>Ga0207428_10002807_pt1 | contig 17304 bp, 17 predicted proteins | sample RhiMethybrSRZTD1_FD_187600 | JGI IMG/M metagenome (GOLD analysis project Ga0207428, IMG submission 187600) | Populus rhizosphere microbial communities from Tennessee, USA - Rhizosphere MetaG P. TD hybrid SRZTD1 (SPAdes) (version 3) | ecosystem: Host-associated > Plants > Roots > Rhizosphere >...
CCGCCAGGCCGCGCGGCCTGCCCGTCGCCGGAGACTTCGAGCTCGCGGAGGTCGAGCTTCCCGACCCCGTGGACGGTCAGGTGCTCGTGCGAAACGCGTTCGTCTCGGTCGATCCGTACATGCGCGGCCGCATGAACGACGTCCGGTCGTACGTGCCGTCGTTCGCGCTGGGCGAGCCGCTGACCGGGGGCGCGGTCGGACAGGTCTTGGCCTCGGCGTCCGAGACCCTCCCCGAGGGCACCTGGGTCGTCCACGACCTCGGCTGGCGCGAGGCGGCTCTCGTCGACGCGGCGAGGGCTCGGCCGTTCGACGCCTCGGCGGCGCCGCTCTCGACAGCCCTCGGAGTGCTCGGCATGCCTGGGCTGACGGCGTTCGTCGGGATCGACGACATCGGCGGCGTGAAGGAGGGCGAGACGGTGCTCGTCTCGGGCGCCGCGGGCGCGGTCGGGAGCCTCGCCGGCCAGCTCGCCCGTCGGCGAGGCGCGCGCGTGATCGGCAGCGCCGGGAGCGCCGCGAAGCTCGCCTGGCTCGAGGAGCTCGGGTTCGACGAGACCTTCGACTACCACGAGGCTCGTCCGCGGAAGGCGCTTCGCGAGCTCGCGCCGGACGGGATCGACGTGTACTTCGACAACGTCGGCGGCGAGACGCTGGAGGCCGCGATCGGCGCGCTCAACCGCTACGGTCGGATCGTCGCGTGTGGCTCGATCGCCGGGTACAACGCGACCGAGCCGCAGCCGGGGCCTCGCAACCTGTTCCTGGTCGTGACGAAGCGGCTGCGGATGCAGGGCTTCATCGTGTTCGACCACTTCGACAGGTGGGGCACCTTCCTGGCCGAGGTCGGCCCGCTCGTCGCCGACGGGACGATCGGCTACCGCGAGACGATCGTCGACGGGATCGAGCGCGCTCCCGAGGCGTTCCTCGCCCTGTTCGCCGGCGACAACGTCGGGAAGATGCTCGTCCGAGTAGGACCCGACTCTTGAGACGCCACCTCTGCAAGGTGCTCGGCCACAAGGTGCCGAAGACGCGCAGGTTCTTCCTCACCGAGCGCCGCGCCCGCTGCGCCCGCTGCGGCAAGCGCGTGCGCGTCAAACACGATTAGCCGGCAGAAACCTTCCGACTAGTCCGGCGAACCTTCCCACGGAGCCGCCGCGCGACCGCTGACATGGCTTGTGTTGATTCAACACAAGCCTTTGTCTACGCCCCCTCGAGCGCGGCACGGAGCGAGGCGACGTACTCGCCGAGCGCGCGCGGCCCCTCCTCCGCCACCTGCACCGCGCGTGAGCCGACCACGACGCCGTCGGTGAGCTCGGCGACGGCTGCCGCCTGCTCCGGAGTCGCGATCCCGAACCCGGCGTAGAGCGGGATGCCGTCGGCACGCGGTCTGGTGCGCTCGACGAGGCCCGCCAGCGCCGACGAGACCTCGTCGCGGGCGCCGGTCGTGCCGGTGAGCGTGACGAGGTACAGCCAGCCGTCCGTCGTCGAGGCGGCGAGGCGGATCCGCTCGTCGGTGGAGGTCGGGGCGACGAGGTGCACGCGCCGGAGCTCCGGCCGCTGTCCCGCGGGAACGTCCGAGACGATGAGGCTCGTCGCGCCGCGCTCCTCCGCGTCCGCCGCGAAGCGGTCCCAACCGTACGCCTCGAGGAGCGCCGCGTACGTCATCGGGACGATCGGCGTGTCGCCGACGAGCGAGCGCGTCTCGGCGAGGCAGTCGAGGCAGCGGGCCGTGCGCATCCCGCGGGCGAGCGCCCGCTCCGAGGCGCGCTGGATCACGGGCCCGTCGGCAAGCGGATCGGAGAAGGGAAAGCCGAGCTCGATCAGGTCCGCTCCCGCCTCGACGGCCGCCCGCGCGAGCTCCGGCGTCTCGGGCTCCGCCACGAGGTAGATGACGAGCGCCTTTCGCATCACGCGTCGTCTGGCACGTTCCGCCCGAGGGCGGAAAGTGCCTCTGCCAGATCCTTGTCGCCGCGGCCGGACAGGCAGACGGCCACGTACTCGGCGTCGAGGCGGTCGACGACGGCCAGCGCATGCGCGGACTCGAGCGCCGGGACGATTCCCTCGGTGCGGGAGAGACGCGCGAACGCCTCGAGCGCCTCCTCGTCCGTGCACGGGAGGTACGTCGCGCGGCCGGTGTCGCGCAGCCAGGCGTGCTCCGGGCCGACGCCGGGGTAGTCGAGCCCGGCCGAGATCGAGTGCGCGTCCGCGATCTGCCCGTCCTCGTCGGCGAGGATCGACGAGCGCGCGCCGTGCAGGACGCCGGCACGTCCGGTCCCGAGCGAGGCGGCGTCCGCGGCCTCCACGCCCACCAGTCGCACGTCGGCGTCGTCGAGGAATGCGGCGAACATCCCGATCGCGTTCGACCCGCCGCCGACGCAGGCGACGACCACCTCGGGCAGCGCACCTTCGGCCTCGAGCAGCTGCTCGCGCGCCTCCCGGCCGATCACCGACTGGAGCTCCCGGACGAGCTCCGGGTACGGCGCGGGGCCGACGCACGAGCCGATCACGTAGTGCGTCGACTCGACATTCGTGATCCAGTCGCGGATCGCCGCGCTCGTCGCCTCTTTCAGGGTCCGGGTGCCGAACTCGACCGGCTCGACGGTCGCGCCGAGCAGCTGCATTCGCTCGACGTTGGGCGCCTGGCGGCGCATGTCCTCCGAGCCCATGTAGACGACACACTCGAGGCCGAACCGCGCGCACGCGGTCGCGGTCGCGACGCCGTGCTGGCCGGCGCCGGTCTCGGCGATGATGCGCTGCTTGCCAAGGCGTCGGGCGAGCACGACTTGCCCGAGCGCGTTGTTGATCTTGTGCGCGCCGGTGTGGTTCAGGTCCTCGCGCTTCAGGTAGAGCCGCTTGCCGGGCGCGAACCGCTCGGCGCGGGTGATGGGGGACGGGCGGCCGACGTAAGTCCGCCCCAGCTCGTCGAGCTCGGCACGGTAGGCCGGGTCCCGCTTCGCCTCCTCCCACGCCGCGGTCAGCTCGTCGAGCGCAGGGATGAGCGTCTCCGGGACATACCGCCCTCCGTACTGACCAAATGTTTCGACGACCTCGCTCATGCGCGGGCCGCCTCGACGTAGGCGCGCACGCGGGCGTGGTCCTTCACGCCCGGCGACCGCTCGAGCGACGACGACGCGTCGACGGCCCACGGACGGACGGCGGCGATCGCCTCCGCGACGTTCTCGGGACCGAGCCCGCCGGCGAGGACGACGCGTCCGTCCGTGCCCGCTGCGCGCTCCCAATGGCTCGGGTCGTCCTCCTGCCAGGGAAGGTCGACGACGCGCGCGACGGCCTCGCCGCCACGGTAGAGCGTTGCGTCCCGGCCACGGACCTTGCCGGGCTCGACAGTGTGCACCTGGTCGAGCTCGGCGTCGCTCTCGCCTGCGGATCCGACCCAGACCGCCACCGCGAGCGTCTCGTCGGGGACGGGCAGCACGTGCGTCGCCGCACGCGGGCTCTCCGGCGCGAGCACGAAGCCGAGGAGATCGGCGCCCGCCTCGGCGGCGACGGCGACGTCTTCTTCTCGCGTCAGCCCGCACACCTTCACGAGCGGGCGCGAGACGAGCTCGGCCAGCTTCGCCGCGGGATCCGGCGCGCGCATCAGCGTCGAGCCGACGAGGATCGCGTCGGCGCCGGCGAGCTCGGCCGCGGCGCCGTGCGCTCGGGAGACGATGCCCGACTCCGCGATCACGACCCGATCTCGCGGCGCGCGCGCGACGAGCTGGAGCTGTGTCTCGCGGTCGATCGCGAAGGTCGAGAGGTCGCGCGCGTTGACCCCGAGCACGGGAGCGTCGAGCGCGAGGCCCCGGTCGAGCTCCGCCGCGTCGTGAGCCTCGACGAGCGTGTCGAGGCCGAAGTCCTTTGCTTCGGCCAGGAGTGCTCGCGCGGTGTCGTCGTCGAGGTCGCGCAGCAGGAGAAGGACCGCGTCTGCACCGGCCTCCTTCGCCGTCCGGAGGTCGTCGGCGGTCGAGAAGAACCCCTTTGCGAGGAGCGGGACGTCGCTCGCGGCGCGGGCCGCGCGGAGGTCGTCCCACGTGCCGCCGAAGCGCTCGTCGACGAGGACGGAGACCGCCGCGGCGCCCGCGTGTGCGTACGCACGCGCGATGCGTGCCGGGTCGGCGTCGGGCCGCAGCTCGCCCGCCGAGGGAGACCTCCGCTTGATCTCGGCGATCGCGCCCAGGCCCTGAGCGCGGAGCGCCTCCGCGAAACGGCCCATCAGGCGGGCACCGTTTTCGAGAAGGTGACGATGCGCTCGAGCGTCGCTCCTGCGTCCCCGGAGTCCACGGCCCGTGCCGCCGCGCCGATGCCGTCGGCGAGATCATCGACGAGGCCCGCGGCGACGAGCGCGCCCGCCGCATTCAGCACGACCGCGTCGCGGCGCCCGCTCTGCTCGCCTTCGAGGACGCGCCGGATCGCGTCGGCGTTCTCGGAGGGGCTGCCGCCGCGCAGCTCCGTTGGGTCGGACCGCTCGAGCCCGAGGTCGCGCGGGTCGAGCTCCGACTCGCGGATCGTGCCGTCGACGACCTCGACGACGAGGCTCGGCGCGTACGGGATCAGCTCGTCGATCCCGCCGGAGCCGTGGACGACGAAGGCGCGCCGTGCACCGAGCCCGGCGAGCGCCTCCGCATACGTTCTCGCGAGGTCGGCCGAGTACACGCCGAACACGCCGTCGCGCGCCCCGGCGGGATTCGCGAGCGGGCCGAGCACGTTGAAGACCGTGCGCGTGCCGAGCTCCTGCCGCACGGGCGCCGCGTGGCGCATGGCGGGATGGTGGGCGCGGGCGAACATGAAGCCGAAGCCGTGCTCGTCGATCGACCCCGCGATCCGCTCCGGCGGCAGCTCGAGCACGAGGCCGAGCTCCTCGAGGACGTCGGCCGACCCGCAGGCGGAGCTCGCCGCACGGTTCCCGTGCTTCGCGACGGCGGCACCCGCGGCCGCCGCCACGACCCCCGCAGCGGTCGAGATGTTGAACGTCCCCGCGCCGTCTCCGCCGGTGCCGACGACGTCGACGAGCGGCGTGCGCGTCGGGCTGACGGGGAGGACGTGCTCACGCATGGCCTCCGCGAAGCCGGTGATCTCGTCGACGGTCTCGCCCTTTGCGCGAAGACCGATCAGCAGACCGCCGATCTGGGCGGGAGTGGCCTCGCCGCGCATCACGACGCCCATCACCTCGCGCGCCTCGTCGCGCGTGAGGCTGCGCCCGTCGGCGACGGCTGTGATCGCGGCGACGATCACGAGAGGAAGTTCTCCGCCATCCGCGCGCCGAGCGGCGTGAGGACGCTCTCGGGATGGAACTGCACGCCTTCCACCGGGTGCTCGACGTGCCGTACCCCCATCACCTCGCCGTCCGCGGTACGTGCGGTCACGTGCAGTGCATCCGGGACGGTCGTGGCCGCGAGCGAGTGGTAGCGACCGACCTCCAGCTCCTCGGGCAGCCCGCCGAAGACTCCGCGACCGTCGTGGGTGATCCGGCTCGCCTTTCCGTGGAGCAGGGCCTGCGCTTGCCCGATCTCGCCGCCGTACGCCTGCACGACCGCCTGGTGTCCGAGGCAGACTCCGAGCGACGGCGTCGTCGGGCCGAGCCGGCGGAGCAACTCGACGGATTGGCCCGCGTCCTCCGGCCTGCCCGGGCCGGGGGAGACCACGAGGCGGTCGGCGCCGAGCGCGGCCGCCTCGTCGACGGTGAGCGCGTCGTTCCGAAAGGTCACCACCTCCGCGCCGAGCTGCTCGAAGAGGTGCACGAGGTTGTAGGTGAACGAGTCGTAGTTGTCGATCATCAGGACCTTCACCTCAGCCCACCGTTTCCCGTTCCGCCAGGTCGATCGCCGCCTCGAGCGCCGCGAGCTTGCGGAGGCACTCCTCGTGCTCCGCCGCCGGATCAGAGTCGGCCACCACGCCCGCGCCTGCCTGGAGGTACGCGACGCCGTCCTGCACGACCATCGTTCGAAGGGCGATGCACGCGTCCATGGTGCCGTCCGGGAGGGAGTACAGCACGGCCCCGGCGTACGGGCCGCGCCGGTAGCCCTCCAGCTCCGAGATGAGCCGCATCGCGCGGATCTTCGGAGCGCCGCTGACCGTGCCGGCCGGGAAGCAGGCGCGGAGCACGTCGAACGGCGTGACGCCCGGCCGCAGCTCGCCCACGACCTCGGAGACGAGGTGCGACACGTGGGAGAACCGCTCGACCTCCATGCTCCGCGCGACGTGCACCGTGCCCGCACGGCAGACCCGGGACAGGTCGTTCCGCCCGAGGTCGACCAGCATCACGTGCTCGGCGCGGTCCTTCTCCGAGGAGAGGAGCCGCTCGACGTCGCCCTCGGTCGGCTCGGTCGTCCCGGCGATGGGGCAGAGGCTCGCGAGCCCTTCCTCGCAGGCGACGAGACGCTCGGGTGAGGAGCCGACGAGCGCGATGCCGTCGAGCTCGAGGAGGAAGAGGTACGGCGACGGGTTCACGCGCCGGAGCGCACGGTAGAGCTCGAGCGGCGTGGCCGAGGTGGGCCGCTCGGCGCGTTGCGACGGCACGCACTGGAAGACGTCGCCGCGGACGATGTGGTCCTTCACCTCTCGCGCCATCTCGAGGTAGCGCTCGCGCTCCGGGTACCGGCGCACCGGCCCCGTCGACCCTCGCGGCTCGCGGTGCCACGGGATGCCCGCCTCGAGGCGCCCGGCGACCTCGTCGTGGTCGCCGGCGACGACCTCGGCCGTCCCGGAGCCGTGGTCGAACCGCACGAGCGTCTCGGCGACGATCAGCCGGCTCTCCGGCAGGTCGGGCCCGTCCGACGGGAGGGGTACCGACGGCTCGAGCCGCGCGACGTGGTCGTAGGCGACGTAGCCGACGACGGGCAGCGCGAGCGCCTCCGCCTCCTCGATCGTTACGAGCCGCGTCCCGGCGCCCATCCACGATGCCCGACCCAGCCTGCCGCGCTCGACGGACTCGAGCAGGAAGCTCGCGCTTCCCATCGCGCGCAGCCGCAGGTAGGCCCCGAGCGGGGTGAGGAGGTCGGTCGTGATCGTCGCGGTCGGGCTCAATTGGGCTCCAGAACGAAAGAGACCTCCATCGGAGGTCTCGGCGGGACGGATCGGTGCTCGTCGCTAGCGCACGCTCCCGCCTCGCCCGTGGCGCCACCACCAGATGCCCGTGCGAGCGGAAGTCATGGTGGCCGGAGGGTAGCGGCCGGGCACACGCCGCGCAACGCTCCGGACTTTGTGTTGATTCAACACAAGCGTTCTCCGGCGGCTGCGCGGTGCGCGGTGCTCCGAAGGTGTCCGACTGAGGTCCGACACCGGACGGCTACGCTGACCGCGCATGACTCGCGCCGTCATCGCCTCCGCCGTTCGCACGCCGTTCGGCCGCCTCGGCGGTGGGCTGGCGGACGTCCCTGCGACCGAGCTCGGCTCGATCGCCATCCGCGCCGGCCTCGAGCGGGCGGGGGTCGCGCCGGAGGACGTGGGCTACGTCGTGATGGGGCAGGTGCTCCAGGCAGGAGCGGGCCAGGCCCCCGCGCGGCAGGCCGCGATCGGCGCGGGGATCCCCAAGGAGATCCCCGCCGACACGATCAACAAGGTCTGCGCGTCGTCGATCCGCGCGATCCAGATCGCGGAGCTGATGGTCTCGGCCGGCCGCCACGACGTCGTCGTGACCGGCGGGATGGAATCGATGTCCCGCGCGCCGTATCTGCTGCCGAAGGGCCGCTACGGCTACCGGCTCGGAAACGGCGAGGTGCTCGACCATGCCGTCTTCGACGGGCTCGTCTCGTCGTTCGACGGACAGCACATGGTGCAGCAGGCCTCCGCGGTCTCGCGTGAGCTCGGCATCAGCCGCGAGGACCAGGACGCGTGGGCGTACCGCTCGCACCAGCGAGCGGCGGCCGCGCAGGACACCGGACGCTTCGACGACGAGATCGTCCCCGTCGGCGACGTCATGGCCGACGAGAGCGTTCGCCGCGACACCACGCTCGAGAAGCTCGCCACGCTGAAGCCTGTCTTCGATCCCGAAGGCACGACCACGGCGGGAAACGCGCCGGGGCTGAACGACGGCGCGTCGTGCGTGGTCGTCTGCTCCGAGGACTGGGCCAGGGAGCGGGGGATCGAGCCGCTCGCGCACGTGCTCGGCCACGCCTATGTGGCCGACGACTTCGCATACCTCGCGCGCACGCCCGCGGCCGCCTCCGAGCGAGTCCTCACCGCGACCGGCCACGGAATCGACGACGTCGCGCGGGTCGAGATCAACGAGGCCTTCGCGTCCGTCGCCCGCAACTCGACGGCGCTCCTCGGCGCCGACGAGGAGCGCGTGAACGTCAACGGCGGCGCCGTTGCGCTCGGGCATCCCATCGGCGCCTCGGGCGGGCGCATCGTCGGCACGCTCGTCCACGAGCTGCGCCGAAACGGCGGCGGCCTCGGCCTCGCCGCGATCTGCTCGGGCGGCGGCCAGGGCGACGCAGTCCTGATCGAGGTCTGAGCTGGTCGCACGGCTCGTCGTGGCGTTCGTCGCCGCGCTCGTCCTCGCGCCGAGCGCGCTCGCGCTGGACTGCCCCAACGTCCCGCTGGACGAACGCCTCTCCGAGTCGGACGTCGCGTTCGTCGGCCGGGTCACGGCCGAGCGGCCCTCGCCCCTCGGGGGCCGCGTCTACGAGTTCCTCGTCGACCAGAACGTGAAAGGGCCCGTCGGACGCGAGATCGACGTCGACTCCCCCACGCGGCTCGTCGACGCCACCGACAAGCCGCTCGTGCACGACGAGGCGCTCGGGGTGCTGGCGAACCTCGACGGCGCCCGGGTCGTCACCGAGCCGTGCCTGCTCACCGATCCCGGCGCGCTGCTCTCCGTGAGCGACGAGCCGAAGGGGAACGCGATCCGCCTCGTGATCGGGATCCTGATCCTCGCCGCGGTGCTCGCCTATTCGATCCGCCGGCTCCGTCACCGGCAGCGCGACCTCGCGACGCGGAGTAGTTTCCGGCGATGATCTTCGAGCGGGTGCTCGTCGCGGGCGCGGGCCAGATGGGCGCGGGCATCGCCCAGGTCGTGGCCGCATCCGGGCGCGAGGTGTCGCTCTACGACGCCGTCCCCGGCGCGGTCGAGCGGGGCCTCGCAACGATGGAGAAGAGCCTCGCGAGGCTTCACGAGAAGGGCGGCCCCGCGCCGGACGAGGTCCTCGCTCGGGTCACGCCGGTCGGGGAGCTGGTGGACGCGGACCTCCTGATCGAGGCGATCGTCGAGCAGGCGGATGCGAAGAAGGAGCTCTTCCGCGGAGCGGATGCGGCGCTGCCGAAGAGGGCGGTGCTCGCCTCGAACACGTCCTCGATCCCGATCACCGAGCTCGCGTCGGCCACGTCGCGGCCGGAGCGGGTGATCGGCATGCACTTCTTCAACCCCGTGCCGATGCTCGCGCTCGTCGAGGTGATCCGGGCCGAGCAGACCTCCAACGAGACCGCGACGGCGATCGTCACGCTCGCCCGCGAGCTCGGCAAGACGCCGGCCGAGGCCAACGACTATCCGGGCTTCGTGTCGAACCGGATCCTGATGCCGTTCATCAACGAGGCCGCGTACGCGCTGATGGAGGGTGTCGCCGACCCGGACGCGATCGACACGGTCGCGACGCTCGGCTTCGCTCACCCGCTGGGGCCGCTCGCGCTCGCCGACCTGATCGGCCTCGACACGTGCGTGGCGATCATGGACGTGCTCCACGAGGGTCTCGGGAACCCCAAGTACGCGCCCTGCCCGCTTCTGCGCCGCTACGTCGCCGCAGGGCGGCTGGGGCGGAAGTCGGGGCGCGGATTCTACGAGTACGCGTAGCGCCGTGGACCCGAGCGTCTCCGCGTCGCTCGCAGCGTATGCGGGCCCCGACGAGGAGTTCGTCGAGCGCGCGTTCCGGGAGATCCTGCGCCGGCCCGTGGACGAGGAGTCGCGCACGAGGGCGCTCGGGATGCTCGCGGACGGGACGCTCTCGCGCTCGACCTTCCTCCACGAGCTCGCGACGGCGCCCGAGTCGGCACGTGTCCGCGAGCTCGACGACGCCGTCGCGCTCGGGCTCGGCGCCCGAGGCCGCGGCGAGCGTCTCGCATGGCTTCAGGCTCCAGGTGGAACGGACGAGCGGGTCGTCGAGATCCCATGGGTGCTCTCGCGGCTGGTGTCGGCGGGGCGCGTGCTCGAGGTCGGCTACGCGTACGCGGAGCCCGTCTATCTCGCAGGGCTCCTGCGGGCCGGGGTCGAGCTCGTCGGGCTCGACCTCGCCGAGCGAGATGTCGATGGCATCGAGCGGATCACCGCCGACGTCCGCGCCGTCCCGCTCCCCGACGACAGCGTCGACCAGGCGCTGCTCGTCTCGACGCTCGAGCACGTCGGCGCCGACAACAGCGGGTACGGCCTCGCCGCCGAGGACGACCCGGGCTCGCGCGCGGACGCGCTGCGGGAGCTCGCGCGGGTCCTCCGCCCGAAGGGCTCGCTGCTCGTGACCGTCCCGCTGGGCGAGCCCGGCGACCACGGCTGGTTCCGGCTCGACGACGCGCGCGGCTGGACCGCGCTGTTCACCTCGGCCGGGCTGTTCGTGGAAGAGCAGGAGGCCTACGAGCTGACCGAGGAGGGCTGGCGCGCCGCGCCGGCCTTCGAAGCAGCCGGTGTCGGCTACGGCGACCGCGGGCCCGCGGCGTCCGCCGTGCTCTGCACCGAGCTCTCGCCCGGCCGTCTGCGCCGGCTCGCGACGCCGGGGGGCATCGCACGAACGGTGAAGCGCCGAGCGCGACCGTTGCGTCACGGTGTCCGACTCAAGTCGGACACCTAGGCTAGACCTACACTGCGCCCGTGGACTTCTCCCTCACCGACGAGCAGCGGGAGATCCAGGCCCTCGCCCGCGAGGTCGCGAATACCGAGATCGCGCCCCACGCGGCGGACTGGGACCGGGAACACCGCTTCCCGCGCGAGCTGTTCGCGAAGCTCGGCGAGCTCGGGCTGATGGGGGTCTGCGTGCCGGAGGAGCTCGGCGGCGCCGGCGCGGACTTCGTCTCGTACGTGCTCGTCCTCGAGGAGCTCTCGCGTGCGGATGCCGGTGTCGGGGTGACCGTCGCGGTGCACACGAGCGCCGCGACGCTGCCGATCGTCACGTTCGGCACCGACGAGCAGCGCGAGCGATTCGTGCCGCCGCTCGCCCGAGGCGAGGTGATCGGCGCCTTCGCGCTCACCGAGCCAGGCTCCGGTTCGGACGCCGGGTCGCTGCGGACGACCGCGGTTCCCGACGGGGAGGGCTGGAGGATCACCGGCGCGAAGCAGTGGTGCACGAACGGGAGCCACGCGTCGACGTTCCTCCTCTTCGCCCGCACGGACACCGAGACGGAGGGGGGGCGCGGTGTCTCCGCCTTCGTCCTCGGCCCGGAGCACGTCGAGATCACGCGCGAAGAGGAGAAGCTCGGGCTGCACTCGTCGTCCACCGCCGACCTGCGGCTCGACGGGACCGTCGTGGTCGGCCGGGACAGGCTCCTCCACGAGGAGCGGAAGGGGTTCGCGGTCGCGATGGGGACGCTCGACGGCGGCCGGATCGGGATCGCCGCGCAGGCCGTCGGGATCGCCCAGGCGGCGCTCGACACGGCCCGGTCCTACGCCCTCGAGCGCGAGCAGTTCGGCAAGCGGATCGCGGACTTCCAGGCGATCCAGTTCACGCTCGCCGACATGGCGACGCAGGTCGCCGCCGCGCGGCAGCTGACCTGGCGCGCGGCGTGGCTCAAGCAGGCGGGCCTGCCGCACGGCCCGGACGGGGCGATGGCGAAGCTCTTCGCCTCCCGCGTCGCCGTCGACGCGAGCCGCGACGCGATCCAGGTGCTCGGCGGCTACGGCTACACGCGCGAGTTCCCCGCCGAGCGCTACTACCGCGACGCGAAGATCACGGAGATCTACGAGGGGACGAGCGAGATCCAGCGGATCGTGATCGCGCGCGATCTCCTCCGGCACGCCGAGCGCAGCCTCGAGCCGGCCTCGGCCGTCTAATGCCTCGTGCGAAGGACGAGCCGGTCCGCCTCACGAAGATCTACACGCGCGGGGGCGATGCCGGCCAGACCTCGCTCGGCGACGGGTCTCGCGTCTCGAAGCTCGACCTCCGGCTCGCCGCCTACGGGACCGTCGACGAGCTGAACGCCGCGCTCGGGGTCGTGCTCGCGGGCGACACGCCCGACGAGCTCCGCACCGTGCTCGAGCGTGTGCAGAACGAGCTGTTCGACGTCGGTGCCGACCTCTCCGTGCCTCTCGGCCGCGAAGGGCGGCTCCGTGTGGCGCAGTCCCAGATCGACCGCCTCGAGGAGGACTGCGACCGCTTCAACGCCGAGCTCCCCGAGCTCCGGAGCTTCGTCCTCCCTGGTGGGACGCAGGCGGCGGCGGGCCTGCACGTCGCCCGGACGATCTGCCGACGGGCGGAGCGGGAGACCCTGCGCGCGGCGCAGGACCACGAGCTCGACCCGCTGACGGGCGTCTACCTGAACCGTCTCTCGGATCTCCTCTTCGTGCTCTCCCGCGCGGCGAACGCCGCTGCGGGCCGCGACGAGCCGCTCTGGCGGCCCGGCGACACCCGTTGACTGTCTAGGCCACGCCGACGACGATCGGCCACTGGCCCTCGAACCAGGCCGCGAGCTCGTGCGCCGAGAGGGGATGACCGAAGTAGTAGCCCTGCCCGCGGTCGCAGCCGAGCTGCGCGGCGGTCTCCCAGGCGAGGCGCGTCTCGATCCCCTCCGCGACGACCTCGAGCCTCAGCTCGTGCGCGAGCTCGACGAGCGAGCGGACGATCGCCCGCGAGCGCTCGTCCCGCCCGAGGTTGTGGAGGAACATCGCGTCGATCTTGGCCTGGTCGAGGGGCAGCGTGCGGATGGCCGCGATCGACGATGCGCGGCCGAGGTCGTCGAGCGACAGGCGGACGCCGACCCGCCGGAGCCGCTTGATCTGCGTCTCGTCGATGCTCGAGCCTGCCCCCGGGCCCGACGGCACGACCTCGAGCGTCAGGCGCTCGGGCTCGATCCCGATCTTCTCGAGGAGCTCCCGTAGCCCGGTGATCAGCTCCTCGTCGTCGAGCATGCGGTAGGGGACGTTGACCGCGGCCTCCAGCCGGTGGCCGCGACGATCCCATTCCGCGAGCCGCCGGAGCACGTCGGAGGCGACGGCGAGCGTCAGGGTGCGGACGACCGGCGAGCGCTCGACATGCGGGATGAACTCGGACGGGCCGACGAGGCGATCGGAGTGGGCGCGGCGAACGAGCGCCTCGACGGCGCGCACCTCGCCCGAGCGCAGGTCGACGATCGGCTGGTAGTGGACGACAATCTCGTTGTGCGCGAGCGCGAGCTCGAGGTCGCGGACGACGTTCGCGTCGGGCGGGCGCCGCTCGACAACGGACTCGTCGCTCGTGTCGCGCTTCGTGGCGTACATCTGTCCGTCCGCCTGGGCCAGCAGCTCGCCGGGGGCGACCCCATCCTGCGGGAACAGCGCCCAGCCGACCGAGGCGTCGAGCTCGACAGGGCTGCCGTTGATGCGGTAGGCGCGCCGGAGGCTCGTGCGAAGCCGGCCGACGAGCGCCGCGGCCTCGGCGTCCTCCTGCGTGCCGAGCGACAGGATCACGAACTCGTCCCCGCCGACGCGCGCCACCGTGTCGCTCTCGCGCACCGCCGCCTGGAGCCTCCGCGCGATGGTGCGGAGCACGCCGTTGCCGGCCTCGTGGCCCCAGACGTCGTTGACGGCCTTGAAGCCGTCGAGGTCGATCACGAGCAGCGCGAACGACTCTCCGGTCCGGCGCGACCGGGCGAGCGCCTGGTCGATGCGGTCGTCGAGCAGCTGACGGTTCGGCAGGCCGGTGAGCGGATCTCGTAGCGCCGCGCGCTCGGCAGTGCGCATCCGCCGCGTCAGGAGCCACGCGGCGAGCGCCGCGACCCCCGACATCGTGAGCGCAATCGCCACGGCCGCGACGATTCGCCCCTGGCGGCCGAGCTGGAAGCCCGCGAGCGCGCCGGATCCGATGACGATGGCCGAGAACACCGGCCTGTGCAGGCCGACGCCCACGGCCTTTCGAATGAAAGACTCGAGCACCAGTAGTTGTCGCGCCCAGACGCCAGGAGCGGGCGCACCTCCGCAGTGCTCTCATCCTTGTGAACTTCCGTCAGCGCTTCGACCACCCGGAAGGGGGAACGGTGGTCACTCGTGCGGGGGAGAGGATCGCGCCCCGGCGCGGTGAATCTCGCCGCGTGACGGTGCGCGCGGTCGGTCTTGCGGTGTGGATCGCGCTCGCGGTCGCGTGCGCCGTCGTCTTCGAGGACACCTTTGAGGCGATCTTGAACGCGCTCGGGTGCGCGGTGCTCGTCGCCGTCAGCGTCACCGACCTCGAGCGCCGGATCATCCCCAACCGCATCATTGTGCCCGCCCTGGTGGCGGCACTCGTCGTGCAGACGGCCCGCGACCCGAGCGTCGAGTGGCTCGTCGGAGCGCTCGCCGCGGGCGGGTTCTTCCTCGTCCTCGCGCTCGTCTACCCGGCCGGGCTGGGCATGGGCGACGTGAAGCTCGCGGCGTTCATGGGGGCCTGGCTCGGGTGGGACGTCGCCGTCGCACTCTTTGCGGGCTCCCTCCTCGGGATGGTCCCGGCGCTCGTCGCGCTGCTCCGCTCCGGCGGCCGGGGGCGGAAGGAGACCATGCCGTACGGCCCGTTCCTCGCCGCGGGCGGCGTCATCGGGCTGTTCTTCGGCGAGGCGCTGCTCGACGCCTGGCTTGGCTAAGCGGCTGGGGGAGAGACTCGCTCGAGCACCGCACAGCGGCGGTAGTCGCCCGGATACGGTGACGCCGTCACCCGCAGGCAGCGATGCGGGCCCGTGTCGAGCTCGACCAGCTCCCCGGGCGCCGGAACCACGCCCTCCCGCTCCACCAGCTGGTAGCCGTCCTCGAGCGTGAACGCGACATAGGCGTCGTCCGGCGCGCGTGGTTGCGGCGCATCCTCCTGCCCCCCGAGCTCGGCCTCTCGCACCGCGAGGTTCCACTCGCGCGCGCGGAGCTCTTCCTCGCGCGCCTCGAGCTCGGCCTCGCGCTCCTCGAGCGCGCGCTCGCGCCGCTCCACCGTGGCGCTGCGCAGCTCGACGGCGCCGAACGCGCGCGCTCGCTCCTCGACGCGCTCCTCCGCGTCGGCTATCTCCGACTCGCGGCGGTCGAGCTCGGCAGCGCGGAGGACGAGGTCCGAGTGCCGTACGTCGAGCTCGGCGGAGCCCTCGCGCAGGACCTGCTCGACCCGCGCGTGGAGCTCGCGGGCCCGCGCCTCGCGCTGCTCGAGCTCCGCGGCCGAGCCGCGAAGCTCCGCTGCGCGCGTCTCGAGCTCGCGGCTGTGCTCCGCGATCAGCTCGGTGATGGCGTCCTCCGCCTCCGCGGGCACGAACAGCGCTCGCAGCCGGCTACGCACTCGGTCCTCGCCCCTGGCCGTCGGGCGTCCGGGCCAGTGCTCCCAGTCCGGATCGAGTCGTGGAGTGCTCTGCATGAAGGTCGTCTCGACGGTCGGCGCGCCGGCGACGCACCCTCAGCCGTCGAATTCGGAATGAGCCGCCGGCGCTCTGTGGCGTTCGGCGCATCGTCCGTGCCTCCTCCCCGTTCGGGTGGCCCAATCCTCACCTATTGGGGGACGCCCGTGTCGGAGACCGGCCGTTGACTATGGGTATGGATGCGTCAGGTGCTCGTCTGCTCGCCGCGCGGATCGCCGCCGGCGTCCGCATCGGCGCCGTGATCGAGCTCGTTGCCGACTCTGGTGCCGACCTCCGGGCCGGCGACCGCGGAGTCGTCCGCGAGTTCGACGCGACCGGTGCGGTGGTGGTGGAGTGGGAGCGCGGCTTCGACAGCGCCATCGACCCACGCATCACCCCCTTCCGCGCTCTCGCGGCCTAGCAAGGGCCGCGGGTCCCCGAACCCAAAAGAGCCCCGGCCTCGGCGGAGGTCGGGGCTTCCCTTTGCGTGCCCCCGCTTGCTGTCCGACTTCAAGTCGGACACCAGGCGACCTCGGCGGCGCGGAGCGCCCGCGATCGCCGGCGGCTGGTGTCGGACACCAGGGGTGGGCAGGAGAGGCGGGGCGCGTCTAGCGGGCGCCGACGTCGAGCGTGACGACCCAGGTCGACAGGCCGCCGTAGACGCCGCCCGCCGCGGGATCGTGGAGGATCGCGATCCCGGCGTTCGCGAACAGCTTCGAGAGGAGGTTCGCCCGGTGGGGCGGTGAGGCCATCCAGGCCTCGACGATCGCGTTCGCGTCGGGCTTCGAGCCGCCGAACATCGCCAGGTTCTCGCCGACCGTCCAGCCGCGCGTCCGAGGGCCGTAGAAGGTCTTCAGACGCTGCCAGAACGGTGCGCCGTTCCGGGACTCGTGGGCGAAGAACCCGTTCTCCATCATCGAGCGCGAATGGGTGACCGCCGCGCGCCCGAGACCCGTAGAGGCCGTGAGCCGGTTCAGGCCGTGCGCCGCCCGGACCTCGTTGATCCGCTGGAGGACGAGACCCTCGAGCGACTGCTCGCGCGCGACGCCGGACTGAGTGTCACTACCGGCCGCCGCACCGACTGGCAGGGCGAGCGCGACGAGCGCGAGCGCAATCGTGGCTCCTCTGACCATTGCGCACCATATCGTCTCCCTCGCACGGTTCCTGACACCCCCCAAAAGGGGTGTCTGCGAGGTGGTGCGAGGTCTCTATGCGTCCTCGGGGTGCCTTCCGTCGTGGTTGCCCTTGAGGTGACCGAGCTTCCGGCCCTGCTCGGAGCCGTCGACGCCGTTGTTCCCGTTCCCGGACGGGCCGCCGGTCGAGCCGGGATCGTCACCCGTCGTGTCGCCGGGCGGCGTAGTCGTCGGCGGAGTCTCCGTGGAGCCCGGGGGCGTCTCGGTCGGCGGCGGCGTCGTGACCGGCGGCGTGACAGGCGGCTCGGTCGTGCCGGTCGGAGTCTGCGGCGTCCCCGCGGCTCCGCCGGAGCCCGGCGCCTCGGTCGACGTCGGAGTCCCGACCTGTGGCGCGACAGGCGCGGTCTGACCGGCTGCGGGCGGCGTCCGGACGGGCATCTCGGCAGGAGGTGCCGGCGGCGTCTGCTTCGCGCCCGCGTTCGGATTGCCCGCCGGGGCCTTCGGCCGCTTCACGTCCTTCGCGCCGCCTGCCGGCTGCGCGGGGTTGGGCTTCGGCTTGGCCGGCGCGACGTGCGTCGGCGTCTCCTGTGCGGCCACCGGTGTCTTCACGTCGGCGGCGCCGCTCGTCCCGGCGCTCGTGTGACCGGCAGTGCCACCGGCAGGCGGGGTGACGCTGTGGGTCGTCTGCTCGGGCTTCGCGCCGGCACCGGTCTGGTGCTTCGCGCTCGCG
>Ga0207428_10002810_pt1 | contig 17299 bp, 11 predicted proteins | sample RhiMethybrSRZTD1_FD_187600 | JGI IMG/M metagenome (GOLD analysis project Ga0207428, IMG submission 187600) | Populus rhizosphere microbial communities from Tennessee, USA - Rhizosphere MetaG P. TD hybrid SRZTD1 (SPAdes) (version 3) | ecosystem: Host-associated > Plants > Roots > Rhizosphere >...
ATCCGGAGCAGCGCGCGATACCCGCGGCTCATGAGGTCCTCGCGCGGGCCAGCAACTTTGCGCCCCGTGCCGCATGAACCAGCTTTTCAAGCCGCTCCGCCTCGGCTTCGGCGACGTCGCGGCCGAACGCGGTGAGCTTGTAGGGCCGGCGCCGATCGTCATCCGGCCGCGTCTCGATGATCAGTTCGTCGTCGAGGAAGCGTTTGATCAGCCCGTAGAGCGTGCCGGTGCTGAGCCGCACGTCGCCGGCGGTGCGTTCCTCAACGTCCTTGAGTATCAGGTAGCCGTGCTTCGGGCCGTCGGCCAGCGCCAGCAGCACGTGAAAGGCCGCCGGGGTCATCGGGAGGAATGGCGAAACGTCGCGTTTGATTGATGTCATGTCTGAGCCGTCTGTGCCTTCTGTGGCCTAGGTCGCGGCACGATATGTCGTGCCACGACATACTAGACGATCTCAGATCAAAATAAGTTTGCTCGCGCGGCCAGGGCGGTGGCTTCGGCACGCGCCGTCGCCGCTATCTCCTTGAAATCCCAGCGGGTTGGCGTGGCGTTGTCGATCAGGACGTGGCCATCGACGATGGTCGTCCTGACGTCCGTCCCACGGCTCGCGTACACGATCGTCGAGTACGGGTCAGGCCCCTGAGCGTCGACGAGGATGAGGTCCGCCTTCTTGCCGACCTCGATGCTGCCGATCTCGTGATCGAGGCCGAGCGCCTTGGCGCCTTCGCGAGTCGCCATCCACACCACGTCGCGGGCGGTGAGCACTCCGGGCTTGTGTTGGAACGATTGCAGGACCGCGGCCAGCCGCATTTCCTCGAACATGTCGAGATGGTTGTTGCACGCCGCGCCGTCGGCGCCGAGGGACACCGAAATCCCTTTCTTCCGCATCTCCACCACCGGCGCGAGACCCGATCCCAGCTTCAGGTTCGAGCCGGGGCAGTGCAGCACCTTGACGCCGCGCTCCGCCATCAACGCCTGCTCGTCGTCATCAACCCACACGCAGTGGGCGAGGCAGAGATGCGGAGAGGTCAAGCCGGTGTCGGCGAGATAGTCGATGTTCTTGCGTCCGGTGCGCGACTTGATGAGCGCGACCTCGTCGCGATTCTCCGAGGCGTGCGTGTGGATGACGAGCTGATGCTCGATGGCCAGCCGCGCTACGGCTTCCAGCAATTCGCGCGAGCACGACACCGCGAATCGCGGCGCGAAGGCCGCGCGAAGACGGCCATTCGCGCGCCCATGCCACCGCTTCGCGATCGCCACGCTGTCATCGATCGATCGCGCGGTTTGTTCCAGCAACCGCTTCGGCACCGCGTCGTCGGCGTCCATCATGCACTTGCCGACCACCGCGCGCAGGCCCATCGGCTCGAGCGCCTCGAAGACCGCGTCGGTATCGTGCACGGTCTCCATCGTGAGCACGGTAGTCGTGCCCGATCGAAGCAGTTCAGACGCGGCTTGCCGAGCGGCAGCGGCCAGTGACTTCGGTGTGTGCGCGGCCTCCATCGGCCAGACGCGCGTCTTCAGCCAGTCGAGCAGGGCGAGATCGTCGGCGTAGCCGCGGAAGAGTGTCTGGCACAGGTGAATGTGCGTTTGGATGAAGCCCGGAAGCAGAATCGATCCACGCGCGTCGATCACGCGATCGGCGGTTACGCCTGTCGATGGCGCGATCGCGTCGATCCGCCCGCCGCGAATCACCACATCGCCGTGAACGACGTCGAGAGCGTCGTTCATGGTGAGGATCGTGGCGTTCTTGATGATTAGCGAAGAGCTTTGAGGTTGGGGAACCATCGGAGCGAGGCCGACTTGAGCGCCTCGGCCTTGCCGCGCCGGACCGCGATCAGCTCCGCGGTGATGCTGACGGCGATTTCCTGGGGCGTGACCGCGCCAAGATCGAGACCGATCGGCGCGTGGATGCGCTCGAGCAGCGCCGGATCGACGTTCGATTCCGCCAGCAACTGGTCGTAGAGGCGTGCCACCTTGGCGCGGCTGCCAATCAACCCGATGTAGCGGAGCTCGCGCGGCGCCAGCGCGCGCAGCGCATCGAGATCGTTGCGATGGCCGCGCGTCACGATCACCGCGTAGGCCGTCGCGGGAATCTGTGTCTGCGCGAGCCAGGCGGGGATGTCGTCGACGACGACCGAGGCCGCGAACGGGAAGCGCTCTTTGTTGGCGAACGCCGCGCGATCGTCGATCACGTGCACGCCGAAGCCGGCTTCGTGCGCCAGCTTCGCGAGGTAGTAGCCGACGTGCCCGGCGCCGAAGATGTAGACGGACGGCGCGGCTTCGATCGGCTCGATGAACACTTCCATCTGCCCGCCGCACACGAGGCCGGTCTCTTCAGCGAAATCGTCGTTGAGATCGTATTTGACGGTCGTGGCCTTGCGCGTCTGCAGGACCTGCCGCGCCTTGCCGATCGCATCGTGCTCGTAGCAGCCGCCGCCGACGGTGCCGACGATGCGGCCGTCGCCGAAGACGAGCATCTTGGCGCCGACCCGCTGCGGCGTGGATCCGTTCGACGACACGATCGTCACCAGCGCGGCTTCTTCGCCACGGGAGAGGGCTTCTCCCAGCGCGGCGAAGACTTCGTGGTTCATAACAGGATTCTAGCCGGGATCAGGGATCGGGGATCAGGGATCAGGGCACGCGATGAAGTTCGCAGGCGGTCTGTGGCTCGGTCCCGGAGAGGAACGCCTCCGTGGTCAGCCGTGGGCAAATTGGTGTCGCGATCTTGCCGGTGTCCCGATCGATCTCGACGAGCGTGACGCCGTCCGGGGGCTCGAACGTCGAACCGGCGCGGCCGGCGACGGCATTCTTCATGAACGCCGTCCAGATCGGCAGGGCCGCCTGTGCGCCGCTCATGCCGAGCGGCTGGTTGTCGTCGAGGCCGACCCAGACCACGGTGAGCAGCTCCGGCGTGAAGCCGACGAACCAGGCATCGCGCAGATCGTTGGTCGTGCCTGATTTCCCCGCGGCATCGGCCGTGAATCCGTTCGCGCGCGCCCCCGCGCCTGTGCCCTCGTTCAGCACGCTGCGCATCATGTGCGTGACGAGAAACGCCGTCGACGCTCGCGCGACGTTTGCACCGGCCTCGATCTTCGGCTTGGCAACGTCCTCGCCGTTCTGGATGTTGAGGATCGAGCGCAGCTTCTTCACCGCTCCTCGATTTGGAAAGATCGTGTAGGCCTCGGCCACCTCGAGCGGCGTGAGCTCGGCGGTGCCGAGCGCGACCGAGGGATAGGGCTGCACTTGATCGGGCACGCCGATCTTCGTCTTCTTCCATAACGAGACAACGCGATCGTAACCAGTCTGTTCGGCGACTTTGACGGCCGCGATGTTGCGCGACATGGCCAGCGCGCGGCGGAGCGTGATGGCGCCGTCGTACTCGCCGTCGTAGTTCTTCGGCGTCCATTCCTGGTTGTCGTAGTTCCACGTCGTCGGCTCGTCGTAGACGAGCGTCGCCGGCGTCATGTCCCCGGTCCCATCGTCTGCGGCTTTCTCGAATGCGGCGAGGTAAACGAACGGCTTGAACGTGGATCCGATCTGCCTTCGCGCCGAGGCCGCGCGGTTGAACTGCGACTGGTTGTAGGAACGGCCGCCGATGAAGGCGAGGATCTCGCCCGAGCGCGGATCGATCGCGACCAGCGCTGCCTGCGCGACGCGCTTGGGTCCGCGCTTGCGGCGCGACAGGATGGCATCGACGCTGGCAATGCCGGCGTTGACCGCTTCCTGCGCGTTGCGCTGCAGGTTCAGATCGAGCGTCGTGTAGATGTCGAGCTCACCGGGCTTTGATACGGCGCCGGGGAAGCTCGTGTCGAGCGCGTCGGCGACGTAGTCGATGAAATAGGGCGCTTCGTTGTCCACGGCGCGCGCCACGACGGCAATCGGTTCTTTCTTCGCTCGGTCCGCGGCATCGGCCGTGATGTAGCCGGCGTCGACCATCGCGCCCAGCACGACGTTCCGCCGTTCGCGCGCCTTATCGGGGTTGTTGAACGGCGAGTGATTGAACGGCGACTGGATGATGCCGGCGATCAGCGCCGCCTCCGAGAGGGTCAGGTTCCTGACGTCCTTGCTGAAATAGATCTTCGAGGCTTCGGCGACGCCGTGCAGCGCAAACGAGCCGCGGTTGCCGAGATACACGTCGTTCAGGTACAGCTCGAGGATTTCGTTCTTGGTCGCCTTCGTCTCGAGAATGATCGACATGAACTGCTCGAGCACCTTGCGGCCGTACGAACGCTGCCGGGTTTGCTGCTCGAGCTGCATCTGCTCGGTCAGGAAGAAGTTGCGCGCCAGCTGCTGCGTGATGGTGCTGCCGCCGACCAGGTAGGGGCGGTTGCCGAAGATGTTCGTGAACACCGCGCCGACCATGCGGATCGGATCCACGCCGGGGTGATAGTAGAAGCGGCGATCCTCGATCGCCAGCACCGCTTCCTGCATGCGCGCGGGAATCGCTTCGAGCGCGACGCGGCGGCGCTTTTCGCGCGAGCCGGTCATCATCGCCGTCAACAGCGGCGCGTCGAGCGTGACGCGGTCGATGGTTTTCGCCTGCGCCTGGATCTTCAGGATTCGCTGCGGCGGCAGTGGCGGCGGCTTCGCCGATTTCTTGCGAGCCACCGGCGGCTCCGGAAACGAAACCGTCACCGCCTTGCCCGCCTGATCGCCGCCGCGCGAGAGCAGGACGATCGTGCTGCGATCGATCGCGAAGTCGCCGGCGCGTTCGACGCGCGAGCGTTGCGCGTAACCGACGTCGTTCAAGCGGCCGATCAACTCCGCCTGGCTCATGTTCTGGCCGGTTTGCAGCATCAGCGGCCGCGCGAAGATTCGCGGCACCGCGCGATCGCGCTCGCCATGCAATCGCGCGTCGATGATTCGGCCGTACGACACATAGAGATAGGTGATCGCGCCGAGCGTGACGATGCCAATCACGCCGAGGCCGATCGCGATGTGGCGCTTGTAGGGCGCCAGCAGGCCGGGCCAACTGAAACGAGGCAGGCGAATCCGCCAGCCTCGTCTGGTTTTCTTTTTCTTCAAACCAGTCTCTTAACTGTTGACTCTCGACTGCTGACTTAGATCGTCAGCACCCAATGGTGGCCCATGGCGAGCGGGAGCTCGTCCATCAGCCGATCCACCAGGGCCGGCCCGTAGCGGTTGAGGAACCACACAAAGCCGACTTCCCGTTCCTGCGGGTGGCCCTGAGGGAAGGTGAGGGCCTGCGCGCGCTGGAACTGGCGGCGCAGCGTTTCATCGCGCCGCTTCGCCGCCTGAATGACCTTGTTGTGCAGCGACTGCACTTCGTGCTGCATCTTGCCGAGGGTGGACTTGGCCGCGCCCTCGAGCGTGGGATCGATCTGCGTGACGGCCGCCGCGATCGCCGCCATCCGCTCGTCGACCACCGATGACATAGACGTCAGCGCCTGCTCCACGGTCGGCGGCAGCTGGTCTTCGAGGAGCTGGTTGAGCGCCGACTCGTCCTGCGCGCGAAGCGCGGTGATCGGCAGCTCGTACTTGGACAGGAACCGAAGCGTCGCCGAATCGGCGAGCGTCGCGGTGCCGCGTTGATAAAAGAGCGGCATCGGAATGCCGAAGTGCGCGTAGACGTCCTTCAACTGACCGAGATAGGCGAGCTCGTTCGGTCCCGCCACGTAACAGATAGTCGGGAACACCGTGTCCTGCACGAGCGGGCGCAGGAGCACGTTCGGACTGAAATGTTCCGGATGGTTGCGCGCCTCGTCGATCAACTCGGCGAGCGTCATCGTCTTCTCGCCGGCCGTGGCGGTAGTGCCCTCGATCCGGATCGGTGCGCGCTCGGCGTTGAGATGAAACAGCGACACGGTGCCGTCGGCCAGCTGAGCCTGCGCGTGATAGCCCTTGGCCACGAGCGCGTCGCCGGCCTTGGCGGCGATCCGCGCGGTGTGACCGGGCTGGCTGATTTCTTTCACGAACACGTCGCGCGCAAGCGCCTTGGTCGACGGATCGGACGAATCGTACACGACCAGCCCATGCGGTCCGAGCACATGCTCGAGCCAGACGCCGAAGGCCGCCGACATGCTGCGACCCGGGACGTAGGCGGCGCGAAGCGCCGTCATCAGCTCAGGCTTGAATTCGGTGTCGGGAAGCGCGGTGTTGAGTTGGTCGAGAGCAGCGTGGATGGCGTCGTTCAGAGAGAGCCGGGCGATCGGCTGGGAGCCGGCGCCGGGAAGATCCGCGAGCCGCACCGTGTCGGGCGCGAACTCGCTGTCGAGCACCGTACATCCGCTCACTTCCGGCCAGTCGTGATCTTCGGCATCGATCCAGAACACGGGCACCACGGGCACGCGATGTTCATGCGACACGTGCGCCGCCAGCTTCATGGTCGTGATCGCCTTGAGCAGCGTGAAGAGCGGGCCGCCGAACAGTCCCGCCTGCTGGCCGGTGATGACGACGCGCGTCGCCGGGTCGGCCAGGCGGGCCGCCGATTCGCGCGAGGCCGCCGGCGCGTTGCGCGCGTCCTGCTGCGCGGCGATGACGCGCGCGATTTCCGCCGGCTGCCGCGTGAACGCCTGCGATCGCGCGATCGTGTCCGCCCACGCCGCCGGCGTGGCCGGATCGCCCGCGAAAAACGGCGCGACGTTCGCGAAGGCGAACGCGTAGTCCGACGCCAGTCGCCGAATCCACGGAAATGTTCGGATGTCGACCGCCAGAGAGGAGGCGGCGGCGGGTGAGACGTCGGAAGGCACCGGGACGTACTGTCTCAAACGCGTACTAAAGCTGTCAACCGTTGATGGTAACATTGAGAGTCGAAATTGAACGAAGACGGGGCACTGTTCGACTCTGGTTTCGATGACACTGGACCGTTTCGGGTTTCACCCGAATCCGGCGGTGTTTCCCTTGAAGCCGCTCTCCGAGACTTCGGCCCGGCGGCGATCGACGATCTGATCCCGCGCATCCGCGCCATTGCCAACCGCCTCGACGCCGCGCACCGCGCCGGCGTGATTCACGGCGCTCTTCATCCCAGCAAAGTCTTCGTTACCGACGATGCGACCGAGGTGATCGCGGGAAGCGGCGCGCACGCGCCCTACGCCGCGCCCGAGGTCATCGCCGGCCACGGCGCCACCCCACAGGCCGATCAGTATGCGCTCGCGGCGCTCGCGTACGAGTGGATGTTCGGCCGTCCGATCACGCACGGCGGCGATCGTCCGATCGAGGTGCGATCGATGCCCGGCGTGGATCGTCCGGCGCTCTCGAAGGCATTTACGCGCGCGCTCGCGCCGAAGCCGGAGGATCGATTTGCCTCGTGCGTCGCGTTCTGCGACGCGATTGCCGGCGCCGTGGTCCCCGAATTGCCGCTGCTGGCCGACGTCGACGACTTCGAGGCGGAGCGGGAACCCGAACCCGATCTCGATCCGAGTCCGATCAGCGCAGCAGACCTTGCGCCGATCGTCGTTGCTCCCATCGTCGACGATGTGAAGATCGTCGCCGAAGAATCGAACATGACCGCCGGACAGCCCGATTTCGACGTGATTGCACCGTTGCCGATACCACCAGCGGCCACCGCAGTCCCGTCGTGGAATCCGTCGGCCGCGTCGTCCGAGCCTCGCCAGACGGAGTCGATGCGATTCGGTCCCGTCGCGCTCTTTTTGGCGCTGATCGTGGGCGCGATCGCCGGATTCGCGGCCGGGTACATGGCCGTCCCGCGCGCGCTCCAATCAGGGCCTCCGCAAACTTTCGCAACGGCGCCTGGCAGCGAAAACGCTGTCACACCCGAGTCGAAGTCGGCCTCTTCCGAAGCACCCAAGGCGCCTGAAGCACCCGCACCCAAGGCACCTAAGGCACCCCAGGCACCTCAGGCACCTGAAAAAGTCGGCCGCCTGTTGGTTCGATCGACTCCGAGCGGAGCGAGTGTTTCCGTTGACGGTGTGGCGAAGGGTGAGACTCCGTTAGCTCTTCGCGATTTGGATATCGGCACCCGCAGCGTGACGATCGCGCGGCGAGGCTATGTGGCTGAAACGCGCCGGGTGTCGATCACCAAGGCGCGTCCCGCGCGCACGCTCGATGTCCGGCTCTCCGCCGCGGCAGCGGCAGCGCCTCCGAAACCGGCCACGCCCGCCACGCTGAACAAACCGGCCGTCCCGACCGGCTCGCTCGCCGTGGAGTCGCGTCCCGTTGGCGCCACGGTGACGATCAACGGAAAGCCGAGCGGCGCCACGCCGATCACGATCAATGATTTGGAGCCGGGCGAATATCGCATCCTGATGTCGATGCCCGGGTACCGCAATTTTGCAACCACCGTGCGGGTGGTTGCCGGCGAGCGCGTCCGCGCTGCTGCCTCGTTGACCGCACTGGAGCAGTGATGAACGCGATCCTCGCACTCGAAGACGGCACCTGGTTCCAGGGCGTTGCCGCGGGCGCCCCGGGACACACCGAGGGCGAAGTAGTTTTCAACACCAGCATGTCCGGCTACCAGGAAGTGCTGACCGATCCGTCGTACGCCGGACAAATCGTTACGATGACGGCGCCGCAGATTGGCAATTACGGCGTCGCCGAAACCGATCGGGAATCAGCGAAGCCGCAGGTCGCGGGATTCGTGATGCGCGATCCGTCGCCGGTGTCGAGCAACTGGCGCGCGCAGGGCACGCTCCGCGACTACCTCACGCGCCACAACATCGTCGCCATCGGCGACATCGACACGCGCGCGCTGACGAAGAAGCTGCGCTCGGGCGGCGTGATGCGCGGCATCATCGCCACGGGCACCGTCGATCCGGCCGCGCTCGTCGAAAAGGCGCGGCAGATCACGCACATGGAAGGCAGCGATCTCGTGAAGGACGTCACCTGCAAGGAGGCGTACGACTTCGAGACGTCGCTCGCCGACGCGGTGACGGAAGCGAGCTACGGCGTGCCGCCGCTGCGGCGCGCGAAGCGGCCGCTCCGTGTCGCCGCGTACGATTACGGCATCAAGCTGAACATCCTGCGGCGCCTCGCCGCGCACGGCTGCCAGGTCCGTGTCTTCCCGGCGGCGACGCCGGCGGCGGAAGTCCTGGCGTGGAAGCCGGACGGCATCTTCCTCAGCAACGGCCCCGGCGATCCGGCGGCGGTCACTTACGCGATCAAGAACATCAAGGAGATTGCGAAGACCGATGTGCCGACGTTCGGCATCTGCCTCGGACATCAGCTGATGGGGCTGGCGCTTGGCGCGAAGACCTACAAGCTGAAGTTCGGACACCGCGGCGGCAACCACCCGGTGAAGCAGCTCGATAGCGGCGCGATCGAAATCACCTCGCAGAATCACGGCTTCTGCGTCGATCCGGATTCGCTGCCGTCGAACGTCAAGGTGACGCACCTGAATCTGTACGACGGCACGGTCGAAGGCCTCCGCCATACCGACAAGCCGATCTTCTCGGTGCAGTACCATCCCGAAGCGTCGCCGGGCCCGCACGACGCCGATTACCTGTTCGACGAGTTCATCCAGGAAATGGAAAAGTAGTTGCCGAAACGGACTGACATCAAGCGCGTGCTCGTGATTGGCTCCGGCCCGATTGTCATCGGGCAGGCGTGCGAGTTCGACTATTCGGGGACGCAGGCGATCAAGGCGCTCAGGAGCGAGGGCCTGGAAGTGATCCTCGTCAACAGCAACCCGGCGACGATCATGACCGACCCGGAGCTGTCGGATCGCACCTATGTCGAGCCGCTCACGCCCGAAGCGCTCGAGAAGATCATCGAGAAGGAGCGCCCCGACGCGATCCTGCCGACGGTCGGCGGCCAGACGGCGCTCAACCTCGCCGTGCAGCTCGACGAGCTCGGCATCCTCAAGAAGTACAAGGTCGAATTGATCGGCGCGTCGATTCCCGCGATCAAGGTCGCCGAGGATCGGCTGTTGTTCCGCGACGCGATGAAGGAAATCGGCGTCGTCGTGCCCGAAAGCGGCGTGGCGAAAACGCTGCCCGAAGCGCTGGCGATTGTCGAGCGTACCGGGTTTCCCGCCATCATCCGCCCGTCGTTCACGATGGGCGGCGTCGGCGGCGGCATTGCCTACAACCTCGAAGAGTTCAAGGAGATCGCCGGCCGCGGCCTGCACCTGAGCCCCGTGCACGAGATCCTCGTCGAGGAATCCGTGATCGGCTGGAAAGAATTCGAGCTCGAGGTGATGCGCGACGGCGCCGACAACTTCGTCGTGATCTGCTCGATCGAGAACATCGATCCGATGGGCGTGCACACCGGCGACAGCATCACCGTGGCGCCGGCGCTGACGCTCACCGACAAGGAATACCAGCGGATGCGCGACTGGGGCCGCCGCATCATCCGCCGCGTCGGCGTCGAGACCGGCGGATCGAACATCCAGTTCGCGATCAATCCCGACGACGGCCGGATGATCGTGATCGAGATGAACCCGCGCGTGTCGCGCTCCTCGGCGCTCGCGTCGAAGGCCACGGGATTCCCGATCGCGAAGATTGCCGCGAAGCTGGCGCTCGGCTATCGCCTCGACGAGGTGCCGAACGACATCACGCGCGTCACGCCGGCGTCGTTCGAGCCGACCATCGACTACGTGGTCGTCAAGATTCCGCGCTGGAACTTCGAGAAGTTCCCGCAGGCCGATCGCACGCTGACCACGCAGATGAAGTCGGTGGGTGAGGCGATGGCCATCGGCCGCACCTTCAAGGAAGCGTTTCTGAAGGGCGTGCGCTCGCTCGAGCTCGGCAAGGAAGGGCTGCTGTTCCGGCGTCCCGTCGTCGAAGACGGCGACGAAAACACGACCACGACCGAGGAAGACGAGGCGACGCTGCGCCGCAAGCTGATCATCCCGCACGATCGCCGCATGTGGGATCTGTTCCACGCGCTCGATCTGGGCTGGGACGTGGACACGCTGCACGAGCTCACCAACATCGACCCGTGGTTCCTGCAGCAGTTCAAGGAGATGGTCGAGCTGCGGAAGACCGCCGAGATGGTGGGCCTGCGCGACATGTCCTACGACCTGATGCGCACGCTCAAGCGCTCCGGCTTCGGCGATCGCGAGCTCGCCGGCGTGCTCGGCGTGGACGAGATCGCGGTCCGCGAGAAGCGGCAGGAGCTGCGGCTCAAGACGTCCTACAAGCGCATCGACACCTGCGCGGCGGAATTCGAATCGTTCACGCCGTATCTCTACAGCAGCTTCGAAGACACCTGCGAGGCGGAGCCAACCGACCGGCCGAAGATCATCATCCTCGGCAGCGGCCCGAACCGCATCGGCCAGGGCATCGAGTTCGACTACTGCTGCTGTCACGCGGTGTTCGGCTTCAAGGCCGAAGGCTTCGAGACCGTGATGATCAACTGCAATCCCGAGACGGTGTCGACCGACTACGACACCGCGGACCGGCTGTACTTCGAGCCGCTGACGTTCGAGGACGTGATGGCGGTGATCGAGCGCGAGCGCGAAGGCAACGTGGACGTGTCCTGCGTCGTCCAGTTCGGCGGGCAGACGCCGCTCAAGCTCGCGCTGGCGCTGCAGGAAGCGGGCGTCAATATTCTCGGCACCTCGCCCGACTCGATCGATCTCGCGGAGGATCGCCAGCGCTTCAACCAGCTGCTGTGGGATCTCGGCATCCCGCAGCCGGCCAGCGGCACCGCGACCTCGAAGGCCGAGGCGCGTGACGTGGCGGGCCGGGTCGGCTTCCCGGTCGTGGTCCGGCCCTCATACGTGCTCGGCGGCCGCGCCATGGCGATCGTTTACGACGTCGCCACGCTGGATCGCTACATGTCGAGCGCCGTCGATGTGTCGCACGATCGGCCGATCCTGATCGATCGCTTCCTCGACAACGCCAAGGAGATCGACGTCGACTGCGTCGCCGATGAATCCGGCGCCGTCGTGATTGGCGGCATCATGGAGCACATCGAAGAGGCCGGCATCCACTCCGGCGACAGCTCCTGCGTGGTGCCGCCGCCGTTCCTGAACGATCGCCACATCGCGACCATTCGCGACTACACGCGCCGCATCGCCAAGGCCTTGAAGGTGATTGGCCTGATGAACGTGCAGTATGCGATCAAGGACGACACCGTCTACGTGCTCGAAGTGAACCCGCGCGCGTCGCGCACGGTGCCGTACTTGTCGAAGGCCAACGGAGTGCCGCTCGCGCAGACGGCCGCGCGCGTGATGGCGGGCAAGTCGCTCGCGGATCTCGGCATGACCGACGACCTGACGCCGGCCGGCGTGTTCGTGAAGAGCCCGGTGTTCCCGTTCGTGCGCTTCCCCGGCGTCGATACGATCCTCGGACCCGAAATGAAATCAACCGGCGAGGTGATGGGCGGAGCGGGCAGCTTCGGCATGGCGTTCGTCAAGGCGATGCTCGGCGCCGGGCAGAAGCTTCCGGAAGAAGGCGCCGTGTGCATCACCGTCAACAACGAAGACAAGAACGAAGTGCTGCCGATCGCGCAGGGACTCGCGGCCCTGGGCTTCCAGATCATCGGCACGCGCGGTACCGCCGCCTACCTGCGCGCGCACGGCGTGGACTGCTCGGTGGTCTTCAAGGTCAACGAGGGTCGCCCGAGCCTCGCGGATGAAATCGTCAACCGGAAGATCTCGATGGTGATCAACACGCCACATGGCCGAGAGTCGTTCTTCGACGATAAGGCGGTACGGCGCGCGGCGATGATGGCCGGCGTGCCGTGCATCACCACGATCACCGGCGCCGCCGCGGCGCTGGAGGCGATCAAGGCGCTGAAGACGGAAGGCCTCGACGTCCGAGCCCTGCAGGACTACTACGCAGCCGTCGCGGCGTCCCAGTAAAAGACAACACGAAGGTACGAAGTTACGAAGGACACGAAGCAGCAGCGGTTCGCAGCGCCGGCCTTCGGCCGGCGTCGTGGCCCGACAGTGATGCCGCGGAAATGAGTCGGCTGTGGCCGTTCTCTTGCGTCTGAAGACTCATTTCCGCGGCATCACTATCGGGCCGCGGCGCGTAGCGCCGCCTGCGAACCGCTTCCGCCCTTCCTGTCTTCGTACCCTCGTGTCTTCGTGTTGCATTTAGTGAACGATTCGCCGCAATCCAGCTTTCAAGACGGGTTTGTTGAAGTTCACTAACAGGCCCGCGCGAAGCCCGGTGGCCCTTAAATACGAAATCACTTGGCTGCCGTGGATCTCCTCAAGCTGCGACACAGCTTTGATCTCGACCACCACACACGCTTCGACAACCAGATCAATGAATTGATCGGCGACCGTGTGTCCCTTGTACGCGACAGTCACGCGCTTTCCCTTTTCGTACGAAATTCCGCGCTCAGTGAGTTCGATGCAGACGGCGCGGTGGTAAGTCGATTCGAGGAAGCCTGGGCCCAGGTGTCGGTGAACCTCGATGCACGCGCCGATCACGCGCGTCATGACGTCGTCGACCGCGGGCGGCAGGGTGCTGGGCACTCGGCTAAGCACGGGGAACGCGCCTTCCCGTGAACGTGTCGATCCGTAGCGAGAAGCCGTTCGTCGTCAGTTCGACTTGCCCGTCGAGATCCGTGCGATAGACCCGAGATCCGGTGCGCGCATAGCGTCCCAGAACGTGTGGGACAGGGTGTCCGTACGGGTTCGCTCGTCCACTGCTGACTAACACGACTCGCGGTTTCAGCTTCTGGATGAACTCCTCGGAGCTCGATGTGCTGCTGCCGTGGTGCGGTGACTTCAGGACGACAGTCGGTAGCAAGTCAAGGGTCGGAATCAGTTCATTCTCGACTTCTCGTCCAATGTCGCCGGTCAGCAGCACGGACACCTGCTCGAGTCGCAGCTCGATCACCAATGAATCGTCGTTCCTGACCTTCTGCCGTTGCCAGTCGGCAGGGCCGGGGTGGTGTACGCGCAACTCGACCCCTCCGATTTCGATGCGATCACCCGCCAGCAGCCATCGCCATGTCGAGCGGGTCTTCAGAGCCAGGGACTGCAACGCCATCGACGGCTGGTGGTTGTTAACGTACGTCCCGTACCAGATTTCAGACGGATGGAAGTTGCGCACTATCGATGCGGCGCCGCCAATGTGATCCGGGTCGCCGTGCGTAATCGCCAGGTAGTCGAGGCGCATGATGCCGCGAGCCCGTAGCGCCGGGCCAAGCACCCGGTCGCCGATATCGAACTCGCCGTTCAACGAGACGCCTCCAGCGTCCACGAGCAGCGTCTTGCCGTCCGGAAATGTGACCAGCAAAGCATCGCCTTGCCCGACGTCCATCATCCTGACGTGAAGCAGGCCGTCGCCAAAGGTGCGCGCCAGGGTGGGAGGGGACAGGACAACCCACAGAAGCAGCGCGTTCGCCGCGATCGCTGGCGCCTTCCAGTTTTTCAGCGTCAACGCCGCGACCAGAAGCAGATAGTAGGTGGCGAGAATCGCGATCGGTGGCGATGGGACCCGCCACGTCAGCCACGGTGCCAGGTCCACGAGCCGTGCGCTGTCGATCAACCCACGTGCGCCAACATGCGTGGCCCAGCCGGCGAGGTTCGCCATGGCGTGCTGGCCGATGGCATCCGAGGCGGCGGTAAGCATGGCTGTGACCTGCACCAACGCCATGCACGGGATCGCGGCGAAGTTCACGGCCAACCCGGCGACCGTGATCCGTTGAAACACGAAAGCGACGATTGGAATCAGCACTATCTCGGCGGACAGCGAGGCGAGACATAACGCCGCCGGCGCGTGGAACCATGCAGCGGATGGCAGCCTGACGACGCTCGCGGCCGCAACGATCGCCGCGGTCGCGCCGAATGTCAGCCACAGGCCGACATCAGCGATCGACAGCGGCGACGCCAGCAGCACCGCGACGAGCGTGATCGACATCGCATGTAGCGGCGCCGTCTTCTGGTCGATGGTGCGCAGAGCAAGGTAGATCCCGGCCATGACCGTCGCGCGAATCACCGACGGCCCGCCTCCAGCGATGAAGGCATAGGCGGCCAGCACGGCGATCGACCCGGCAGCGGCCCAACCGCCGCGCACCCGAATAATCCACAGCGCACCGAGCACCAATCCGGCAAGGATCGCGATGTTGCCGCCTGAGATTGCGATCACGTGATACGTGCCGGCTTCCTGAAGCCGTTGCTCGATCAGTGGATCGAGAGTTCCACGGTCGCCGATGAGAATCGCCACTGCGATCGCCGCGGACTGGGCGTCGCGCGCTCCGACGTGGCGAACGATCGCGTGCCGAACGGCGGCCCGGATCGCCGCGGCACCTTCATCCATCCATGATCCATTCTCGATGACGTGGACCAGGGCAGCGCTCTTCACGGTACCGACGAGGGCGATGCCGCGCCGGGCCATCATGCGCTCGAGATCGGGCACGCCGTCGTCGAGATACCTGGCGGGTCTTCGTAACGTCGCCGTCGCGCGAACGATTCGGCCGGCCCGCCACTTGTCCAATTCAGCGCCCGTGAGAGTACCGGCGACGGTCAGCGACACGCCGCCGGTCGTTGGTTCCAGGCAGCCTCCAGCGGAGACGCGCAGCACCTGCAACCGGAGCGACGCTCCAGCGTCGGTGGCAAAGGCATCGGCCGTGAGCCGCCCTTCGATTTCGACCGGCTGTTCATGACGCTCCGAATCAGTGCTTGCAACGGCGTAGCCACCGATCCGGTCCTCGAGGAATTGTCTGAGCGGCGGATGGATCGCGCGCACTTGTGCTTGCGCCGCGATCAGCGCGGAGATCGGCACGAACGCAGCGACGATGAACAGGCGCCCGAAGGCAATCATGCCGCGCGCGGCGGAAAGGAAGGCGAGGAGCGCAAAGAGCGCGACCAGCCAGTTCGCCGGCGCTATCGCCGACGGGTCAAGCAAGACGCCGGCGGCAACGCCGGCGGTGGTGGCAATGGCGAGGAGGAGTGACGTAGGCATGCCACCGTTCCTGCAAACGACGGCACATGGGCAAGTCTTCGAAAAACCGCTGAATTGAAAGGGGAGCGTCGCAGATCCTGCGACGTACTACGGAAGAAGGCCGATCAGAAACTGCTCCCCTTCGCAATCTGCCAATGCGCTTCGAGTTGCTCGAGCGACAGGTCGCGGAACTTCTTGCCGCTGGCCGTGACCTGGCGTTCGAGGTCGTCGAAGCGCCGCTGGAATTTGTCGTTGGCCACGCGCAACGCCGCCTCTGGCTCGATGCCTAGCTTTCGTGCGACGTTGACGAGCGAGAAGAGCAGATCGCCGAATTCCTCTTCCGCTTCCGGCGACTTGCCGCCGGCTTCGGCCACGGCTTCACGCAGCTCGCGGATCTCTTCCTCCGCCTTGTCGATCACATCGTCTGTCTTCACCCAATCGAATCCGACCTGCGCGGCGCGCGTGCTGAGCTCGTAGGCGCGCAGCAGCGAGGGCATCGATCGCGGTACGCCGCTGAGCAACGTCTTCTCAGCTTCGCCGGCGTCCTTGCGTTCAGCTTTTCTTTCTTGGGCCTTGATCTCCTCCCACTGCTGCTTGACCTGCTTGGGCGTGAGCGACGCCTTGCCATCAGGATCAAAGATGTGCGGGTGGCGGCGAACCAGCTTGTCCGCGATCGATTGGATCGAATCCGCGATCGAGAAGCGCCCCTCCTCGTCGCAGATCTGCGCCAGGAACACGGCCTCGAACAGGAAGTCGCCCAACTCGTGCTTCAGCGCCTCGTGATCGCCGCGATCGAGCGCGTCGAGCAGCTCGTAGGTCTCCTGCAGCACGAACGGGCGCAGCGTCTTCAGCGTCTGCTGGCGATCCCATGCGCAGCCGTGCTCCGAGCGCAGCGTGCGCATGATGCCGACCAGCTGCTCAAAGCGCTCTCCGGCGGTTTCCGCGCCGCTCCGCAATTCGCTCATGCTGCGTATGCTAGCATTTCATTTTTGGATGAAGGCGCGCGTTACCGTCCTTGGCAGTGGCACCTCGCATGGCGTGCCGATGATTGGCTGCACCTGTGCCGTGTGCCGATCGGCCGATCCGCGCGATCGCCGCACGCGGCCGTCGATCTATCTCGCCGTCGCGGATGGACCGTCGATCCTGATCGACACCTCCACCGACCTCCGCATGCAGGCGTTGACCCAGGGCGTCACGAAGGTCGACGCGATCCTGTTCACGCATAGCCACGCCGACCACATCATGGGCATGGACGAAGTGCGCCGCTTCAACGCCGTGAAGGGCGGCCCGATTCCGGCGTTCGCGGACGAGCGGACCGCCGCCGATCTGCGCCGCACGTTTTCGTACGTGTTCGATCCGCCGAAGGAAAAGGGCGGCGGCATCCCGCAGGTCAGCCTGTCGACGATCGCCTCGCGCTTCAACATCGACGGCGTCGGCATCGAGCCGGTGCCGATCTTTCATGGCGCGCGGCCGATTCTCGGCTTCCGCTTCGGATCGTTCGCGTATCTCACCGACACCAACCGACTGGCCGATGA
>Ga0207428_10002813_pt1 | contig 17294 bp, 15 predicted proteins | sample RhiMethybrSRZTD1_FD_187600 | JGI IMG/M metagenome (GOLD analysis project Ga0207428, IMG submission 187600) | Populus rhizosphere microbial communities from Tennessee, USA - Rhizosphere MetaG P. TD hybrid SRZTD1 (SPAdes) (version 3) | ecosystem: Host-associated > Plants > Roots > Rhizosphere >...
CCCGGTCGGGGTGTTCATCCACGCGTTTGCGATGACTACGAAGACCGCCGAGGCCGCGCCGCTCAAAGCGACGATCGCGCCCGCCGCCAAATGCGCGAGCGGCGAAACGCGATCCCAGCCGTAAAGATATATTCCCAGAAAGATCGCCTCGGTGAAGAAAGCGAAGCCTTCGAGCGAGAACGGCATTCCGATGATCGCGCCCGCCCGGCGCATGAATTCGGGCCACAGCAAGCCGAGTTCGAACGACAACACCGTGCCCGACACTGCTCCGACCGCGAAAAGAATCGCGGTCCCCTTCGCCCACCTCTTCGCCAGCGTCAAATAAGTCTCGTCCCGCGTCCGCAGCCAGCGCCACTCCGCGATACACATCATCAACGGCGTCGCGACGCCCGCGACCGCGAAGATGATGTGGAATGCCAGCGACATCGCCATCTGCGAACGCGCAGCCAACAGGTCATCCATATTCGCCTCTTCTATAGCGTTTAGCTCAGCCTTCTACCGGATATCCAGCCTTGACCCATGCGCTCGTCCCGCCGAGCACGTTGAGCAGATTTTTAAAGCCCAGCCGATCGAGGACGCTCGTCGCCGCGCTCGAACGAAAGCCGCCCCCGCAGATGACCGCCGTCCGGCGATTCGGATCGAATTCGGTCGCGCGCTCGCCAACTCGCGCCAGCGGCGCGTTGACCGCCGACGGCACATGCCCGCTGTTATATTCGCCCGGCTGGCGCACGTCGATAACCTGCATGTCCTTTTGCGAACTCAGCAACTCGCTCAAATCATCGACCGAAATCTGCGCAATCGCTCTCACGTCCAGGCCGGCGTGACGCCACGCGTCCATTCCGCCCGCCAGATAGCCTATGGCGTTTTCGATCCCCACGCGCGCCAGCCCAATCACCGCTTCATCAACTTTCGACTCGTTTTCGGCGACGATCACGACCGGCGCGTCGAATTTGATCAATTGCCCTGCCCACGAATCGAAAGGCCCGCCGAGGCCGACGTTGAGCGCGCCGGGAACATGCCCTGCGCCGAACTCGGTGTTCGCTCGCACGTCCAAAATCGTCGCGCCAAGGCCAGCGAGTTTGTTGACCTCCGCAGGCGCGAGCGCCACGGGGCGCGGCAATTCGGCGAGCGGGCGCGCGCCGCCACGATTGATCTCGGCGTCTTTTGAAAAATAGGCAGGGACTTCCGGCAGGTCGGACGTCATCATTTTGACGAATTCTTCTTTCGCCATCGGCCTCAAGGCGTAATTGAACCGCCGTTGCAGTCCTATGGTTGACGAGGTCTCGTTCGACATATTGCGCCCGCAGAGACTGCCCTTGCCGTGCGCGGGCCACACCTCGACCGCATCGCCGAGTTTTAACAACTTGCCATGCAGACTGTCGTAAAGCATTCCGGCCATCTGCTCCGCCGTGAAGCCTTTCGAGCTGACCAGATCCGGTCGCCCGACGTCGCCGATGAAAAGCGTGTCGCCAGTCAGGACTTTTTGCGTTTGACTCGGGGCCCCGGCGTCGGTGACCAGAATGGAGATGCTTTCGGGCGTGTGGCCGGGCGTCTCAATGACTCGGAGAACGACTTCGCCGATTCTGAACTCGTCGCCGTCTTTGGCGGGCGCGTAATCGAGAACCGCGCCGGCTTTATGCCCGAAGACGATCTTAGCCCCTGTGCGTTCGGCAAGCTCGCGATGGCCGCTTACGAAATCGGCGTGCAGGTGCGTCTCGATCACGAATTTGATCTTCAGCCCTTCGGCTTCGGCCTCGTTGATGTACTGTTCGACATCGCGCTGCGGATCCACGACCGCCGCTTCGCCTCCGGAGCCGATCAGATACGAAGCATGCGCCAGACACCCAAGATAAAATTGCTTGAAGTACATGAAATTCCCTCCCTCTTATAAGATCGGGCGTTTAATAGTTTACCGCAACGGAAGGAATCAATCCTCTCGGAAAATACATGGGTACGCATCGCTTCCAGCGTGCAGGCGCGGGCGCCGGCCTCATTGGAGGCCAACTGCGCGTTTGGAGCCGAATGCGCACGATTGCAAGCGATAATCACTCGACGCAAGCGCGGCGACGTCGGGAGCGTCTGCTTTCGATCAATGCGTCTAACGCCTGCGCCTGCACGCTGGAAGCGATGCGTACCCAGAGGAAATTTTCACAGACGCGACGGACCGGCGCGGATTATGCGAGCCTAAGAGGCGCCGGTAAACGCAGGGAATCCGGTTTGCGGCGAGCGCATATTGAGCTATGGCTTCTTGAAATTGACCACAGTGTCGAATGTGGGGTCTTCGATTTGGATCGTTGAATGAGTAAGGGCGAAGCGACGGGCGAGCATCTCGCGGAGCTCGCGCAGGATGCGGTAGCTTTCGCTGGCGTCGTTGATGACGACATGGGCGGTGACGGCGTGGCGGCCCGAAGTAATCGTCCAGATGTGCAGGTCGTGAACCGCGCGCACACCTGGCGACGACCGCATGGCCTCTTCGACCGCCGCGGCGTTAATGTGTGACGGCGCGCCTTCGAGCAGAACGTTGACCGCGTCGGCCACCAGCCGCCACGAGCTGTATATGATCAGAAGGCTGATGGCTACGCTGAAGAGCGGGTCGGCCCAGACCCAACCGCGCCAGATGATCATAACGCCCGCCGCGATGGCCGCGACCGACCCCAGCAAATCTCCGAGCACGTGCAAAAGCGCGCCGCGTATATTGAGGCTCTCGTCGTGGGAATGCGAAAGCATCCAGGCTGAGATCAGGTTAACCGCCAGCCCGCCCGCCGAAATCCAGATCAGAGTCCGCCCCTGCACGGCCTCGGGGCTCCGCAGCCGGTGATACGCCTCGACGCAGATCAAGAGCGACAGCACGATCAACGTCACGCCATTCGCCAGCGCCGCGAGAATCTCCAGCCGGTAAAAGCCGTACGTTTTGCGAGGGGTCGCGGGCCGCGACGCGAATCTGACGGCGAACAACGAAAGCGTGAGGGCGGCCACGTCGGTGAGCATGTGCCCCGCGTCGGAAAGCAGCGCGAGACTGTTGGCAAGATAGCCGCCGATCGCCTCGGCCAACATATAGCCGAACGTCAACGCGAGGACGATCAGGAGTGTGCGCTGCGAGGCTTCGCGCGTATGGTCGTGACGCCGTCCGTCACGATGCGTGTGGGGATGCGCATGCGGATGCGTGTGATCGTGTTGATGCGCGTGACTAGCCATCGCCGGTGATCTTGATCAGGGGCGGGACAAACTAATGGTCTTTGAAAAATAGCGCGCCCAAGCTCCACCAATTTTGTGGCGCGAGTTGTTTACTCGCGCCTCTTTGGCGGAGGGCGGCGCGAGTAAACAACTCGCGCCACAACAGACGCATTTATTTCTCAAAGACCGCCAGTCTGTTCACCCCAATTCATGCCAAGGACAGACTAATGGTCTTTGAATATTAAGTACAACCAGCGGCGCGCCCGCGTCCTCGCGGGCAAGCGATTGGCCAGTCGGATGCCCGCGAGGACGCGGGCGCGCCGCGTAGGCGCCACTGGTTGTACTTAATATTCAAAGACCATTAGTCTGTCCCACTATAATTCCTCATAATAACGCTCGCCCGCGCAGGCGCGACAAAGCGACCGACCGCCGCGCGCGACCTCCCGGCGGTCGTTGACGCCTTCGCCGCATTCGTCGCAGATCACGCGCGAGAGCGGATGACCGGGGCGGTCTGCGTCGGGCAGATTCACCCGGACGCGACTCCAGGAAAAGAGTCTCTCTTCGGGCAAGGTCTTATACGCCTCCAGTTGCTGTTCTTTTTTAGTCGGCAAATGGCCGAAGAGCTCTTTCGCCAAGCCGCGCGAAGATTCGTGCGCGACGACGCGCACGGCTTCGTTGGTCTCGGTGTTGAGAAAGGTTGCGGCGAGTTTGCCGAAATCGCGATGCTTGAGCGTCCGTCTGCCCAGCCGGCAGCCCGTGACCGTGTTGATGGCGTCGGCCGCGCATCGGTCGATCTCGACGAAGACGATCAGACGTTTACCAGCCTTCGGCTCTTCTATCCCGACCAGACGGCATCCGAGCATGGCCATTCTCACGCCGAGCGCCTGCCCCGGACACATGTGCCCATGATTTTTTTCGGCCTCGACGAGATATTCGGTCAAGGTGTTCATTGCGCTCTTCCTGGATAGGATTTATAGAACCTATAGGACTTATCAGTCTCGTGTCCTATAAGTCCTATTTGATTTCAATAAAGCAAATAAGGCCCACGCCGCTCGGCGAATTCTTCCTCCCCGGCCCGCCACGAAGCGGCGATATCTTCTATGGAAACTCCGCTTTCAATCTGCTCCCGCAATTTCGTAGTCCCCGCGATCACATCGAACGGCAAACGGTCGTGAACGTATTCATAAGGCGGCGATTGCCATCGGAAATCGTCCGGGTAGAGGTCGTGAAAGGCCTTGATCAATGCGATGCCGACGATGACGGGTTTGAAAGCTTCTCGGTTGAGCGGGTGAATTTGAACCCCGTGGCACAGCGATCCGGCGTGTTTTTGAAATGTCGGCAGGAAGCTGTGCGGGCGGAAACGAACGCCGGGCAGATCGAGCCTGTTAAGGTATTCGGCCACCCTATATGAATCGGCGTAAGGCGCGCCGTTTATTTCGAATGGCCGGGTCGTGCCTCGGCCTTCGCTGATCTTCGTACCTTCGACGAGGACGGTTCCGGGATAGACCTTCGCCGTGTCGGGAGTCGGAATGTTGGGCGAGGGGATTACCCATGGCGCGTCGGTGTCGTTAAACCAAAATTCCCGCTTGTAGCCGCGCATCGGCGCGACTTCCAGGTCACAGCCGATTTTGAACTCTTCATTAAACATTCGCGCAAGCTCGGCTACCGTCATCCCGTGCCGCATCGGGAGAGGATATCTGCCGACAAATGATTCATGCCCTGGCTCCAGGATGTTCCCTTCAACTCCTAATCCGCCGATTGGATTGGGGCGATCCAGAACGACGAACCGCTTGCCGAATTCGCGCGCGGCCTCCATCGCCAGGGCCATCGTGTAAATGAACGTGTAGACGCGCGTGCCCACGTCCTGAAGATCGAAGACCAGCGCGTCCACGGCGCGCAGCATTTCCTCGGTAGGCTTGCGAAACTCGCCGTAAAGCGAATGAGCCATAACGCCCGTGCGCGGGTCGCGGAAGCCCTCCCATTCGATCATGTTGTCCTGCGTCTCGCCGCGAATTCCGTGCTGAGGTCCGAAAAGGGCCGTCAGATTAACATCGGGGCGCATATGAAACAGGTCTGCGGCGTGCCGGAAATCGTGATCTACAGAAGACGGGTTGCAAATCAATCCGATGCGCGATCCGCTTACAAGCGAATTTTCATCCGCCAGCAAAATCTCCAGTCCGAGCGCGATCTTGTTAATCATAAGAATCGAGTATCCGACGACGGGAAAACAAGTGTCAACCAACTGTATCGGTTTTCAAACGTATGAAGAATGCTAGCCACACAGGGCACAGAGAACACAGAGAAGTCATTAAATCCCCTCTGTAGCCTGCGGTGTGCTCTGTGGCTATTCATCTATACCCCAAATGAACGGCGTCTTGAGCGGCTCCGCCTCTCTCGGATATAATCTGCCCATTCAATTCCCGACATTCCCCTTACTCCCAATATTTTATCCCGCGACCATCCCCGGTAACTTCACCTCCCTCTGTAAGGAGGATAAATATACATATGCTGCGTCGTCTATTACTGACCGTAGCGCATTTTTTGTTGTTGGCTTTGCTGGTTTATCAGATCAATGGACAGGAAACACAGTCGCAAAAACTAGAAGGCGCGCCGAGACAGACGGACAGTTCGGGTCTGATCATGTCTCGTTTATCCGCAAAAGAGCTTGATCTCTGGAAGGAGATGGAGCGTATCGTATTCGCGGAGGGCGCCGACCGGCGACCGCTGCATCCCATGTTGCGCGGTCTGTGGGAAGGGGTCGAAACCAGCGGCCACGCGGTCTTTATTCAAATCGCGTGTTCGTCAAAAACCTCGTCCACTGCGGGGAGTTTCGCCATCGAACGCTTCGATCCGAAAGGCGAAAAGCACATCGCCGCAATCAAACTCAATCTGTCGAGTATCGACCGGGCTTTCGTCGGCCCGAGCACCGCTCGGGATAACGGATTCATCCCTTTCAAGGGGCTGTCCAAAAAGGAGCGATACGTCGAAGTGCTGGGCCACGAACTGGCGCACGCCGTTTACATCCTGAGTGACCTGGAGCGCGCCAGAAAGGTCGAGGAGATGGTCGAAAAGACCAATGAGATATTGCTCTCGCAGCGCCCGAACCGGAGAGTCAACCTCCTGGCGCCTGAGATGAACCGGCGGCTTTCCCGGCGTGACGCGCTGTTGAAAGATCTCGAGGAGCAAGCCGAAGAGATGGAATACGCCGTCTGGCGCGAGTTGATCGCGAGCAAAGGCGTCAGAGAGACAGGGCGACGGGGCGCTAGAGAGACAAGGAGATTTCGATGATGCTGACGCCCCCGTCGCCACGTCTCATCATGCAGGCAAAGCGAAAAATGTGATGCCCAAGATCGCGTAGACCGCGAGAAGTAAAACTCCCTCCATCCAGTTCGACTCGCCGTCTTGCGCGATCAACGTGACGATGGCGACCGAAACGCCTACGGCGACGACCTCCAACGGCGTGAAGAGCAAATCCATGGGCTTACCGAACAGATAGCTCGCGAAGACCAATACTGGCGCGACAAACAGAGCGACCTGCATGCTCGACCCGATGGCGATGTTTAGCGCCAGGTCCATTTTGTTCTTCAACGCGACCAGCACGGCCGTCGAATGCTCCGCCGCGTTGCCTATGATCGCGACCACGATCACGCCGACGAAGATCTCGGTCAACCCCAATTTGTTCGAAGTCTCTTCGACCGCGCCGACCAGAAACTCGCTCATCACGGCGACCAGCGCCGTCGCGGCCAGCAGCGTGCCGATTGATCGCCCCTTACTCCAGCCATGCGTGCCGATCGCCTCCTGTTCATCTTTTTTATCGATGCCGCCAGTGTAGAGGTGCGAATGCGTGCGGAGCGTGAAGACCAGGCTGAGAACATAGGTGACAATCAAAACGACGGCGATCTCGAGGCTCAAATCCTGCTCCTTAACGTTCGCCTTGCCCTGGACGATGATGTGAAACACGGCAGGCATCACCAGCGCGATGGCCGACAGCCCCAGCATCGTCGAACCGATCATCGCGGCGGTTCTGTTGAAGACCTGTTTCGGATATTTCAACCCTCCCAGCACCACGCTCAGACCCAGCACCAGCAGTACGTTCCCGATGATCGATCCGGTGAGCGACGCTTTGACGACGTCGAACAGCCCCTTTCGCAAAGCCATCAGCGCGATGATCAGCTCGGCGGCGTTGCCGAAGGTGGCGTTGAGCAGCCCCCCCAACCCTTCACCAAGCTTTTCCGAGAGGTGTTCAGTCGCTCGCCCCATCCACCCCGCCAGCGGGATGATCGCCATCCCTGAAGCGGCGAAGATCGCAATCGGGTTCGCATGCATGATTTCCAATACGACGGCGATCGGCACGAAGACCAGGAGCAGATTGAGGAGGTTTTCCGGAGCGAGCAATTTTTTCAGCATAATTGATTGGTGTGAGTTTCAGGCGTTGATTAAATGAGAGGGGATTATAGAAATCGCCTCCGAGTTAGTAAATCGCTTTTTGCGGATATTTTGGCTCATCAGCGCTAATCATTGTTCCAGCCATCATCGGCTTTCGCCCGCCTGATTTGTTTGTTAAGCTTTTCGCGCCGAATCGTTCGCTGAACGAATAATGTGCTAATCGTTAAAAAGGAGAAGACCATGCAAAAGTTTTCAGGCGTCATTGTCCGCCTACTCGTATTCCTTTTCTGCTTCGGTTTATTAATTCCAGCCGCGCAATCCCAAACCAGAAAGAAATCTGTGGCGAAGAGGCCCGCTGCGCGCTTTCTGCCGATCCCTAACGGGACCGAAATAAAGATCAGGTTGGAGGACGAGATCGACACCAAAAAATCGAGAGACGGCGATCGGTTCACCGCCACGGTGCTTTCGCCGAGTAAATACGCCGACGCGACCATCGAAGGTCACGTCGCCAAAATCGATGAATCCGGCAAGCTCTCCGGCAAAACCGAACTGGCGCTCTCTTTTGATCGCATCCGTTTGAAGAACGGCCAGAGCGGGCGAATGGCCGCTCAGGTGGTAAAGGTTTACGGAGAGGATTCGGTCAAAGAGGTTGACGAAGAGGGCAACGTCAAAAGCGGCAGCAAAGGTAAAACGACCGCCGTGCGCACTGGCGGAGGCGCGGCTTTAGGCGCGATCGTCGGCGGCATCGCTGGCGGCGGCAAGGGCGCGGCCATCGGCGCGGCCATCGGCGCGGCGGCCGGCGTAGGTTCGACCGCCATTCAGGGCAGCAACAAAGTGAAAATCGAGAGCGGGACTGAAATCCTGATCAGGACGACCCGCTGATGATTGCGGATTGAAGGAATGAAGGGGTGAGCGGGTGAAGAGGTGAAGGGGTGAGCGGAAAATTGAATCACCCTTTCACCCTTTCACCCTTTCACCCTTTCACCTCTTCAATCTGCAATCTGCAATCCGCAGTCCGCAATCTACAAATGAACCCCGAACGTTATTCCCGCCAGATACTCTTCTCCGGCATCGGCAAAGAAGGACAACAGCGGTTGGCGCAGAGCCACTCGGTGATCATTGGATGCGGCGCGCTAGGAGCGATGCATGCCGAGATGCTCGCGCGCGCTGGCGTCGGGCGGCTGCGTTTGATCGACCGCGATTTCATCGAAGAGTCCAACCTGCATCGCCAGATAATGTTTGAAGAGCGCGACGTGGCCGACAGATTGCCCAAGGCCGTGGCCGCGGCCGCCCGCGTGGGTCGCATCAATTCCCAAGTCGAAGTCGAAGCCGTGGTCAAAGACGTCAATTACTCGAACGTGGAAGAATTGATACGCGACGCCGACGTCGTGTTGGACGGGACGGACAATTTCGAGGCGCGATTTCTGATCAATGACGCGGCGGTGAAATCGGGTAAGCCCTGGGTTTACGGCGCGGCGGTCGGCTCTTACGGCGCGCAGATGACAATCCGCCCGCGCGTCACGCCCTGTCTGCGCTGCGTCTTTCCGGAAATGCCCGCGCCCGGGACTTCGCCCACCTGCGACACGGCGGGAGTGATCCTGCCTATCATCGCCGCGATCGCCGCGCATCAGGTCGCCGAGGCGTTGAAGATTCTGACCCGCCAGTTCGAAAAGCTTCACGGCTCGCTGTTGCAATTCGACCTCTGGCAAAACACGTCCACGCGGCTCAGACTGCGCGATCGCCCGGAAGACTGTCCCTCTTGCGGGCAAGGACGCTACGATTTTCTCACCGCGCGGGGCGGGCAGCTCGTGACGACGCTGTGCGGACGCGACGCGGTTCAAATCTCGCCTTCCACCGCCGTCCAGGTCGATTTCGCCGAACTCGCCGAGCGAATGCGCGACGCGGGCGATGTGAGCTACAATCGTTTTATGCTGAAGTTCAAGTCGGGGGGGCGCGAGATCACAGTCTTCCCCGACGCCCGCTGCATCATCAAAGGCACAGACGATCCGAACGTGGCGCGATCGATTTATGCCCGCTACATTGGAGCTTAACGATTGCGGATTGCGGATTTTTAGAATCGTAGGCGGCAAGTTGTAACGTAAGCCGCACAGATTGTGGAATTGTAAACGCTAAGCGAAGACCTAATGAACGAACCGGATAACATTCAAAAGAACATTCCAGTTACAGGAAAGGACAATCCGCAATCCGTAATCATCGTTCCCGCGTCTACCTCGAATCTCGGCGCGAGTTTCGACACCTGCGGGCTGGCCCTTTCGCTCTATCTGCGGGTCGAAGTCGAGCCGCGCGAAAGTGGGTTCGAGATAATGTTGAGCGGCGAAGGCGCCGAAAAATTGCCGCGCGACGAATCGAACCTGATCGTCCGCGCCGCGCTGCACACCGCCCAACAGCGGAGACAGAAAATCCCCGGCGCCCGAGTGCGCGTCGACAGCCAGATTCCCCTCTCGCGCGGGCTGGGCAGCAGCAGCGCCGCCATCATCGCCGGCATTTCGATTTACGAGGCCCTGTCGGGCGAGCGTTTGGGCGAGGAAGATTTCTTTGATTACGCGTTGCATTTCGAGGGCCACGGGGACAACCTCGCGTCGAGCATGCTCGGCGGCGTGGTCGTGGCTGTCGTCAAGGAGTACGTTGATTACTCCGGCGCCGAACGGCGCTCGCTCGTCGCCGTCAAACGGCGCTGGCCCGAAGAGGTCAGGATCGTACTCTGCATCCCCGAAGTCGAAATGGAAACGGCGAAGATGCGCGCCGTGCTGCCGCAAATGGTCACGCGCCACGACGCGATCTACAACTTGCAGCGCGCGGCCCTGCTCCAGGCCGCGCTCTCCGAACGCCGCTTCGATCTGCTCAGCGAAGCGATGCGCGACAGATTGCATCAGCCCTTCCGCGCCCCGCTCGCGCCTGGCCTGAGCGAAGTCTTGAAGCTGAATGACGAAACGGACGCGCATCCGGGACTTCTCGGCGTCGCCATCAGCGGCGCAGGCTCGGCGCTGATCGCGTTCGCTACCGAGAACTGTGACGCGATTGCTGAAACGATGAATGCGCGGATGGCGGCGTGCGGCGTGAAGGCGCGGGCGATGGAAGTCAAGGTCGATAATCGTGGGCGAGTGATGGCTTGACGCCTGATGTCAGGGATCACTGTCTAGGCTCCGCAGTGATCGCCAACACTGGAATCCCCACCACAAGGCTAACGCCTTATGGCGGGGAGGATGTTACTCTTTCTCGTCCTCGAAAATATACAACGGCTGCCAGTAGCGTCCGGGAGCGCAAGCGTTTTCAAGCGGGCCTCTCGGCGCATTTTCTTGAATCAATTCACTGGCGGAACCGAGCTCGACAATATCTATTTCCTGAGGCTCCATGCCATTTTTTTCTTGAGATTCCATGCTATTTCCTTTCTTTATACTTGTAGCATCACGCCTGAGTGGCGCAATGCGCGGCTTTATAGCGTCGAGGGAGCGAGTCGTCCAACTCTAGCAGTGATGTTCGATCGAGCGCAACCATATCTCCAAAGCCACCACTTTGGAAAACGCATCAAACTCCAGCTCCATGCCATGCCGAGCCTTATCAAGCGCCGACATCAGCTCTTTATAGTCAATATACCCTCGGCTGACTACGCGCGCGTCATCAAGCATCGCCTTGATCGCAGTCCATTCCCGCGCCAAACCGCGACAGAGCGTTTCGCTGACAGACCCCTTACCTTTTCGCCGGAGTATCGCTTCGGGCAGGATGTCTTTTAGGGCCCGGCGGAGTAACGGTCTTGTTTCGGTTGGTTGCAGTTTCTGCTCAAGGGGAATGGCCAACACGAACTCAACCAGCGGGCGGTGCAGAAATGGAAAAGTCTTGACGTAGCTGTACGGATCACGATGCCCCCACGCAAGAGCGGAAATCGCATACATTATTGATGAAGCCTGCGCTTGCCGGCTTGGCAGGCGACTGCCGAAGGGATCGGCGGGTAAGAGCAATCGCGTAAGAAAATCGTTCTTTTTGGCGAAATCTCGATTCACCCAGGCGGGAATCGGAAATTGATTTTGCAATCTGGCCCTGATCGAGGCAGGCAGAAACGGGACCAAGCCTTCCTGCCATAGGAGATCCCAATAAGTTCTGCGTAAAACTCGACTCCACTCCTGTAGTTGTCTATGCAATTTAAGAGGTTTTAGTCGATATATCAGTTCTCCTATCTGTGCCGCGGGCACAGGCGCGCTCCATAACAATTGGTCTCCGCCAAACCCGCTGATAAGGATTCTCGCCCCTTCCGCACTCATTGCGCGCCCCACCTGCGCCTGCGCTCCGTAAACGCATAAACTTGCGCTCGGCCTCTCTATGAACTCGTCTATCGGAGAAGCCAACTGAACCCAATGTCCTTTGCGAAGGAAGTGATATCCGGCTTCGCCCCGTTTCTCCTCAACCGTTTCAATAAAACGGCGATCATAAGAGGTCTCTCCATCGTCCAGATAAGAAATCGTTTTTAAACGTTTAGCCTGATGGTCTTCTTCCGCCATGAGTCTGTCCGCCATGCAAACTATGGACGACGAATCCAGCCCCCCACTCAATTCGGCCCATACGGGCCCGTCCGCTCTCAAGCGACATTGCACCGCCTCTCGAAACAATTGACGGAAGTGGTCCACATATTCTTCATCTCGCAGGTAGCGTATCTCTTTTTCAGTGTCAGGCCGCCAGAACCTGCGCGTCCGCGCCTGGCCTTCGTGAACAGACACGACAAACCCCGGTTCCACGGAAAAGACCTTGCGATACGGCGTGCGAAACAGTTCCGGATATATCGCCAAATAGCCTGCGACAAACTCATCGTCGACTTCCAACTCGACGCCGGATGACCTGATCAACGCCTCGAGCGTTGACGACCATATAAGCCCGCTATTGTCGGCGTAATAATAGAGTGGGCGGACGCCGAAGGGGTCGCGCGCTAAGAGCAAGGTTTTTGTCACCGGAACCCATAAAGATAACGCGAAATCGCCGATTATCCGCCGCAAGAAATCTCCGCCCCATTCGAGATAGGTGGCCATCACCAGCGCAACGTCAGTAGTGTTTCCATTCAAGCCGTGGGGGAAATGGCTCAGCAGATCGTCACGATTATCCAGCCGGCCGTCCCATGCGAGGATATGCCCATGAGGCGAAACGAACGGCTGAATTTCGAGTCGCGATTCTCGATCTGTAGGAAAAGCTCTGAAACAGAAACCTACGGAATCCTGAATTAAATATTGCCCGCTGTCCGGCCCGCGTGGAATCAATTCGTCGCTTAACTTGGCCAGGGCGCGCGCATTAATCGGTCCATTATTGAAGTCGATCAACCCGCCGATTCCGCTCATAAACCACTCTGCAGAATTCAAGAGAAAGAATTTCAGGCGCCAATGAACACGAATATTCACCAGTAGGAGCAAGGGAATGGCGGCTTAACGACTTATCAAGACCAGAACCTGTTCATTCGTGCCTAAAAACATACAGCCGCCGACAATCCGGCCACATCAACAACGGCTCAGGACGTGGAAGAAGGTTTGAACTTTCGGGTGATCGTTAACCACTTCGCTATGAACTTCGACCCAGGCATGGCCATAGAAGGGCATCTTGTGAACGCCGATCACCATTTCCGCAGGCGCGCCAACGCTGCGCAGCAAACAAGTCGTTGTCGCCGAACGTTGCAGACAGAGGGCTTTTTTAGGATGCCAGGCGCAGGCGCGAATCACTGTCGAGCAGACATGCGCAACCATCTTAGGATCAGGCGCCTCGCCGTTAATCGGCCAATCGGAAACGATGCGACGAAGCGCGTTAATGCCGGTCAGTTTGAGCCCCACATCCACCATCACGAGCGCAGCCAGCGCGGCCGGAGTGTGAAGTCTTAGCTTTAAAAGGACGCCGATCAAGAAGCGTGTTCCATTCACTGCGCATTGAACCGCCATCCCGCGAAGTCGTCGGGCGTAGGCGCTCGCCGACGCCGCGGAAGTTTGCAGAAGTCCCTTTTCATTCAACTTATCGATAAGGCCGTTAACAACGGCTTCAATGCGAGAAGGATCAGAGAACTCGACCTCAACACTCACAGCGCTGACGAGGTCTGCGCGCGACAGACCGGATTCGCTTGACGCGATCTTATGTAGAATTACCGCCCCTGTTTTATTGATGCTCAGAACCTTATCTTGTCCAAAATCGAGTATGACGCATCCATCCTCAGTGATTGGAGAGATACAGATATCCGGGGCCAATCGAATATTCGTGAGAGTTGAAGGAGTCATCTGTTCAGGTTGTCAGGTGGATTCCGCCCGATCGGGCGGAACGAACAGTCGAGGCCACCCGTTAAAGATCATCGCGTAAACGTTTAAGCTCCAAGTTTGGCGATCTTAACATACCGACACGCTCACACAGCGACGACGATGAAACAAAATGGCCGTCGAGACGCGTCGCAATTGGGCGCCGGTTGGATGGCGTCCGCCAAGCGACGTGAAGTATGATAAGCGTTTGAATCACTCCGAAAAATAGAAATAAAAGAAAATGAAGCGGAAGTCCTCTACTCTAAATGACCTCGACCTAAATGAATGGCGCGAGTACGAAGACATTTTGACGGATTCGCTTTGGCTGATTCCAGAGCGTGACAGGTCGGGAACGCACATGGCCGATTATCACGGAAATTTCGTTCCCCAGATTCCGTATCAGGCCATGCGCCGTTATACCAAACAGGGTGATGTTGTTCTTGACGCCTTCCTCGGTTCAGGCACTTCGCTCATCGAATGCCGGCGCCTTGGTCGTCACGGCATCGGTATAGAACTAAAGCCGGAGCTTGCGCGGCAAGCCGAGGAACGAATCTCCGGCCAGAGCAATCCATACGATATCACTACTCAGGTTTTGATTGGTGACAGCAGCGATCTTGAGGCTGCTCCATCTTTAATCGCTGGCGCTTTGAAGAACATCGGCAGGGAGAGCGCCCAACTCGCAATCCTTCACCCTCCCTATCATTCGATCATCAGGTTTTCTGATCGCGAAGAGGACCTCTCAAACTGTCCCAGCGTTGAGGGGTTTCTACAGAGATTCGGGCGAGTAGTTGACGCCGTCGACCAATTCCTGGAGAAAGAACGTTATTTAGCCCTTGTTATTGGCGATATGTATGCGGACAGCGAGTGGATACCACTTGGTTTTTACTGCATGCAGGAAGTAATGAAGCGCAACTACAGTCTAAAAAGCATTGTGGTCAAGGACATGCAAGGCAACCGGGCAAAGCGCAATCTTGAGAATATCTGGCGCTATCGTGCGCTTGCAGGCGGCTTCTATATATTCAAACACGAGTATGTGATGTTTTTCCGGAAGGTTGGTAAGATATGTCATCTCTCACCAAAATCCCGGCAGGCGTCCAGTATTTCTTCGACGACGAAGTAAAACTGCGCCGCTATGTCGAGCGGCGCGCGATGGATGTCTTCGCGGGCTGGTCGTATGACGAGATCATCCTGCCGATGTTCGACTATCACGATTTGTTCGCGCGCGGGATGGGCGAGGAGAAGGCCGAGCGGACATATCGCTTCGTCGACCGCGACGGCGCGCTGCTGGCGTTGCGGCCCGAATTGACCTCGCTCGTCGCGCGCACGGTGGCAACGCGGTTCATCAAACGCGCGCGCCCGGTCAGGCTCTGCTACTCGGGCGAGGTCTTCCGCTACGACGAGCCGACCGAACGCGCCGCGCGAGAGTTTCACCAACTCGGCGTGGAACAGATCGGCGAGCCTGACATCCTCGCAGACATCGAGGTCCTGCTGGTCGCAGCGGAAGTCCTGGCGGCGCTCGGCCTCGACGGGTTCCGCATCGCGCTTTCGCATGTCGATTTTTTCAACGGCGTCGCCGACTTCCTGAAACTCGAAGCGAGGGGACGCGCGCAGCTGCGCGAGATAATTGATCGCCGCAACAGCCTCGCGGTCGAGGAATTCCTGCAAACGCGCGCGCCGGGCGTCGAAGAGTCGCGCCGCGCCGACTTCTCCCGGCTGATTCAGATCGCCGGCAAACAGGACGTGATCCGGCGGGCGCGGGAGATTTTGATCAACGGGCGCTCGCTTGCGGCGGTGGATCACCTCGACAAAATTTATTCGACTCTGGACTCGCTCGGATTCGGGGAGAATTTCGACATCGATCTTGGCGACACGGGCGGGCTCGAGTATTACACGGGACTGACGTTCAAGGTCTATGCCCCGGGCTTCGGCGCGGAGATCGGCGGCGGCGGGCGCTACGACAACCTGATCGCCAATTTCGGCGAGCCTGAGCCGGCGGTCGGATTCTCGATTGCGCTCGACGGACTGGTCGGCGCAATCTCGATGAATGATGATAAACTGCATTGGCGGGGCGCGGGTGAGGTTCAAACGATCTCATTCGACGGCGACACGGCGCGCGCCTTCGAGCAGGCGCGCCGAATGCGGGAACAGGGGAAGCAGGTGAAGATCTGCGCCAAATGATATGTTAACAATCGCGCTTTCAAAAGGTCGGATGCAGGACGACGCGCTGGCGCTCTTCGCGCGCGCCGGCCATCTCGTCGCCGAAAGCGAATTGAATTCGCGTAAACTGATTGTCTCGACTACAGACGGGCGATACAGCTTCGTCCTGGTCAAACCCGGAGACGCGCCGACTTACGTCGAGTACGGAGTGGCGGACGCCGGCGTCTGCGGGCGCGACGTGCTGATGGAGTCGCGCGCCGACGTCCACGAGCCGCTGGACCTGAAATTCGGGCGGTGCAAGATCGCCGTCGCCGGCAAGCGCGAAGTCCTGGGCGAGGATTACAACCTGCTGGCCACCGTTCGAGTCGGGACCAAATACCCGCGCATCGCCACAGATTACTTCCACGCGAAAGGCGTGCCGATCGAGGTCATCACGCTGTCGGGTTCGGTAGAGCTGGCGCCGCTGCTGGGGCTTTCCGACCGCATCGTCGATCTGGTCGAAACCGGGCAAACACTCAAAGAGAATGGCCTCGAAGTGATTGACGTGATTGCCGAATCGACCGCGCGCCTGATAGTCAACCGCGCGAGCTTTCACCTGAAGCGCGTTGAGGTAAGCGATTTAATCACGTCGCTGTCGCGAGTTATAGACTCGGGAACAAACAAGGGCTCTGCCGAATCAGGGTAGAGGATGACAAATTTGTGATTGTCTTTCCGAATAAAGATGTCCACTCGAAGTGATCAGCATCTTCGGTTGAGTTTTGCAGTTTTTCTCTACAACGAGTCTTCGTATGATCGAAATAATTAAGTCCGTTGGCGCAGATCCCAAACGAAATACAAAATTGCAACGGATTCTCAATCGTGGTATCGGCCTGAACGACGAGATTCTGGCCCGCGCGGACGCCATCATCGGCGAAATCCGCGAGCGGGGCGACGCGGCGCTGATCGAATTTACCGAGCGCTTCGACGGCGTAAAGCTCTCGCCCGAAACCCTGCGTGTCGACCGCCAGACCATCGAGGAACTGGCCGCGCAAGTTGACGACGATCTGATCACCACAATGCGCGAGGCGATCGCCAACATCCGCCATTACCACGAGCGCCAGTTGACCGGCGACTGGGAGATCGCGCGAGAGAACGGCGTGCGATTGGGCCAGCGAGTGCGCCCGCTTGAAATCGTCGGGTTGTATGTTCCGGGCGGCAGCGCGGCTTATCCTTCGACGGTGATGATGAACGCCGTTCCGGCCCAGGTCGCGGGCGTGGGAAGAATCGTCGTCGTCACTCCGCCCGCGCAATTTAATCAGAACCCGG
>Ga0207428_10002815_pt1 | contig 17280 bp, 20 predicted proteins | sample RhiMethybrSRZTD1_FD_187600 | JGI IMG/M metagenome (GOLD analysis project Ga0207428, IMG submission 187600) | Populus rhizosphere microbial communities from Tennessee, USA - Rhizosphere MetaG P. TD hybrid SRZTD1 (SPAdes) (version 3) | ecosystem: Host-associated > Plants > Roots > Rhizosphere >...
TTGGAGGCCATTTTTTGAAATTAGGATCTTGCCTTCGTATACCTTGAGTTAGAATTCCATTATTATCCGATATGAAATCCATGAATTGTTCTTTTCCTTACCATTTGGAATCTCGTGCCAATTTAGATTATTTGCACTCACATATTTTTAACATAAAATACAAAGACATGTATCTGAATTCTTTGCGGATTAGTGCTCGTTAGTGTTGTCACCTGCTAACATCAATACTGACTATCATCAACAAATATGCTTAGAATGAAGTTATTATACGTGATGCTCACTTAATTTCTATCAATGACTGTTGTTTTTGTAATTCAAAGTCATGTAACTGAGTACTCACTTGTGCAAGCAAATCGCCTCAGTGAATAGGTTTCTGCGCTAATCCGTTTATGATTTCTTTTTTACTATACTCTTGAAATAGTTTATCTTCTACATCAAAGGCAGTCATCAAAACTGTTCTTACTCTAGGATTCAAATCCTTTACTGTTTTCAATAATTGAATTCCATTAATTACTGGCATTCTTAGATCAGAAATTACTAGAGCGTAGAAACTCCTGTTCATTTTAAAATGTTCAAGTGCAATTGTCGGCTCTGTGAACGTGAATATGGACAAGCCAGATACCTTCTGTAACGCATCTCCAAAAAGACCGCTGATATCACACTCGTCGTCAACTATTGAAACAAATTTACTTGTATGAGACAGAAACTTTCATCCTTCTACCACTCCGTGATTTTTATCGTTTAACATCTATCTTATGAAGGAAACTTGCTTATAATGTTTCTCAATATTAGTTCCGTAATGACTTGGATGCCGAGGACAATACTTTACCACCCCAAAGAATCCATTTTTATAGCAATTAATGGTTTTTTCAATCCAGATTAATTAAATTTCCTCCAGCAAGTATAATCTTCAATACCGCTTTTGAATTATTAGACCAAGAAATATCTAAACATGATATTTTTACTGACAAAAATATCGATCCTTGGGTAATACCTTTTAAGTTAATAGAAATTCAAAATTCTTTAATAAATCTGTCAAGTAAAAATTAATACCGATTGTGATCACTCTTTAAATAGATAGAAACTAAAACGGTATCTTAAGGCCATTTTTTTCATAATTTCGGTCATTTGTTATATGCGTATGACATTTTAAACGACAAAAATTAATGTTGTAAATTAATGTCTTAAATTATTCAGAATTTATACAAGCTTAGGCTATTAATGATTGGTGATTGGGTTAATTAATCCTCATTTTGCTAATGCTAAACAGGAAATAATCAACCGTATCAAATCAATGGTTATCCTATGTATGTACTGCGATAATGAAACCCCTATGGCGGCATCAGTAATCGATTTTGAATATTATGCTACGGGTGCCTATGCAACAGCATTTTTTATTTGTCCTGATTGTCGGAATAAATTCGTTGTAAAGATTCAGGATTTAGGTAAAGTTAGATAAAAGACAAAACATCGGCCAAAACATTTGATTCATTTGACTCATCATTCATCTTGTTATCGCTCTCATCAGTAGATATTTAATTATTTTATATTTTGTTGCCAATAGATGAACAACGTAGAGGAACTTCAGACCATCATACGTTCGCTGGGGGATTATTTTGGTCCGTTATCGCGTACGGCTCTAATCCCTCCAGTTCGTATATACACTCAACTAATTATTCAAAAAACTTAAACTAGTTTCCACGTCAAATCTAGTTGTCTCATCATTCCAACTAAATCGTAGAATAGATTTTCCTCAACTATTTTCTTGTCCTTCCAACGGGCGACTGTGCAAAAATCTACTTTGAACTTCTTATTGGTAGCCGGGATTGATTTTCCATCAGGATCTATCAATATACCTTCATGAGTACCTGTGAATTCGGCTACGGAACAGGTCCAGTCACCTTGGGCAATAAGCACCTTGTAAGGGTCGTTTTCAATATGGTTGTCAGGAAAGCTCCTGAAGAAATATTCTGCTTCCATTCTATGTGCGTCCATCCCTTCTGTAGGTTGTTTATTTGGCCATCTAACGATTACATCATCCATGTGTCGTTGACTAAAAGTTTCCCAATCCTGAGCATTCCATGCATCATCCAAACTCTTCATTAATCTTAGATTTTCCTCCGCGTTCATACTCCTGATAACATAACAAAGTAAATAAGTGGTCGATCATTAACAACTTATTAACAGTGTGCTCTTGTCAACAGAGTGACTTGAAGGCTTATAACAAATACTGAATCATATATGTTATGAACAATATAACTAACTGGGATGAGATAGTCAAGAAAGAAGCGCGAGGGAAAAATGACTATGACTTGGGCGAGGTGCAAGACGTACAACCTGAAATAGTAGTTACGAAAAAGGGCATAGTTGACAAAGATAAATTCTATCTCCCAAAAATGCTAGTCGAAAGATACGATGGTCACAAAGTTTTTTTCTCAATTACAAAGGAAGACGCCGAGAACTACAGAAGAGATTCATTTTAACATAATACAAGATCCTAGTGTCTATTCGATATCAATGCTAGTAACTTATTAACAAGAGATTCATAACCATATTCTCGCATTATCCAGATCAAAGTAGATACGCTATAAGCTGGGAGAAAGTCTCCTACAAAAGGTATGAATTCAGTAAGGTTCATAATGACTGATACCTTACTTTTAGTTATAGAATACAAAAGCGCCATTGTTATGACATCAAACACGTCACCGATTATGGGCAGACTAAATAGCGGAGCAGCGAGATAATCTAGAGCATCTGCAACAATTGATATTCCCAGTGCGAGAGCGGCATTTGTGAAACTCCGCTTAGACTTCTTATTTACGTCCTTGTTTGTTGTATTGCGCATATAGTAAATGTTAAGCAGCAAATAATTTATGGATTCGCTCTTCCGATCCTTTTGAAAAGTAGTTTATAGAGTGTAACCTCAATAGCAACTCTGGCCGACATGGAGTATAACCATTGCTTAGACTGAAGAATATAGAATCGATAAATATAAAGAGATACTGATTATAACATTGTCGCTAACGTTAAGTTCTTCAGTTAAGCGCACTAGTAAACCTAAACAAAAATCAGGTGTGAGTACATCCAACGAATTAATCTTAATAGTCAATCCAAATTCTCAAGGGGGAACAACAGGAAAAAACTGGAGTTTAACCTATGAAAAAATAAAAAAATTTCTGCCAACACCCCACCGAATTGTATTCACAAAAAAGGCTAATGATGGAACCAATCTCACACGTAAATTATTAAAAAAAGGATACAACAATATAGCAGCTATAGGAGGGGACGGCACAATTAATGAGGTCGCAAACGGATTTTTTAATATTAATCCCAAAAATAGATCGGCTTTGGATCCTATGAAATTCAGACCCGAGCCAAAGCTAAGTCCAGTAAACGCTAAAGCAGCACTATGGATCATACCCTCTGGTAGTCGCAATGTCCTTGCCTCCTCTTTGGGGATTCTGCATCAAGGTATCGATTCTTTTAGACGTATTCAAAATATGAAAAAACGAAAGATTGATGTGATTGGAGTAACGATAGCAGATAGTAATAATCCAGCAAGCACCCGAAGTAGGATTGTGCTAAACGCTGCAGAGATTGGAGTAGGCGCCGAGATAATCTCCAGGTCCAAAAGGGTGAGAGGCAAAATAAACAACAGATTTCTTTCTACAGTCGCAGGAATTATTTCCACATTACCTACTTACGAAAGTAACGAATGTGACATCATTATGGATGGTGGGAGGAAGATCACTAGTAACGTAACGATGGCAGTAGTGGCAAATGGAAAGTTTTTGGGTGGCGGATTCAATGCTGCATCAAGAGCTAAAATCACTGATGGGAAACTCGACGTAGTCATAATGAAGAATTCTGGAAGCCTCAAAATGCTCCAAAAACTTGTAGAAATGAAAGGTGACAGTGAATATCTTGACGAGGAGGATATCCTTTATTATCAAGCATCTCAGGTGATGTTCCTGCCAAAGAATAGAAATATGACTGTATCTTTGGATGGTGAACCTGTCGGAATACTTCCTGCTGTTTTCAAACTCTATCACAACGCCTTGACTATCAATAGTGAGGCGACTAATAATTAGGTTAGATCATGATGGGAATACATTTATTGCATAAATTGATGGGACGATAGATAACACCATAATTGGAAAAGTTCAAAATTGCAAACTATAATTGCTTATAATGAAAATGAAGTTAAAGAACACAAGGAATTTAGCAACATAGAACCCAAGGATAAAGCATGGATAGATCTGATAGATCCCACCGATGATATGATTAAAAGTATCTCAGCTCATTTTCATCTAGATCAAAGTGCGGTTAATTTGTTCAACAGCAAATCGAAGAAACCTCAGATTAGAATACTGGACGAGCACACATTTACTATCTTATTAGATATTAAATTTAAGAATTCCCAGACAGTAGTTACCGAGGGTGTATACTTATTTTGTGGTAAGAATTGGCTGATTACTATCCATTCGGCTGAAGTAGATTTGACAAAAAACATACGCAAATTACTAGAGGTTGAAAACAAAAAACTCATGATTGAATCCATAGAGGCTTTATTCTATAGTGTCCTATTGCAGTTGATTGACAGGTACGAACAAGTGTTAACTGCTGTTGAATTGACTATTACGGATTTAGAAGAGAAAGCATTAAGTGAACCTGCAAGAGAGACCATTCAGTATCTAGCCACACTTTCAAGACAACTCATAGTGTTCAGGAGACACTTCTGGCGCATGAGAGATGTGGTTAACTTTCTAAGTCATATGGAAAAAGACCAAAATGAGGTAAAATATATTCAAATGGCGTATGATAACATCTCGCATCTTGTGGAGCTCGTCGAGTCTTATCGTGATACTATTAATTCTGTAAGAGATCTCTACATTGCAAACATCTCTCTGGAAATGAATGATACGATGAGGACCCTTACGATATTTGCAACTATCTTGCTACCGCTAACTCTTGTGGCAAGTATATACGGTATGAACGGACTAGATCTTAATAGCCTTTCCAAACTACCCTCTGGTTTTATTATAGTAATGGTAACAATGATAATAATAACAGGCTCCCTGTTCCTCCTCTTCAGTAAAAAGAAATGGATCATTTTAAGAGGAAAAAAAGCGCTACCTAAAGATAATCCAAAGACATTGCCCAATTAGCTGTTCAATAGTTCCACAAGAGATACTGACTTAAAATGTGATTGAGCGATGTAAATAGAACGGCGATGGACTTCAGTATTGTTATTCTATTTATCAAATTCGATACAATAGTCAAATTATGAATTATTATAATCCAAAAAACTTTTGATTTTATCACGAATAAACCGCCAAGAAATAGCTATGCCCAAATTAACCAAAATCTAGGAAATGTTTATCATTTCCAAATCATATACTTCGTAATAATAATAAAGGTTATTGTTGCCTGATTATTAAATTCCATTTTTGCATTCACCACTAGTTTTCCATATCTTCTATTTTGAGCAAAAAAAACGTTATATATTTGATTTTTGTTTTGAATAAAAAATGTCTGCGGGAGCGGATAAACCTTCCACTAGTTTATCGGCCTTAGATAGAAAATTATTAAAGTTATTACTCGTGCCAAATGGTGATTTAAAATCCAGCAAAAGTTTATCCACAAAATTAGGGATACCTATTACTACTGTTAGACGGAGACGTAAGCGATTAGAAAGTCTATTTTAGTTAATTTCCCTTTGCTAGACAAGCGTCACAATACTTTTCTATTAAAGTAGCACCATTCATTTTGTATGTCGCCATCTTAGTTGCCACGCAACCGCAAGTACAACAAGAACCTGTTATTGCTTTTATGAGTTTATCCTTCTTAAATGGAGAGATTCTAGGCGATGACATTATCTTTTCTAATCTCTGTAATGATTCAGAAGTTATATCCATAGGTTGAATAGTTGGTTTTGGCTTTGTTTCAGGATTTAATTTTTCCTCGTTGATATCGTAAATAAATTTATGCATCTTTGTGATGCACGCTTACCCTATATCTACCTATGTGTATGGGCAGTAACATCCCTCATCCCACCTTTATTTATCCCACTTCAATTTCAACATTTATGAATGAGGAAATATTACTAATGCATAGGAATAAACTGGGTTCACTGGCCCTGGTAGAGTTAAATGATAAGTAATTCTTATTTATTGACTGGTATGACATACGTTCCAGAATCTATTCCATGTCACAATTGAGGATATCATACCATAAACGTTTTATACCTTGTTCTGTTAATTCAGTTAACGTTGGTGGGTGGAGATCCCTCTTTTCCCATCAATGTTTTGATTAGTTCTGTCTACTAGAATCATCATATTATCAGTCATTTTTCCCAATTCTAATTCTGTTTCTAACGAGTAGCAAAAAATGAGTATTTATTGGTTTATTATTCCACTTTTAGAAACGTCCTTATAGTACCATGGCGTAGTAATAGTATATACATACATGACTATCCTTAAAAAGCTACTATTGATAAATATTAAGGTGAGAGACTTTATACTTCAGTCTATTGTGTTAACTCTTTTAACCACTGTAGGATTAAACATAAAGTATTCGGATCCTGAAAGCAAGATTGATTAAAATTTGTTCTAAATTCCATAGAAATATGATATTTTTTTGCGGTTGCACCTCTTTTCACCTGTGAAAGAGAAAAGATTTAAGAGATAGTAAGTGGACTCGATGGATGGTTGCAGTGGATGAAGAGTAATTTATACTTAAGAGGAGTAAATCTAATTTGTCCAGCTAATCATACATTGCCACACTTGTGAGCCCTGAAGGTATTATTAAAGTAACTAGATATAAGAGAGATTACCTAAATAATTATACTAGTAGAAATATAATGAGTATTTTAATTCGTGACAACAATCGTTTCTTAAAGATGGCGTCGGTATGGTGTTTCTAAGTAATGTCAATGTGCGAAAAATGTAGTAAACATCAGGAATACCACTCCTGTTCAACATTTAATCAACACTTATGTATCGAGTGCTTTAATACAGTTCATTTTGGTATTAATGCTCCTAGACACAGCACTTCAATAGTATATAACAAATGTGTCTTTTGTGGGGAAATATATGGGAGCAATGTTAAAGTTAAAGTTTGTGATAAATGTACAATCATATTGACTTGGATATCTTCGATGAATTATCTCGCTGCAGTAAATAGGGTTTCACAGTTGATAAGGATGAACAAATTAGATTCAAAGCTGACAAATGAAAACTATTGTAAGGCAAATTTTGGAGTACATGCTACTCAAGTTATTATGGACGCAGTGGACAGTTTGAGGATACAGTAACAAAATACTATTTTCGTTCTTGATATATGCATCTAAATTCAGGTCATCTAATAATCTAGCAATCATATATTGCAAAACGCGAAATAATAGAAAGTAGAATTCTACTACATGAAGAGAATTAATCCCGACGAGCTCATAAAATATGTACATTTGTGAGTAATTAAACTATCACTTGTTAAAGTAAAATTCTTGTTTTTTGCCATTTTTTTATAAAGTATTAAAGTGCTCTCTCTTTTTGATGGTAAAAACTAATACTAATTTAGCAATTACTGAAATTTCGCTTATGTTACTCCATTCTAGAATATTTGACAAGATGAGAAAAGAAAAATCCTTTAAGCTTTGTTATAATGAGCATATTTATTAATATCAATGATATTTTTACTCACTGTTGAATTTTAGGCTATTAAACATGGACGAAGGGGCGTAGTTCCTTCTATTGTCTATCAGTATTTAAACGTACAGAATAATGTTTTTGTTCCCAAATATTAGAAAAAGTATTTTAGGTCTAAATAAATCTCGGTGAGACAAAACAAACACATAGATAGATATACGATTACGGTGCATCAAATACATGCGTAAGTTCTTTTACGGAAATAATCCTAATGGTAATAAACATAGACCTACCCCAACATTGCGCCCAATAAATATATCTAAAGAGCAACTCAGAGATTTTCGAAACCTGCTTTCAGACCCTAGAACATCTCAGAAAATAAAAAAAAGATTTATGCTTGAAAAAGCAAGCGGTTACTGTTCTATGTGTGGTGATATAGCAACTCAAATAGCAAGTTATGACATGGATGGTGCCACGCTTGTGGAAAAGTATTGTGACGCTTGCCTGGCAAGGAAAATTAACTAAAAATGGGCTATTTTAAGCAAGATTAACGTCCATTAGTAACAAAATTGTTCAAAATAAGTCATATTAAATAAGTCATAAATGTTTGTTTGCCGTATAGACTATTAATGAAAGGAAAACCTGGGAATAAAATAACAAATTACCTTACAAAATTTTATATAAAGTATACAAACGCCATATCTCTCAACAAGAATCTACTACTTTCAGGTTCGGTTGGTTTTATTGTTAGCCTTATAGTTGCATATGTATGTGCGAAATATTCCATTGGTGAGTTTGCAACTTCTGCATTAACTGTAATAGCCGGATTTATCTCCTCTAAAGTAATTTTTGTTATTCTTTTTCATCTTGATAATAAGAAGAAATATACAATAAAACTTACTGGCAAATTGAACTTTGATATTCTAAAACAAATAGTAACAAAGATGATATTTGCTGATGCTATTTTTGATATTATCAATAATGTATCAAGGTTCTTCATTCTACTTGAATTGCTGGGAATAGAATATCAGCCGGTACAAGCTGCAACAATAGCATCTATTATAGCCTCATGTTTCTCTTATTTAGCCATAAATTTAGTTGTAAGACGTATACATGTATTTAGATTTAGGAAAAAAATATTTTAAGTCAGAATTGAAGTTGTTATTATGACAACTACAACCATTGTAATTGCCTTTAGCATACTGGTGTCACGTAACTCCATAAATTTAGTTTATAATCCGTGATAGTAGATCATAATTGTAATAGATAAATTCCGTATCTTTCTATTTTTAAAGATTATTTTGTTGTCAGTATGATTGACAATCTCTACTGTGTTGGAGTACCTTTAGGTTTGATTTGTCCTCTAATCTCTCCGTCTGGATGATCCTTTGTTTTAATATTAACATATGTCTCATTTGTACCCATTGCAGATTGAAGAGCAGATAGAGCTTTTCCTTTCATGGCACCTTCAAAGTCAGAAGCAGTAAAGCTTCCTTCAATCGCGACTCCTCCTGGGATTTTAGTCATCTTGCCCGTTTTTAACAAATCAACTATTGGGACACCATTTTCTCCCTTCTTTCCTGTGAGTATCTGAGCGCCTGAAAGGTCTGTTATTCCAGTTATATTGATTTTAGTATTTATTGTGTTATCCTTGAGTTTGAATGAAGCTATGCCTTCTGCTGTTGAATTGAGGGGTGGGACTTCATTATTTGGATCTAGCTTTGCCCTAAATTTGGTTTGTGAATTCTGTGCAAAAGTAAAACTAGAGTATGTGGTTGAAACGAGTAGTAACGATAAGAGCGCGCTGGCTAATATGATCAAATGGAGTGTTTTGTTAGGTTGCATGAAAGAACAAATAATTAGTCGCATATAAAGGTTAATTGACTGTTAGTCAAGTGTACCAATCATCTTATATTAAATCAAAATTATATACAATTAGATGAAATCTCAGGTTAGATTTCATTGAATGAACAAGAAACAACCACCAATAGAAAAATTTCTCCCTAGGGGAGAATATTTACTTTTGGAACATTGTTACTGGTACCGCATAGTATTCCTGTATATGGTATTTATAGTGAAACTGCTTGAAAAAATATAACGATATTGCGATTTAATGCGAACCAGTGACATAAAAAATGGCTAAGTGTACTTTCATAAATTTAGAGAAAATGATGGAATACCAACAAGTATTAATTAATCATTTAGATAGTCGTACCATAAGGTTTTAACATGATTTTTGTGCAAATGAGTATAGATCAAGGCCTTATTCCCTCTTTAGGCCCCGCTCTCCTAAGGACGGTTCTAACCCTAATCAAGTCTGACCGTCCTTATGTAACGATAAATGTACCATATCAGCATGATTCTGCAAGTATGAATTGTTTTCATTTTTCAGTTTCATATTTGTACTAAAGCGTTTTTATAATAATTACAAATAACATTGGCTACTTTTGAAAATTATCATATCATTGATTTTTCTAACTACCCTATCGTTAGTTGCTACTTTTTTTATTACTGACCAGTTTGTTCCCCTAATCGCAGGAAGTATAGTAACTGCCGGAATCATAGATAAAAATCACATAAACGACTCACCATCAGTAGGTGTTCCTGCTACAAACTTTAACATGTCAAAAACTTTACGTATAGCGGTGGTTGGTGACGTTGACTCCAATCAGGGATTAACAAAACAGTTGGAATTGGCCAATCGCTATAATGTTCAGGTATTCGTTATAGCAGGAGATTTTGAGTACACCAATGGAAAGGATGTGCTCTCCAATCTTCAATCTCATGGATTTACCAAAGAAAACTCCGACATTGTCGTAGGAAATCACGACTCTGGAAGCGATGTGCAGAATTGGTTAGGCAGCAAAAAGACGTTTGGCGAAGCTACATTTGGTTTTTCTGGGGATAAACTTGCCTTGTTTAATATAGATGCTAACATAAAGTTTGATTGTTCTAGTCCTCAGTTTGAAGATTTGAAATCACAAATTGAATCAAGTAAGGCTTTGTACAAATTTATCGTAATTCATCAGCCGTTCGTTACTGTAAAGAGTCAGCATCCAGATAATGGACAATTCAATTGTTATGATCCTGTGTTTAGGGCAGTAGGAATTGATGGTGTACTGCAAGCACACAATCACAACTATCAAAGATTCAACATAAATGGGCTCATGTACGGCGTATTTGGTACGGGAACACATGACACAGGATCTAGCATGTATCCTCTGAACTCTAATGATTGGAATGGGAATAATTGTTTAAAATGCATTACAGGTAAAAACGGGATTACAATTTTAGATCTTCATTTTAAAGATAAAAATCCTAAACATTTTGTTGGATGGTTCATCGGCATGGATCGAGAAATCTTAGATTCCTTCGAGTCTTTTTTTTAAGATAAAATAAACGAAAAAAACCCATACTTGAAGCCGATATAACGAACTGGCCATCATAGATTTAATTATAGAAAAACTTGTCACCATTCAAAAGACTTTTACCAAATTGTATCAAAATCAATTTTGAAGCGCTACTCATAAAAGATAATGCAACGTAAAATTTAAAACCTGTAATAAGATAACTAGCGGTTATCGGTTCATTGATGAACAAGAAACAACCGAGCCACCAGTTACCTCATATTTTTGGGATGTGTGTTGGGCGGGTTCATACTATTTAACCGGTCCGGAAAAAAGATACATAAGATTTATGAAGGGTTTGATGCTAATCGGATTCTCAGATAAAGATATAATATTTAAAATGTTAAAACCTCGCTTCCTATTAAAATGAATAAAGTCCATAAAGCACTGTGCTTAAGTCAAACGTGTTTTTTAGATTCCTTTGTATTTTAAGCTCCTCACTTTGAGAATACTATTCTATTATGAAAAACAGTCAGATATTCATATAAGTAGATTCTTAAGACACTATAGGATATACTTGCTGTTATGAATTCCAGAATAATTACACCATTGATTACAGTTTTGATACTGTCATTAATAACATCTGCTCTTACATACAATATTGCATGGTCAGACAAGAAATACTGTTATGATCAAGTCGGTGAAGGCCACTTCTGTTTTGAGACCAAAAACACGTGCAAGCATAAGGAAAAACATGATGATGAGGCAGAAACTCCTTGTTATAATAAAAATAAACAATAGATTGTAATATTTAGTGAAAAACCACTTGAATAAATTTCCGTTAACAATTCGTATTTGTTAATGCATAAGTAATAACTTTTGAGTGACCTGAATGAGAAATGTAGGGAATGTGAACATGGAAGGCGTTATCATTTTAAAAATGATAATGAATATAAGGGATGTCTTAAATGCCAGTGTCCAGGCTTTTTAGAGTAAAAAATTGTTTTTTTACAGAATTAGCAACAAGAATGTCTTAAAAGAAAATGAAGTCCAATTGCATTAATCTTAATAGAAAGAAAACTCCATGTTCTAATAATGATTCCCGAAAAATCCGTAGGTGTGCTTGTCATAACACTTCTGATTACTCTCGGCTCGATTTTGTTCCTATCTACAGTTCAGGCAGACAAGCCGATTACTAAATATTGCGTCGATGGAGGCCCCTACTGTGGCGATAAAGAAGCCGACTGTAAAGCTCTACTAGAAAGTGTCAGTCGAGACCATAAATGCCTTGAAGTCACAATAAATTAAACTAATTATCTTATCCTCTTTTCGTTTTTATTCTCTAAATTCGTGACATTTGCAATCAGGAAAATCGCAATCGCTTTTGCCTGTATTCGAATCTTGCATATGATTCCCTCGCTTATGGTTACAGTCGACGCAACGATCCTCCAGATTCATCCTATCATCTTTACTATTTTTCGACTTTCTTTATGATACCAAATTATTTAAAGAAAACTTACAATTTCATAATTGACCAATGAATAAATAATGTTGACATCTTCTCTATGGACCACTTTCTCTAAAATTCCGTTTATGAGTAGTAAATATTTTATGTAATTCCATTCGCTATCAAGCATAAATTTTTTGCATTTCGTAGTGATGCAATTGTTCGCTTGCATGTTGAACCAAAGTTTCCAATCTAATAGGTTTCTTTACAAATCCGTTTATAATTTCCTTTTCACTATACTCCTGAAATAGTTGATCGTTTACATCAAAGGCTGACGTCAATATGGTTTTTACGTTAGGATTCAAATCCTTTACTGTTTTCAATAATTGAACTCCGTTGATTACACGCATTCTTAGATCTGAGATTACCAGAGCATAGAAGCTCTTGTTTATTTTGAAATGTTCAAGTGCTATTTTCGGATCTGTAAATGTGAATATGGATAAACCGGGAAGCTTTCGTAATCCGTCTCCAAAAAGTTCTGTAACATCGCAGTCGTCGTCTACAATCGAGACAAGTTTCTTTGTTATAGTAATATTGGACATCTATTTGATGAAGTAATCACGCTTATAATGTTTCCTAATCTTAGTTTCATTTAATTAGGGAAGGAGCACGATTCGGTGTGAGATTGAGTCATCCTTTTCTGGAAGCATTCTAATGCCGTTTAATGATATTTTATATTGAAACATGTACACATAGTTACTTGTACCACATAGTTTATCTACTGGATAAACATAAAATCTGACCAATAAAGTGAAAATAAATACAAATGTTCTGATTCTTATGATTTATGTTGTTCTAACATTGGGATTAATAACAGGAGCCAATCTCACTGGCATCACCTATGCTCAGACTAATCACGCATCTAGAAATGGTTATACTGGAGATAATAGTACTGAATCAAATATGACTGTCGGTCAATCAAATACGATAACTAATACCACTTCATCACCTGATCCAATACCCACTGCACAATCTGTCTACGATACTGGTGTAATGACGTTACCAGTATTAGTAAAAGCTGCTATTATATTTTTACCAGACGAAGCTCATCATCCGCCTGCAGATGACAAGACTATAAGTCCAAAAAACCCGAACTATCTTCCAGGCACACTTGTAGTTCCAGAAGGTACTGAGGTAGCATTTGCACACGATGATCCCAACCACATACATGTAGGAATAGTCAAAGACAAGAGTGGGAATGTAGCATGGACAACGATCCCAGCCAAATTCCCTGGTAGCTCTGATTCAAAAGTATTAGATATGTCCGGATCACCATACACCGTTTCAGATAAGCAATTTTCTCCACCAATGGAAGGAAAAATTGTAGTTAAGCCTCAAAAATCAACGGGAGATTTGACAGTAGGGGGATTCTTCTGTCCAACCAAACAATTATCAAACTGCAAATCACAATTTTCTAAGGCAGGATTCCAAATCTTATCTGAGTATGATTTCGTGACGAAATCCGTTCAACAAGATATCACCGGACCTAATACCCTCTTAATTTATTCTACTCCACTTGCGCTAAAAGACGCTATTAGTAGTTTAACGCCAATAATCAAATCGTTACCATATAAGTAATAATTAAATTATTACGCTAAATAAGATAATATCAAGAGTAAAAAACTTTCCTGAGTAGCAATCCTCAGGCGTTATACTTAAAGGAGCCTTGTAGCGAGAATGATTACTTCGTATCCGATGAATTACTCTTACCAGTACCATTGATTTGTACCAAGGATTCTACTTCTGCCCCACCTTTTACGGTCAAAGCCTTTACCTCTCCGATATTCTGTGCATAGTATTTGTTCTCAACAGTGTCTGGTTCAAGCGGTGAAAAGTCCTTGGTCTTAAGTACGTTTGAGAAATTGCCATATGGAACTGTGATCTTCTCATCTAAACTAAGTACTGCGCCTTTGTCTTCGGCAACACCCTTGGAGAATTCTTGATTATATTTATCATTAATCTTAGGATTCGCCTCCATTACTATTCCGGCTTTGGCACCTTTCACACCTGCCTCCCATGACCCTTCGTGACTTCCCTTGTTACTAAGGTCGGTAGTATACTCACCCATATACCAGACATTTCCTTGGTCATCCTGCGCGAACCAATCGTTTGTCGTTTCTTCATGTTCTCCTTTAACGTAACCGTCATCATGTACTATGCGAGTAGGTATACCCATTATTTCCTTAGTATCGTTGGTGACTACAAACACGTCACGTGTGGGATCTCCATCGCTTTTACCTTCATAAATCAATGTAGTACCAGGTTTCAAAGGCAAATACTTATTATCGATTTTCAGGGGATTAGTAAAATTGGATTTGTCAAATATCATCGACAATCCTTGTATGTGTAACTCTCCAGAGCTTGATAACAATAACACAAGAAATGTAAGGTTAATAGCAACAAATACAAGAACTTTCACTGCTTCTGTGTCCATACAAAATGAAGGCTCCCATGCTTAATAAAGGATCCATCAGTTCAGGGAATTAAACGCTTCTTCGATGGCAAATGTAAAATATTCTTCAGGTTGATCATTATATAGTATTTTTTTTGAACGATATTCGTCATATTCATCTATTGTGAGTGAGATGTGTTTCCTTGCTTATATTTACCAATTGTAGAATTAATAATTCAGGTTCAGTGGCAAGCATCTTAATTTTCACACTTATAGATATAGATACACTTACCTAAAATCAAGTTTTAGTCCTAAACACGTAAAATTAGAAAATTAATCCTCCCTAGATAAGAATTAAAACCAAATATCAAAATCACATTAGTATCTGAGTGTTTTTATCTAAATTAACTTTGGATCAGCTGCTGTGACAATATTGTTGATGTTTGTATGCTATTTAATTCAAAGTAACACTTTAGAGAATCTAAAATGATGAGGATATATATTTCAATAGTTTTAATATTCGCATTAATCAATGCAGTATTCTATAAGAATGGCTACATAGTTTAGATAATATCAGAAAAAAAATACTGAACTAATACAAATGTCTAAGGGTGTATTATTTAAGGGACCAAATGTAGAGTAAAACCCCCGTAGCATTATTCATTCTTTAGACACTTGTATCATACTAAATATATATTCTCGTAAAAATATATCGTTATCTTTGGCCTTTGAAAGTCTAAAAATATTTCTAGCATATGATAACTATACTAGACTAATTTACTTATTGTGTTTATTACTGGGATTCACAATGACCAAATGCTCATCTCAGTTGGTATCGATCTCTAATGACAATTTTCAAGATCTTTAATTCACTATCAAGGGATTTTTCCAATCCTAAAATTTCAATTTTTTATTTTATTATCCTGCTTTCTTTTTCATTAGGATTCTTGCTAACTTGTGCTCATGGAGACAACAATAGTGAAGTGGGTTCAAATTTGCCTGTATTTAATTTTGTCGTCGCTGGAGATTTCGGTTGCGGTGATGAGGCGAAAAAAACCATTGAAGCGATGGCTAACATGAAACCAGAACTAGTATTAGCTCTAGGGGATCTTGCATATACAAAGGATCCAATATGTTGGTTTGATATGATAAAACCATTGGAAAATAGTAGTAAATTTAAAATTTCTTTTGGTGAACATGATGTTTCTCATGGTATTGCTGACTATGATCAATACCTAAGACATTTCAATCTTACCAAACCGTACTATTCCTTTAATTACAAAAATATTCATTTCTTGGCCATGGCAACTCCTAAGAATATGTTAATCCCCTATAATGTTACCTCAGCGCAATATCAATTTGTTAAAGACGATCTTAAAAGTGCACATGAAAATAAGAGTATTAATTGGATAATAGTGTACACATTTAGGTCATTCTATTCTTCAAATACTACTCATCCTGGACAGGAAGAACTGCGAGATGTTTTCCATCCTCTCTTTGAAAAATATGGTGTAGACCTTGTTCTTCAGGCTCATAATCACAATTACCAACGCACGTATCCCATCTCATACAATGTCACCAAACCGTCTACTCCAATAATTACGAATAGGAATACTGAAAACTATACCAATATTGTAAATGGACAAATATTCATTACTCTAGGAACTGGTGGTGCCGAATTTTATAATTTTACAGGTCATGCACCTTTCATAGCAAAACAACTTTTGCTGCATGGTTTTCTAAATGTGGATGTGGCAAACAATGGATCAAAACTATGGATTACATTTTATGAAAACACAGGCGTGGCTCGTGATCATATCACCATTTCAAAAACAAAGGGTTGAATTTACTTCGCATTTATCGAAATTGATTATTACTCATATTTCTTAGATATTTGTACAACATTGATTACATGTACAGACAAGATACACTTCATTAAATTTGGGGAAAAAGCCACAAATGAATTGATAATCATTTTAATTTTGTTTAAAGAGAAGAGTGCAGTGGTACAAGCTTCAAACTATACCTAGAAATGACCTCCTATTGCATCTTACTTAGACAATAGTACTATAACTCTTAAACCAGTCAATACTCTGAAATATCGATGTACCAGTGACATGCTCATATTTGGACCACTAATTCATCAGATGTCAATAAGTGATCTATTAGAGATCTTGTTGTATCTAGTAGGTTCTTTATTGTCTGCATTTTTGATTGCATTGTCAATTTCTGCGTATCTAAAAAGCGGCATTAAAAAACTGAAGTATGCTATAATTGCATTCTCATTGTTTTGCGCATTTCTGATATATGAAAATATAGAGCACTTGTATTCATTTGATAATCCGTTTACGGATATAATTATTCCTTTGACAGGATTGTCCATACTGG
>Ga0207428_10002816_pt1 | contig 17274 bp, 12 predicted proteins | sample RhiMethybrSRZTD1_FD_187600 | JGI IMG/M metagenome (GOLD analysis project Ga0207428, IMG submission 187600) | Populus rhizosphere microbial communities from Tennessee, USA - Rhizosphere MetaG P. TD hybrid SRZTD1 (SPAdes) (version 3) | ecosystem: Host-associated > Plants > Roots > Rhizosphere >...
ATGCGCCTCCCGCGCAGTCCTGATTGCCGAATCCATTCTATCAACACCTCACATCAATATTCACCTTCACAACCGGATTGTTCGTCAGGGTAGCGCCATCGGGGTTAACTCTGGACGGGCGAGCGAGAGACATCGGGGCCTCGGTTGGTCGAGCCAACCTGAAAACGGAAATATAACACCTCGTCTCCGAAATCGCACGCCGTTTGGTACAGCGCCGCGCGCCAGTGTTAACGCGCTTAACGCCTCAGTCGCGCCTGTTTCAGCGTCGCGGCTGAGGTCAGCGAAAGTTCACAAAGCGCGCCGGCGAATCGCGTCTCGGCGGCCTGGTTGTTCGGATTGTTTCGGTTGTTCCCCGAATTATCCAGATAGGCCGTCACCTCGATGCGAGCGCCCGCGGGCAGCGCGACCGGCTTTTTGAAGAAATAGGCCGGCTGCCAATCGAACCGGTAATCTTTCGCCCAGATCAGAACATCTACAGAGCCGTCGGGACGATGCGCGGAGACTTCGATTGATTTCGCGAAGGGAAAGAGCAGAGGGCGAATCGCAACAACTTCGGTCGATTCGCTGATCGCGTATGAAGCTTTGACCCGACGGCTTTCGGCGCTCGCTGGAATTACGGTCGCGGGCGCGTTGATTGTCAAAGTGCGAACGAGCTTTCCGGGCGGGTCTTTCACGAAATATAGGCCGACGCTGCTGCGGTCGGCGCCCGCCTGCCCGTTTTTGCGATAGCGGACCTGAGTCACCAGGCTTGAATTGGCCGGCAACCTGATGGCCGCGCCACTCGGAAGACGGCTCACCCGATGCCCCGGCGCCCACTGGCCAATGGGTTCGGCGTTTGGCGGGCAGTTGTTCGTAGTAACGGCTTTAGCCGGGGCTTTTCCGCCTGAAGGCGGAACTATGAACAGGCTTGCGTTGTAAACCAATGTGCCGGCGCCAGGTTGAAAATCAATCGCGTTGATCCACCGATCTTCTTTCAGATTCGAGGGCAGGACGAAGCAACGCGTCTCGTCATCGCCTTCGGGCGCGATCCTGGTTTCCTGGTCGGGCTGCAGGATCAGGTCGGGCGCGCCGAGTTCCCACTCATTGCTGGTGATCAGCTTGTCGATCTCCTCCTTCGGGTAATCTTTCGCCTCGCCGCGCGGCGCGCCGCCTTCGATCCATGAGACCAGCAATTCTACTTCGCGCTTCGGCACAGTGTAATCGTGAACGAAGCTGCCGTAGCCCTTGACAGCCTGGAACGGCGCCATCCGTTTTTCCAGAACCTCTTCCTTGATCGCCTTCGCCCACGGGCGAGCCTCTTCGTAAGTCGTCAACGGAATATCGGATTTGATTTTGCCGGGGGCGTGGCAGGCCAGGCAATTGCGTTTGAGGATGCGAACGACCTCTTTATTAAACGTCACCTTCGTGGTGATCGGTTCATGCGCGCTGCCGGTCCGAGGCAGCGGCGACGCGGACAAAAGAAAGGCGAAGGACGAAGCGGCGATTGCAAAGCGGAGGTATTGCGAGCGATTCCACATAATAGCTAAAAACCGAAGAACGAAGTGAAGGCAGGTAGCGCCAATCCAGCGATGACCAATAAGACGACGATCCAGATGACGATCTTAACGAACTTGTTGTTTCTCATGGCGCTCTCCCCAATTTCAATTGTATCTTGATTGGGCGGCGGTACGATACAGGTCGCTACCGCTCCCTGTATCGTACCGGCTCACTTCCGGCCGCCGTCACTGGTCGAAGCCGTCGCCGGTTTCGAATCTGAGGCGGCGTCGTTGTAATAGCCCAGCCATCCGATCATCATCTCTTCCCAGGTCTGATCGCCCCATTTCACAACCTTCGTCGGATCGGGGTTGTATTTGTTGCCCGGCGAGTTGTCGAAATGGGCCGTGCATTCGATCTTCGCGCCTTTAGGAATCGCCAGCGGCTCTTTCGGCACGTAGTAAGTCTGCCAGTTGAAATCGTAGCGCGGCACTTTCAACAGGACCTTGGTTGCGCCGTCAGGTAAGATCGCCTTGATTTCAAAATCCTTGCCGCGCAAATGCATGTGCGGCATCAGGCTGGTCAGATGCGCGTCCTCTTTGAACACGAAGCTCGATTTGACCTCGTGGTTCGGCTCGCCCGCGGGGATTGTAAAGCTCATGTTCAACACCGGCCGCGTGAGAACCTGGTGTTTCGGGCGCTCTTTGGCGTACTTCAATCCGATGGTCGTCACGTCCTTGGTCGCCTCGCCGTTCGGCGTGTAATGCATCTGAAAGATCAGTCTCGCGCCGGCAGGAATCTTTTTGCCGAAGCCGGGGCGGTATCTGGCCGGCTGTTCGCCCGGCGCAACGCCCGCCAGAAGATTGCCATCGACGCTGGCGGGATTCTTCGGGTCCTGAATGAAGACGATCACGTGATGCATTGCGGAGCGGCCCGTGCTGCGAATCTCGGCGTCCGTGATCCAGCGGTCTTCTTTCAGGTTGGTCGGCACGGTCAGATACTTGTACGGAACCACGCCGGTCGCCGGAACTGACTGCTCGGCTATAGAGAAGGTCTCGTCCGGCTGGCCGATGGTCCACCCATCAATAAATTTCGGCGCGGCGGGCATGTCCTTCGGATCACCTTCCTTCGCGCCGCCGTCAACCCACGCGACAATCGTCGAGATCTCAGCTTGCGTCAACCGGCGGTCGTTGAGCCATTCGCCATGATTGGGATCGGCGTGCCAGGGCGGCATCTCGCGGCTCGCGACCTTCTCCCTGATCGATTTAGCCCACGGACGCGCGTCCTTGTATCCCATCACGGAAAACGGCGCGACCTCGCCCGCGCGGTGGCACTCGGCGCAGTTCTTGAAAAAGATCGGCGCGACGTCTTTGGTGAACGTGACGTCCTTCGGCGCCGATTTATCGCCGCTGTCGGCGTTCGTCGCCGGCAGACTAAGAAGGCAAATCGTAGCAAGGGAGATTGCAATTACAGAGACAATCGTTGCTTTTCTCATTTTTCATTTCCTCGCGTCGGGATTGGGTTATTGATCTTCTTTGCCCGAATTGTCTGATTATTGATGTCAATGGTCAATTCGTTCACTTCGCCCTTATCGTTTCGGACGAACGCGAGTTGCGCGCCCATCAGATTGATTGTGAACCTGTCCTCGAAATCGAGTAATAGCTCGTTCTTTCCGAAACTCGGGGCGACAGCGAAGAGTTTGCCGCCCTCGCGCATGATCGTGAAGTTGATGCCCGGACCGACCTGATATTCGCCGATGTAAGCGTCGAGGAGTTTCGGGTCGAGTTTGGCGATTACGCGGATGACGTCGGCGTAACCCACTAGCATTTCGTCGTAGGTCGGCTCGCCGAACCGCACGGGCTTGGCCGGGTCGGGGTTGTATTTGTTCTTCGCCGAATTGTCGAAATGCGCGGTGACCAAGAAGCGCGAGCCTTTAGGAACGGGCAGCGGGTTCTTGAGTATGTAGAGCGTCTGCCAATTGAAGTTGTATTTATCGACGCGGAGCATCGTCTCGCGGCGGCCGTCGGGGTAGACGACTTCATATTTCATATCCTTGCCGCGCACGTGCATGTGCGGGAAGTAGTTGACGAATTGAAGGTCGCGCTGGACGCTGTAGCAGGCCGTGGCTTCATGATTCTCGGCGCCGGGCGGTATCAGGAAGAGCGAGTTGATGACCGTCAGCGTGTCAATCGTCTTCTCGACGGGCTGTTTGGCGAAGACCAGGCCGACGCTCGTGCGATCCTTCTCCGGCTTGCCGGTGGTCTTCGAGTAATGCATCTGCAGGATCAGGTTCGATCCGGCGGGGATTCGCTTGGCCGTGCCTGACGGATAAACGTCAGGGTTCTTGCCGGGAGCGTAGAACGTCAGGATGGTCGAGCCTGCGCCGGCGGAAACCGATCTGGCGTTCGTGTTCGATTTCGCGCAGGCGTCGTCCACTACCGGCGCGTCCATCTTCGTCCGCCAGACCGTGCCTTCCTTGAAAAAGAGCGCTTCGGGGCCGGGCGCGCGTTCGAAGACCGATGCGCCGTTGCGCGGATCGAATTCGCGGCCGTTGCGCTTGGCCATGGTCTTCGCCGCTTCGATCATCTGCGGCGTTTCGATGAAGACGACGGCGTGATGCACGACGCGTTTATTCCCGGGACGGAATTCGGCGGCCTGGACCCACTTGTCTTCGGTGAACTTGGTGGGCACGCGGAAGTAGATGTAGTCGTCGGCCCCGCGCGAGTCGAGCGTGAATTCTTCGGGCATCGTGAGCGTAACGTCGGGCTTGCTAATCCTCCAGGCGTCGGAGAAATCGGGAGCGGGGGGCAAATCTTTCGGATCGCCTTCCTTCGCGCCGCTGTCGACCCAGGAGACGATAGTGTCGATCGCGCTCTGTTTCAATCGCGTGTCGTTCGAAAATTCGCCGTGACGCGGATCGGCGCCCCACGGCGGCATCTCGCGGCTTGCGACCTTCTCGCGGATCGATTTCGCCCACGGGCGCGCGTCCTTGTAGCTCAAGACCGAAAAAGGCCCGATGTCGTCCGGGTGATGGCACACGGCGCAGTTCTTGAAAAGTATCGGCGCGACGTCTTTTGAGAAGGTGATTTGTTTACTCGCGGGCTTGTTGTCGTTCGCGCCGGTAGTCGGCAGCGTGAATAGACAAAGCGCCGCAATGACAAAAATTGCTGTGGTCAATAGAAGTCTTCTCATAGGTTCCACTTCACACGTTTCGATCTGGCGGTTTATTTAATTTGAACTCTTCCCCCGACGGCGCCTCGCGCCGCCAGTTAGTACGTGATTAACTGTGACGGCAGGTGGGCGGTAATGATATCGCTTATCCGCGCCTCCTGAACGTTCGCCAGTAGATCGACTTTGGTGATCGCCGTGTTTGGCATAGCGGTCGCGACCAGGAGGCGCCGGAAATATAACATGGTTGTCGCATTGACCGGCTGCGCGCCGAAAAGCATCCACCAGATCATTGCCCGTAAAAACAACCCGTGCCCGAATACCGCCACAAATTCAGACTGACAAGTCCACAGCCCGTCAATCGCCAGCTGAACGCGCCGGATGAAATCGGCGAACGATTCAGCGCCTTCGCCGTCTATGTGATGCGGGTCGCATCTTGACCAATACGCCTCAACGAATGGACTCCTGTCGGCGGCGGTCGTATCTCGGTACCGCGCCGGCGACAAGTAAGTAAACTCCTGAACCTCCCATTGCTCCTGCCGGGCCGTGGGAAAACGTCGTATCGTCGGCCTGGCGCTTTGTTGGGTTCGGATGTATGGCGAAGTGACAATGAGCTCGGGCGCCTGCGTAAAAGAGTCAGCCAAATACAAAGCCTGCTCGATCCCTTTTCCCGTAAGTGGAATCGTGTCCGGCCGCGAAGTGACCAAACCTGCATTTCCTATACTTTCCGCATGCCTGATCAGCCAAACGTTTTTTGTACGAAGTTCCATCATTGCGCATATGCGCCTCACTCCTTGCCAGGGAATGAAGCGCATAACGTTTTACAGCTTTTGGGTTACTTCCCGTCCGAACCGCCGCCGTTATGCGCGGTCGCGTTCTTCGCGCTCTTCAGATCAACGGTGTATTCCAGCCAGCCGATCATCATGTCTTCGTAGGTCGGGTCTCCCCAGCGAATGTCTACATTCGGATTCGGATTGAACTTGTTCTTCGCGGAGTTGTCGTAGACCGCCGTGACCACGAACTTCGAGCCTTTGGGGATCGCTATCGGCTTCTTGTAGTAATAGACCGTCTGCCATCCGAAGTCGTAGCGCGGAACGTTGAGCACGGTCTCGCGCTTGCCGTCTGGGAAGACGACTTTAAATTCCATCGCTTTGCCGCGCAGGTGCATGTGCGGCATCGCGTTGATCAATGTTATGTCCTGCTCGGTCGTCCAGCAGGCCGTGACGCGGTGGTTTTCGGCGCCGGCGGGGATCTTGAAGTAGTTGTTCGAGACAGGATGCGTCGTGACCATCTTCTCCATCGGGCCTTTGGCGAAGACGAGACCGACCATCGAGCGGTCTTTCTGGACGGAGTTGGCGGCCTTCGAGTAATGCATCTGGAAAACGATCTTCGATCCGGCGGGAATTTTCTTGACCATTCCCTGACCCCATTTCGCCACCGGCATCCCCGGCGCGAATCCGACCAGCAGCGCGTTTTGATTCGGATCGCTGCCGCTGCCGTCGCGCTTGAATCCCGAACCGCCGCTCGGAAGCTGGCAGCCGTCGTCGTAAACCGGCGCGTCCCTCTTCACTTTGGTCAAGGTCCCGTCCTGATAAAAGACCGAGTCGCGTTCGAACTCCTCTCGCATTTTCTTGAGCTCTTCCGGCGTCAGCTTGGGCGCGGGCTTGCCTTCCTTCGGGGGGCGGATGAAGGCGATCAGGTGGTGAACGATCTGGCGGTTGCCGGGACGCGCTTCGGCCATCATCACGTACTTGTCTTCCTTGAAGCCGGGGTCGGCCTCGAAATATTGAATCTCGTCGGGCCCGTTGGCTTCGAGCGTGAACTCTTCGGGCATAGTGATGACCATGTCCGGCTTGCCGATGTTCCAGCCCTCGGCGAACGCAGGCTGAGGAGGCAAATCTTTCGGATCGCCTTCCTGTGAGCCGCCGTCAACCCAGGCGGTTATGGCGTCGATCTCGGCCGGCGTCAGACGGCGGTCGTTCTTGAACTGCTGAACGTGCGGGTCGGCGTGCCAGGGAGGCATCTCGCGGTTGACCACTTTCTCGCGTATCGATTTCGCCCACGGGCGAACGTCTTTGTAACTCATCACCGAAAACGGCGCGGCCTCGCCAGCGCGGTGGCATTCGGCGCAATTCTTGAAGAAGATCGGCGCGACGTCTTTGGTGAATGTGACCTGTTTCGATGAAGTCTTAGTCGTGTCGGCCTGGCTCGCGGGCAGCAGGAGCGAACCCGTAATCGCGAGGCAGAAGATGGCGGCTATGATGACGCGTGCTTTGTTCATAATAGATGGCGCTCCTTTCTGGGATGAGGAATGCTTTCGCGACGTGATTCCTCAATGATCACTACCTGGCGAGTCTTCATCCGCAACAACCACGATGAAACTCCCCAAAGGCGAAATGCGGATTGGGAATCGAATGGCGATCCCGCAATCCGCAATCCGCGATCCGCAATCAGTTACTGTCCGCTCCCGCGTTCGTCGCCTCATTGGCCCGCTTGGCGCGCGTGTTAATCGAGCCTTCCAGCACGGCCTCGACCACTTCGCCCTTGTCATTTTTGACGAAGGTCATGTCGAGGTCGCTGTACTTGAGGAAGAATTTCGATTCGGACATCGGCAGGAACTCCATCTTCGATTGCAACGGAATCTGCACGAAGAGCGAATTGCCCTGGCGCGTGACGGTGGCGAAGACGTTTGGACGGACTTCGTATTTGCCGGCATAGCTGTCTAGAACCTTCGGATCGATTTGCGCGACGGTTGGGTACTCGGTGACGTAGTCCATAAAGCCGAGCATCATTTCGTCGTAGGTCGGCTCGCCGTAGCGCACATCTTTCGTCGGGTCGGGGTTGAACTTGTTCTTCGTCGAGTTGTCGAAATAGGCTGTGACCATGATCTTGGCGCCTTTCGGCAACTGCTTCGGCTCTTTCAACGTGTAGTTCGTCTGCCAGGCGAAATCGTAACTCGGAACATTGAGCAGTGTTTCCGTTTTGCCGTCGGGATAGAAGACCTTGTACTCCATCGCCTTACCGCGCAGGTGCATGTGAGGCATCATCGCGTAAATCGTCGTGTCACGGCGGAGCGTGCGGCAGGCAGTGACGCGGTGGCTGTCGGCGCCGGCGGGAATCTTGAAGAAGATGTTGCCGACGGAATTGGTCGTCATCAATTTTTGCGGCGGCTCCTTGGCGAAGATCAGTCCGACCATCGAGCGGTCTTTCTCGACCTCATTGCCGCCGAGCGTCTGGTTCGAGTAATGAATCTGGAATCGGATGATCGAACCGGCCGGAATCCGCTTCCCGACTCCCGCCTCCCAGATGTCCGCGTTGTGCCCCGGAGCGTAGCCGGTCAGGAATTGATCGCCGCCGCCGCCGCCGCGCTGATTCTTCGGCTCACACCCGTCGTCAACCACCGGCTGGTCAGCCTTGACCCGCAGCAAATATCCGTCGCGGTAGAAGGGCGAGTTCTTCAACTGCGCCTCTATCGCTTTGTACCGCTGCTCGGTGTTCATCTTGGCCATATTCGCCGAGCCGGGCGGAATGATGAAGGCGATTATGTGATGAACGATCTTGCGATTGGTCGGACGCGCTTCGGCCTTCACCACATACCTGTCTTCTTTGAAATTGGTCTCGACGTCGAAATATTGATATTCGTCGGCGCCGGCTTTGTAGGTGTACTCTTCGGTAATCGGGATTACCAGATCAGGATTGCCGATGTTCCAACCGTCGACGAATTTCGGCGCCGCCGGCATCTCTTTCGGGTCGCCTTCCGCCGCGCCACCGTCAACCCAGGCCAGGATCTTGTCAATTTCCGGCTGGCTCAAGGTCCGATTATTTTGGAATTCGCCGAAATGCGGGTCGGCATGCCAGGGCGGCATCGTCCGGTTGGCGACTTTCTCACGGATCGATTTCGCCCACGGCCGAACGTCTTTGTAACTCAATACCGAAAACGGCGCGCTCTCGCCCGCCCGGTGACACTCGGCGCAATTTTTAAAGAAGATCGGCGCGACGTCTTTGCTGAATGTGACTTTCTTGGCCGCGACCTTTTTGGAAGTGTTGTCGGCATTGCTGCTGGCGACGAATATCAGACCAATGGCCAGACAGAATGCAATGCTCGCGCTCAGGGAGAGATTTCTTCGTTTCATAGGATCCGCTCCTTCTCAGGATGTTGGTAAGTGTTGTTAATAGTTTGCGCATGCTACGTATTTTTTACGCGACCACACCGCAATCTAAATTTAATAACAAATCGTGTCAAGCCGATTTGTCCAGCCTTATCAGTCATTTGTGTATAAATTGACCAGCCGGTCAGTGTAATTAGTTGACCGGTCGGACAATATTCGATCTTGAAATGAATGAGCACTCAGTCATTTTTTTCTCGTTCACCCAATCTTTATGATCGCGGTTTCAGTGGAGAATACGAACCAAAAAAATTCGAGGATGCGTTTTTTGCCTGAAAGTAAGAGGAGTGGAAGTCTATTTTCGTTCAGCCACGGTCACGGCCCACCATCCGCCGCTGGTCTTCTCCATCGTCGCCTGCCAAAACCAGCTCGAAACATCAGACCAACTCTCTTTGTCTGCCGAGTCGTAGATGCGTTCGTGGGCCTGGAGCGCTTCGTCGCCCCGTCGCGCCTCGAAGACGCCCCAAGAATGACCAGCATGATCGACGCGAGCGGGAAGCGGCTTGATCGAATGACCCAAGCCTGTGAAACAATCCGAGGCAGGATGGAGCGCACGCGTTTCGCGGGCCACCCAGCGAATAATGAGTGAAGCCGCCGCGACGGCTGCGGGTTCCGCGCTGAGCATCCTGTGGAAACCCGCAGTCGCTGCGGCGGCTTTTCAGTTGAGTCTATGATCCATAGCCAACTTTTTAACGCGCTCGTCGAGCTGGCGTTGCAAATTGTTTCTCTCCTCCTGCAATTTCTTCTCTTCCTGCCGCAGTCTCTCCAACTGGTCTTCGCCCTGCGAGATCTTGGCGACGTAGCGTTGGACTAGCTGTTTCTCCTCCTCGGTCTTGCCCAGCGCGCGCAGGTTTTCGCGCATCCGCTCCTGGTCTTTGGTAATCGTGTTTATCTCGCCCTGCTTCTCGGCGATCTCACGTGAGGTCGCCGCGACCTGCGCCTTCAATTCGGCGACGTCTTCGAGCGATTGCTTCATCTCCGGGGTCAGGTAGTTCGATTTGACGAAGACCTGAACGTCGTTAGTGGTGATGTTGTTCAGGGCGTAGGTGTGCGATTCGGGCAATTCTTCGCTGACCGAAAATTGGGTTGTGGTTTTCGGCGCGACGACTACTTTGAAGCGGTAATATTTCTCGGTCGTCTCGGCGGGCCTGTCGGTTTTGACCAACTGCCATTTCTCGTCCTTGTCGTAGGGATGCTCGATGTAGACGGTCTTGGCGCGGTCGGTCAGGTTGTTGAGCGCATAGACGGTCGTCTTCATCTGTCTGTAATGCAGCCGGAACTCGCCGTTGATGATTTCGGCGCGATAAGCCTTCTGGTCTTCTTCGTCTTCCTTGACGCTGACGCGGCAGCCTAGGTCGACGGCATAGGTAATGAATCGCTTCTCGCCGGGTTTGATGCGGCCCGTCAGAGCCTCGCCGGCGTAGGTGTCGTTTTCGATGATCGTCAGCGGTCCGCTTTCGAGCGTCAGCCCCGAGGTGTTGTTGAGGTAGAGCGCGTTCATCGGGTTCTGCTCGCGCGCCTCGCGGTTGTAAAGCGAGACGCTTTCGCCTTCGATCTGATTTTGCAGGATCGGGATCAGCGCCGAGCTGTTGCGTTTGATTGTGACCGGGTGCGCGATGCGGTATTCGAACAGTTCGCCGATGTCCTGAGTTTCAACGTCGGCCTCGACGCCGGAGTCTTCGTCTCTCATTGCCGCCGCGCCGGAAGACAGATTGAGCCTGCGGCGGGTATCTCGGCCATTCAGCGGCAATGAGTTGACCCCGTCTGCCGTGATGTTCATTGTCTCCGAAACTGATCCGGCGTGAAGCGCCACATTATTTTTGGCAGCTCTTCCAGCTAGCACCGTAACGCCGGCGACGCTCGTCCTCTGGAATCCCTGGGCTTCGATCGTGATTGAATAGAGGCCCTGTGGCAGGCCGCGCGCCCGATAACGTCCATCGGCGTCAGTCGTCGAGCTGATCTCGGCGTTGGTTCCCACATGGCGGATCCTGACGGTCGCGCCTGCTATGACGCTTCCGCTCTGATCGCTGATCACGCCTTCGACCACGCCGCCTCTGTTGGACGATACAAGTTTGATTTCGGGGCCCATTGCGGCTTGCGGGATTTGCGGCGTCACGGAAATATCTTCAGGCGCCCCTACCACTGGGCGTCGTTTGTAGCGCGGCTGCTGCAAATCCTGAATGAACGAGACCGGCGCGCCGGAAACAAGCGAGAGCGTAACGTCGTTCCAGTCCTCGTCCTGCACGTTGTCCACAAGCGCCCAGCCTTGCAGGAACGGCTTTGATTTGGCGTCGAGCACGACACGATAAGTCGTCTTCCAGACGGGCGCTTCGACTACGTAACTCAGGAACAGGTTGCGTTCGCCCTGTCCCGTGGTCGAGATGGTCAGCTTGCGCAGATTTTTGTGAATCGTCGATTGCAGGATCGAGAGGTATTGTTCAAGGTCTTCACGCAGCTTCGCGTCGAGCAGCTTAATGCCGCGAATCTGATCGAGCGGGACGCTGCGCAATTCGCCTCCGTCGCTGACCATAACCAGCTCCTGCGCCTCGATCTTTTCAACACCCTGCGTCCGCGCGCGTTTCTCAATGCCTACGATGACTCCCGCGGCGGGGGTCGGCCCCGCGCGGACTTCGACGCGTGCGCCCTTCAATTGGCCGAGCAGTGAGGTCAGCCCCATCGCGTTCGTCGAATCGAGGCTGATGCCGAACTCTTCCAGTCGTTTATCAACCGGCTTGATCGAATCGAAAGTGACGGCGGAAATCTTGCCCTTGTCGGCGCCTTTGCCCAGGTCGAGCGCGACCAGCGATTTCAGCACGTCGTTCATCTGCGCCGCGTCGAAGAGGAAGGTCACCTGCTGATCGCCGTTGACCTTGCCCTGACGCTCGAAATAACCGACGCCGTGTTTGTAGAGCGTAACGCGGCGCAACGGCGGCGGATTGTTCTCGCTCTGCGCGAGCGCGAGCGAAGAGATGATTGATGCCAGAATTACGGTGAATAGCAGCGAGCGGACATACGTGCACATAGAATCCTCCTTGAGTCGAAAAGAAGAAACTGAATAGGGGCTATTATGAGAATTGTTTCGGCTAAGTTGATTTACGGTCTAGTTCATCCGCAGCGATGATTGAACGAAGTGAGTGTAAGGGTCTTGCAGGTGATTTTGTATAAGACTGGTCGGCGCTGCGCAGCCGTGCGACGTCATTCAGCGGTGGTCACGCGCCACGCCTGTATGATGAGTGAAGCCGCCACGGAGCCACGCCGAATTTGCGCGAAAGATGCGGGAGTGGGTCGGTAAAGGCGTCGTCTGCCATTAACAAGTATTTTTACTTCAGTTTCGCTTTGCTTTCGGGGCGGTTGGGATCAATCACTATCTTCATCGGGGCTTTTTCGCTGTCTGCGGGCACATCGATCCATTTGAATTAAGCGTATTCGCTATCTACCAGATCAATTATCACTCTGGCCGAATACTTCATGCCTTCAGAAGCATTGAATGAGAAACGTCCGTATTCATCGGTCTTCACGTTGCTCATCATATTCTCGTTCGGTTTGCCATGGTTGACCAGAACGCCGGCTAATGGACTGCCGTCCGTGTCGAGAACAACTCCTTGCAACTGCAGGCGAAACTGTCGATGTATAGACAGTAGAACAGCGCAAGCGTAAAGGTCGAAATAGTGATTTTTGATCTGCGAATCATATTTCACTTTCTCCTTTCAAAATTGATGAACGGCGGCGTCGGCCATTTTTGCGGGCCTTCGAGATTTGAATTATGGGTTCGGCTTCTGATTCTTCTTCAGCTCATCCAACTCTTTCTGCAATGTCTGCGCCACGTCCTTAAGCTGGTCTTTGCGTCTCTGGTCGGAAGTCTTCTCAGCGATCTTATTAACCGCCGCAAGGTGCGCGATCTTGAGCGCCTCGTTGGCCGGGACTTTCACGTCAGGCTCGACGCCCGTACCCTCCCAATTGGTCTTGCTGATAGGGTTGATGGCGCGGCCTCGCGGGACCCACACGGCGAAGTGCGCGTTTATGCGGCTCGGCCCGCCAGGATGAGCGCCGCCGCCGGTCGTCTCGCCCACGATCGTCGCGCGCTTGAGGTTCTTGAGGTTATAGGTGAATTCCTCGGCGGCGGAGAATGTGCGATTGCTTGTCAGGATATAAACGTCTTTATCGCCATACCGTTTTCCGGGGACGTATGGCGCGGTCCACCACTGATGCGTCTGCTCGCCTTCGCGCCAGTAGAGATCGTTGAGGTGTGTAGGCTCATTGAACAAGTAACTCGAAATGAGCGCGACCATCGCCGGCGATCCGCCGCCATTTTGCCGCAGATCAATGATGAGCGCGTCAGTGTTGGTCAAAAAGTTCATGGCCGCCACGACCGTATCGCCGCCCAGTCCGGCGTCCGTGAAGCCGCGCAGATCGAGGTATCCGACGTTGCCGCTTAATCGCTCGACCTTCTCGAAGCCGAAGTTGATCGACTTCATGAAGGCGAGGAACCTGTCGCGCTCTTCGGGCGACGGCTCGCGCCGCTGGGTTTCGGGAGGAAAGGGATCATGGCTGTAATTTACTCGCAGGTGTTTATCGCGGCTGACTTCTTGCAAGTGCGTGGTGAGCGTCTGGGCGAACTTCGACGCGCTCGTGACGCTGTCGTATTCCTTTTTCTGAACCCGCTCGCGTATGGCCTGCTCCATCTTCTTCGCCACTTCTGGGAAGACGTACGCTTCGTTGAGCTTCTTCAAGACGCCGTCAATGACCTCAGCGCGCGCGGCGGCGTCGATGGTCATGTCGGGCTGCTCTCTGGGCTGCTGCGCTTTGGTCGTCTGCAAACACAGCGTGAAGGCCAGGGCGATAAGCGTAATGACACTCCGGATATTTCTCATCTTTGGGTTCTCCTTTATCTCTTGGGATTTTCGTCGCGCCTGAATTGTCGCGCCGTTAATGATAGACGTATCGCGGGGCCGCTTTGTTCCGAAATCCGCAACCGCTTATGCTATATTGCCCGGCAAGATTGCATTATCCGCAATCGGCAAGTTTCCCCGAATCCCAATTCCGATCATGAAGAGAATTATTGTCGGCACGGCCGGCCACATCGATCACGGAAAGACTTCGCTCGTCAAAGCTCTGACGGGGGTTGACGCCGACCGTCTAAAGGAAGAGAAGGAGCGGGGCATCACGATTGACATCGGGTTCGCCGACCTGACCGTCGGCGATGTTCATTTCGGCTTCGTCGACGTGCCGGGACACGAGCGTTTCGTCAAAAACATGCTGGCCGGGGCGCACGGCATCGATCTGGTGATGCTGGTGGTGGCTGCGGACGAGAGCGTGATGCCGCAGACGCGCGAGCATTTCGACATCTGCCGCCTGCTCGAAGTCAAATCGGGGCTGGTCGTGGTCACGAAGGCCGATCTGGTCGACGAGGAGTTGCTGCAATTGGTCGAGGCCGAGGTCGCCGACTTCGTCGCCGGATCATTCCTTGAAGGCGCGCCGGTATTGCGCGTCAGCTCGCGCACGGGGGCGGGCGTCGACGGATTAAAGAAGACCCTGAGCCAACTTGCGGCGAAAGCGCGGGAGCGAGACGAGAACGCCGTCGCCCGCATGCCGATTGACCGGGCCTTCACGATTAAGGGCTTCGGGACGGTCGTTACCGGGACTCTGATAGCGGGGCGGATTCGCGCGGGCGACGAGCTTGAGATTCTGCCGCCCATCTCTTCTTCAGCCGCTTCGCCGGGCCGCCGCGCGCGCGCGCGCGGATTGCAGGTTCACGGAAAGTCCACGCAGGAGGCCCTGGCGGGCGAACGCGTCGCGGTCAATCTGCAAGGGATCGATCTCGCCGAGGTCGAGCGCGGGCAAACGCTCGCGCCGGCCGGACGGTTGCGGACGAGTTCGATGCTGGACGCGCGGCTGCGATTGCTCGATTTGGCGCCTCGAGGCTTGCGCGCTCGCTCCCGCGTGCGGTTGCACATAGGCGCGGCGGAAGTCCTGGCGAGGGTAGTTCCGCTAGGCCGAATGGAGTTGACGCCGGGCGAATCGTGTTTCGCACAATTGCGTTTGGAGACGCCGACGCTGGCGATGCCCGGCGATCATTTCATCGTCCGCGCCTACTCGCCGGTGGTCACGATTGGCGGCGGCTTGGTCATCGACGCGCTGCCGAGTAAGCACCGTTTGCGCGGATCAGCTCAGGCCGCGTCGTGGCTCGAAAAGCTGGAGGCCGCGGACGAGGTCGAGCGGGTCGCGCTATTGGTAGAGATGGCCGGCGAGCGCGGCATGGGGCAAGATGAGATCGCCGCGCGAAGCGGCTCTTCCGACGAGGTGATCAAACGCGCCGCCGAGTCGGTTACCAAGGCCCGTCGCGCTGTGACGGCTTCGCAGAGCCCGAAAACCGCGCTGACGCCGCTCATCGCCCGCCCGGCGTTCGAAGAGTTGGCCGGGCGCGTGCGGGCGACGCTCAAAGAGTTCCACCGCAAATCGCCGCTCGAATCGGGAATGGGGCGTGAGGAGATACGCGAAAAAATCTTCACGCGCCTGCCGCAGGACGTTTTCCGCGCCGTGATCGCGAATCTCGTCGAACGTAATGAGGCCGTGGCCGAGAAGGATTTGCTGAGGCTTTCGTCGCACCGCGTAGCGCTATCGGCGGAAGAACAGGCCGCGAAAGACCGCCTGGCCGCGCTCTTCGCCGAAGCCGGCTTGCAGCCGATGCCGCTTGAAGACGCGATCGCGCAATCCGGCGTCGACGCCGCGCGGGCGCAGAGGTTCGCGCAAATGTTGATCAACAGCGGCGAACTGGTTCGCGTCGCCGGCCTGGTCTTTCATCGCAGCGCGCTGGACGGGCTGCGCGAAACGCTGCGTAGATTCAAGGCCGAACACGGCCCAAGGCTGGACGTAACCGCCTTCAAGGATTTGACGGGCGTCTCGCGCAAGTACGCGATCCCGCTGCTCGAATACCTCGATCTCCAACGCGTGACGCGCCGCTCGGGCGAAGTTCGCGAGATATTGTGAATTGCCACAGAGACACAGAGCTCCAGAGACAAGGAGACAAGGTGGTTCTTGCTTCTCGTATTCCCGCTTCCTTGTCTCCTTGTCTCCTTGTCCCCTTGTCCCCTTGTCCCCTTGTCCCCTTGTCCCCTTGTCCCCTTGTCTTTCCCTCTCTGTGGCTATTCTTTAGGTCAACATCGCTTTCACTTCGAGATACTCTTCCAGGCCGTACTTGCCAAGTTCGCGCCCGTTGCCCGATTGTTTGTAGCCGCCGAACGGCGCCATCGGATTGAATTTACCGCCGTTGATCTCGACCTGACCTGTTCGCAGACGGCGCGCCACGCGCTTGGCTCGTTCCGGATCGCCCGACCAGACGCCTCCGGCCAGACCGTATATGGTGTCGTTGGCGATCCGCACCGCGTCGTCTTCGTCCTCGTATGGGATGATCGAAAGCACCGGGCCGAAGATCTCTTCCTGCGCGATGGTCATCTTGTTGTCGACGTCGGCGAAGACGGTCGGGCGCACGAAGTAACCATTCGTGATCCCTTCGGGCATTTCGGGGCCGCCGGTGACGAGCTTCGCGCCTTCTTCAATGCCCTTCTTGATGTAACTGACGACGCGTTCGCGCTGGGCGGCCGAGACCAGTGGGCCGAGCTTCGCCTTGCCTTCGCGCGGGTCGCCGACGGTGAAACTCTCCGCCGCCTTCTTCGCGATTTCGACAGCCTCGTCGTAGCGTGAACGTGGCGCGAGCATCCGCGTCAACGCAGAGCAGGTTTGCCCCGAATTGAAATAGCAATTGCTGACGCCGCTCTTGACGGCCTTCTCGAAGTCGGCGTCGTCGAGGATAATGTTGGCCGATTTGCCGCCGAGTTCGAGCGAGACGCGTTTGACCGTCTTCGCCGCCAGCTCGCTGACACGCTTGCCGGCGCGCGTCGAACCGGTGAATGAAATCATGTCTACATCGGGATGCGACGCCATCGCTTCGCCGGCGATCGGGCCATAACCCGTGACCAGATTGAAGACGCCCGCAGGCAATCCCACATCGTCGCAGATTTCCGCGAGTATGAACGCGGTGAGCGGGGCGACTTCGCTCGGCTTCAAAACTATCGCGCAGCCGGCGGCCAGCGCGGGCGCGACTTTGCAGACCACCTGATGCAGCGGGAAGTTCCACGGCGTGATGCATCCGACCACCCCGACAGGTTCTTTGGCGACCACCGCGTTGCCGATCTGCTCTTCGAATTTGAACTCGCCGAGCATCTTCGCGTACGAACCCATCACCGCCGCCGGCATCCCGGCCTGCACGGCGGTCGCGAGCGGCAGCGGCATCCCAACCTCGGCGGCGATGACCGCGGCGATCTCGTCTTTGCGCATGTTCAGGCGGTCGGAGATCAGTTGCATATATCTCGCGCGCTCTTCAGGCGTTGTCGTTGACCATTTCCCGAACGCGGCTTTCGCGGCGGCGACGGCGGCGTTGACGTCTTCGGAAGAGCCCTCGGGCACGCGG
>Ga0207428_10002817_pt1 | contig 17273 bp, 14 predicted proteins | sample RhiMethybrSRZTD1_FD_187600 | JGI IMG/M metagenome (GOLD analysis project Ga0207428, IMG submission 187600) | Populus rhizosphere microbial communities from Tennessee, USA - Rhizosphere MetaG P. TD hybrid SRZTD1 (SPAdes) (version 3) | ecosystem: Host-associated > Plants > Roots > Rhizosphere >...
CCCCGGCGTCGCAGCGGCCGTGGCATCCGGAGCGGTGACTGTCGCAATTCCGCACATTGTGCCGCTGCCCGAAGATCCGCGCCGGGCCATGTGGGACTCCCTGGATAACCGCACAGTGGCGGACCTGGAGGAGCTGGTTGCACTTCGGCACGGGTCCCTGGCGCGTGCCTCAACGCTGGACGGCATCAACTAAGGAGCCCGGCACGTGTCTGATCCCTCTTCAACCGGACAGCGGCCCCGGCGCCGCAGCCTCGGCGAAGGCATCCCGCTGGGCAGGATTGCCGGCATCCCCGTCATCCTTGCGTATTCCTGGTTTGTCATCGCGGCCTTCACCGTGGCCGCCTACGGCCCCGTGCTGGCGTTCCGAAACCCCGCCCTGGGGGCCGGAGCCTACTATGTGGCTTTCGCCTACGCCCTCCTGCTGCTGGTCTCGGTGCTGGTCCATGAACTTGCCCACGCCCTGACGGCAAAGATGTACGGCTGGCCCAGCGAGAAGATCGTCCTCAACCTCTGGGGCGGCCACACCCAGTTCGAGAGCTTCACGGCCACCCCCGGGCGTTCCGTGCTCGTGGCGTTGGCTGGCCCGGCAGCGAACTTCGCGTTGGCGGGCGGGACCTGGCTGGTCGTTTCTGCCGTCCACCCGACCGGCGTGGCGGACATCCTGACCAACATCTTCCTCTGGGCCAACCTCGTGATCGGCATTTTCAATGTCCTGCCCGGTCTGCCCCTGGACGGCGGCAGGCTGGTGGAATCCGCCGTCTGGAAGGTCACCGGCAGCCATGCCAAGGGCACGATTGCCGCGGGCTGGGGCGGCCGCATCATTGTCATCGCCCTGGCCTTGTGGTTCGTGGCCCTTCCCCTGCTCCGCGGAGGCAACCCCGACACCAGCACGCTGCTCATTACCGTCCTGGTGTGCGGATTCCTCTGGATGGGCGCTTCCGGCTCCATCCAGCAGGGCCGCCTTCGCAGCCGGCTGCACCTCGTCAGCGCCGCGGCGCTGGCTGAACCTGCGGTCGGGCTTCCCGAATCGGCGACCGTTGCCGACGTCCTGCAGGTGACAGCGGGTGGAGGCCCCGCCGTCGTTCTCTACGCACCGGACGGCAGGCCCACCAGCGTGGTTGACCCGGCGGCGCTGGCCGCCGTTCCCGCGTCGGCAGCGGCCGCCACGCCGGCCAGCGCCGTGGCCCCCGTCCTCGGGGCCGGGGCGTATGTGCCGGAATGGTCCAGGGGCCAGGAGCTGCTCCAGTACCTCGCGCAGCTGGAAGGGCACGACTATGCCGTGATTGACCACAAGGGACGGGTGACAGGCCTGCTGCGCCAGTCCACCGTGGTGACGGTCATTACAGGCAAGGCAACCCGTGAAAACACACGGCCGCAGGACCAGAACCGGTAGAGTTACGTGCCGGTCGTGAAATCGGCAGCCGAGACACGGCGCACCCCTGCCGCACCGCTACGGGGCACGGCAACACAGCTTTACAGGAGCGAGGAATATTCATGAGCAGCGAATCTGCCGCCAACCGGACCAGCACTGGCCATTCGGACGCCGGGGCAGCCGGCACGGGGGAGCAGCCGGTCGGCGCTGCCCGGCGGCGTGGCCCCTTCCGCGAAGGTGAACGCGTCCAGCTGACGGACGAGCGCGGGCGCATGAATACCATCAGCCTTGAAGCCGGCGGCGCTTTCCACACCCACCGCGGCTTCCTCAACCACGACGAAATCATCGGCAAGGTCGACGGTTCCGTGGTGGTCAACAATGTGGGGCAGCAGTACCAGACCCTGCGCCCCCTGCTCTCCGACTTCGTCCTGTCCATGCCCCGCGGTGCCGCCGTGGTCTACCCCAAGGATGCCGGCCAGATCGTCACCATGGCGGACATCTTCCCCGGCGCCAGGGTGGTGGAAGCGGGCGTGGGATCCGGCGCGCTCTCCATCTCGCTGCTCCGCGCCGTAGGCGACCACGGATACCTGCACTCCTTCGAACGCCGCGAGGAATTCGCCGCGATCGCCCGCGGCAACGTGGAAACGATCTTCGGCGGACCGCACCCGGCCTGGAAGATCTCGCTCGGAGATTTCCAGGAGGAAGTGGTCCGCACTGAAGAACCCGGCTCGATCGACCGCGTGGTGCTGGACATGCTGGCCCCCTGGGAGTGCCTCGACGCGGTCGCCACCGTCCTCGCACCGGGCGGCGTCTGGATCAACTACGTTGCCACCGTCACCCAGCTCTCGCGCACGGCCGAGGCCATCCGAGCGGACGGCCGCTTCACCGAACCGGACGCCTGGGAATCCATGGTCCGCGGCTGGCACCTTGAGGGCCTCGCGGTGCGCCCCGACCACAGGATGGTCGCGCACACCGGCTTCCTGCTGGTTACCCGCCGGCTCGCCGACGGTGTCACCGGAATCTCCGTCAAGCGGCGCCCGTCCAAGACGGACTTCAACGAGGAGGACGTCAACGCCTGGACGCCGGGCGCGGTGGGTGAACGCCTGGTTTCCGACAAGAAACTGCGGCGCGCAGCGAGGGACGCCATCGCGGGCACCAACGTCAAGGACGATCCGGAGATCACAAACTAGTCCGTATTTCGGATGTCGTCAGCAGTACCCGCCGACTTGGGGCTATGGTCTTAAGAGAAGCGCAGGAAGGGGCTGATGCATCATGGAGACGCCGAACAATGACGCCGTACCTACACCGGCCGAGCAGGCGGCCAACGAGCTGTCTGTCGCGGACCGGCAGGTCAACATCCTCCGGGATAAGCTACGGCATATCGACCGTCAGCTGGCGGCCGCCACGCAGAACAACACCAAGCTCGTGGCGATGCTGGAAACGGCAAAATCGGAAATCCTTAGACTGAAGAACGCCCTTGACCAGGAGGGGCAGCCGCCGTACAGCTTCGGCACCATCCTCCAGCTGAACCCCAGGCGGCAGGCAACCGCCGGCAGCAGCGGCCAGGCCGCCACCGAGGAATCGGTGGACATTTTCAACGCCGGCCGGAAAATGCGGGTGGGCATCAGCCCGCTGGTCAACATCAACCAGCTTGCCGTCGGGCAGGAAGTCCTCCTGAACGAGGCACTCCTGGTGGTGGCCGGCCTCGGGTACGAGCGCGCCGGGGAACTCGTCACGCTCAAGGAACTGCTGGGCCCGGACCGCGCCCTGGTCCTGGGCCGGGCGGACGAGGAACGCGTTATCCGGCTCGCCGGGCCGCTCCTGGCGGAGAAGCTCCGGGTGGGCGACGCCCTGTCCATCGATTCCCGCACGGGCTACGCCCTCGAAAAGGTCCCGCGGTCCGAGGTGGAAAACCTCGTCCTCGAGGAAGTTCCGGACATCACGTACGAAGACATCGGCGGCCTGGGTCCGCAGATTGAACAGATCCGTGACGCCATCGAGCTGCCGTTCCTGCACCCCGACCTGTACCGCGAGCACGGCCTCAAGGCGCCGAAGGGCATCCTGCTGTACGGCCCTCCCGGCTGCGGCAAGACGCTGATCGCCAAGGCCGTGGCAAATTCCCTCGCGGCCCGAGCCGCCGAACGTTCCGGCAACATCGACCTGAAGAGCTACTTCCTCAACATCAAGGGACCGGAACTCCTCGACAAGTACGTCGGCGAAACCGAACGCCACATCAGGCTGATCTTCTCCCGGGCCCGGGAGAAGGCCTCGGACGGCAGCCCCGTCGTGGTGTTCTTCGATGAGATGGACTCCCTGTTCCGCACCCGCGGCACGGGCATCTCGTCCGACGTCGAAACCACCATCGTCCCGCAGCTCCTCAGCGAAATCGACGGCGTGGAACGGCTGGACAACGTGATCGTGATCGGCGCATCGAACCGCGAGGACATGATCGACCCCGCCATCCTGCGCCCGGGCCGTCTGGACGTGAAAGTCAAGATCCAGCGTCCCGACGCCGAAGCGGCGGCTGACATCTTCAGGAAGTACATCACCCCGGACCTGCCGTTCCATGAGGACGACCTCGCCGAGCACGAAGGCGAAGTGCAGGCAACTGTCGATGCCATGATTCAGCGGACTGTCGAGGCGATGTACTCCACGGAAAAGTCCAACGAGTATCTCGAGGTCACCTATGCCAACGGCGATACCGAGATGCTGTACTTCAAGGACTTCAACTCCGGCGCGGTGGTGCAGAACGTCGTCGACCGTGCAAAGAAATATGCCATCAAGGATTTGCTCATGACGCAGCAGAAGGGCCTGCGGATCGACCATCTGCTCCGCGCCGTGGTCGATGAGTTCCGCGAGCACGAGGACATGCCGAACACCACCAACCCGGATGACTGGGCACGCATCTCCGGCAAGAAGGGTGAGCGCATCACGTACATCCGCACGATCGTCCAGGGCAAGGCCGGGCAGGAGCCAGGCAAATCCATCGAGACGATGCCCAGCACGGGCCAGTACCTGTGACGCCCGGCTTCGAGTCAGTGCCGGGGGGAGCCCTGCCCGCGGGAGGCGCCATGCGGGTGATGGGGTCGGAAACCGAATACGGCATTCATGCGCCTTCGGCTCCCGGGGCCAATGCCACCATGATGTCCGCACGGGTGGTCCAGGCCTACGCCCAGGTCACCCGGCTCAGGGCTGCCGGCGGGGCCGAGACCCGGTGGGACTACACGGACGAGGAGCCCCTGCACGACGCCCGGGGCTGGACCCTGGAACGGGGGCAGGCCCATCCGAGCCAGCTGACCGACCAGCCTCCGGTGCTTGACGCCGAGGCGGTGGCGCTGGCCTACGGACGCGACGAGCTGGAACTTGACGGAGAAGACGAGTCCGGCTCGCTCCTGATGAACATGGTCCTCGGCAACGGGGCTCGGCTCTACGTGGACCACGCCCACCCGGAGTACTCCAGCCCGGAGGTGACCAACCCGGCCGCCGCCGTGGCCTGGGATTCCGCCGGTGACCTCGTGGCGCTGTCCGCCGTCCGGAGGCTGGCCGGCGACACGGAGCTCCCGCCCGTCAACCTCTACAAGAACAACACGGACAACAAGTCGGTGTCCTACGGCAGCCACGAGAACTACCTCATGCCGCGCTCGGTCCCGTTCGGCGACATCGTGCGCGGATTGACCCCGTTCTTCGTGACGCGCCAGATCATCTGCGGCTCGGGACGGGTGGGAATCGGCCAGGACAGCTCCCGCCCTGGCTACCAGATCAGCCAGCGGGCGGACTTCTTCGAGGCGGAAGTCGGCCTTGAGACCACCATCCGGCGCCCCATCATCAACACGCGCGACGAACCGCACGCCACCGCGGACAAGTACCGCCGCCTGCATGTGATCATTGGCGACGCGAACCTCAGCCAGGTGTCCAACTACCTCAAGTTCGGCACCACCGCCATGGTGCTCAGCCTCATCGAGGCCGGCCTCGCCCCGAAGATCGAAGTCCACGAACCCGTGGCGGCCCTGCAGGCCATCAGCCACGACACGTCGCTGACCGCAAAGATCCGGCTCCTGGACGGCCGCCGGGTGACAGCGCTGGACCTGCAGTGGATGTACCACGAGGCGGCCGCCAAGCTGGCGCAGGACACCGGCGTTGCCGACGCCGTGGACGGTGACGGCCACACCCACGCTGTGCTGGACCGCTGGGCCGCCACGCTCACGCAGCTGGACGGCGACCGCGCCGCAGCGGCCACATCCGTGGAATGGCTGGCCAAGCTCTCCATCCTGGAGGGGTACCGGCAGCGCGACAACCTCGATTGGAACGACGCCCGCCTGGGCCTGGTGGACCTGCAGTGGGCGGACATCCGGCCCGAAAAAGGCCTGTACTACCGGCTGCTGGCGAGGGGGCGCATGCAACGGATAGTGAACGACGCCGACATCGCCGCCGCGGTGACGGAACCGCCGTCGGACACGCGGGCATACTTCCGCGGACGCTGCGTCAGCAGCTTCAGCAAGGACGTGGTGGGGGCCAGCTGGGATTCGGTGATCTTCGATGTGCCCGGCTACGGCAGGCTGCAGCGCGTCCCCACACGGGAGCCGCTCCGCGGCACGAAGGCCCTGACCGGGGCCCTGTTTGCCCGGCACCGGGAGGCCGGCCCCTTCCTTGCGGAACTGCTTGGATCCGCACCGGCTCCGCCACCGGCATAAAGCGTCCCCAATAGCCGCTTTGCGTGGCAATATGGGCATACAGGATGTCCCGCCGGAAGCGGCGGGACTGTAATAAGGAGATGAACATGGCAGGGCAGGAGCAACAGCAGCCGCAGCCACGCGACAGCGAGGTCGAGGAAGAGGTCCCCACACCGCCGGCACCGGCCGAGGGACAGGCATCCGCATCGACGCAGGGTGTAGACGATCTCCTGGACGAGATCGACGGCGTCCTGGAATCCAATGCGGAAGAGTTCGTCCGGGCATTCGTGCAAAAGGGCGGACAATAGCCCGGCAGCGCCGCCAACCCGCACCGGGCACGGAGGCCTGAGGTACCGGACAGCCGCTGAATCACCACGTTGAAGGAGTGCACCAGTGCAGGAGACAACAGCCAACAAGGTAGCCGCCAACGCGACGTCGTCGTTCACTGAGCATCTCCAACGCGACCGTCCGGAACTGCTCCCCTATAACCGGCCCTTCGAGTTCGGCCCGTCCGCCGGTCAGCCTCCCCAGGTGCCGCACGCCACCACGATCGTCGCCATGACCTACGCCGGCGGCGTGGTCATGGCTGGTGACCGCCGGGCCACGATGGGGAACATCATCGCCAGCCGCCACATTGAAAAGGTCTTTCCCGCGGACCAGTACTCGGTACTCGGCATCGCGGGGACGGCCGGCATCGCCATCGATCTCACGCGGCTGTTCCAGGTTGAGCTGGAGCATTACGAAAAGATCGAAGGAACGCTGCTGAGCCTGGACGGCAAGGCCAACAGGCTCGGCGCCATGATCCGCGGAAACCTGCCCATGGCCCTCCAGGGACTCGCCGTGGTGCCGCTGTTCGCCGGCTTCGACACCGCGGCCGGCGTGGGCCGCCTCTTCTCCTACGATGTGACCGGCGGCCGGTACGAGGAACAGGAGCACCACGCCGTCGGCTCCGGCGCCATGTTCGCGCGCGGCGCGCTGAAGAAGCTCTGGCGCCCCAACCTCGTCGAAGACGAAGCCGTGTCGGTCGCCGTCGAGTCCCTGTACGATGCGGCCGACGACGACTCGGCCACCGGCGGTCCAGACCCTGTCCGCCAGCTGTGGCCCGTCGTCTACACCGTCAACCGCGCCGGCGCGCGGCGCGTTCCCGAACGGGACCTGGCCGCCGTCGCGGGGACCATCATCGAGTCCAGGGCAGCTGCCCGGCGGGAGGCCTGATATGACGCAGCAGTTCTATGTTTCCCCTGAACAGCTGATGAAGGACCGTGCGGACTTCGCACGGAAAGGCATCGCCCGGGGCCGGTCGGTCGTCGTTGTGAGCTGCGAGGACGGCATCGCCCTCGTGGCCGAAAACCCGTCTCCGTCGCTCCACAAGATCGGCGAGATCTACGACAAAATCGCGTTCGCGGCGGTCGGCAAGTACAACGAATTTGAAAGCCTCCGCCAGGCCGGGGTGCGCTACGCCGACGTCCGCGGGTATTCCTACGACCGCGATGACGTGACCGCGCGGGGCCTCGCCAGCGTCTACGCGCAGAGCCTGGGTGCCGTATTCACGGCGGAGCAGAAGCCGTTCGAGGTGGAACTCGCCGTCGCAGAGGTGGGAGCGTCCCAGGACCGCGACCATCTCTACCGCCTCACCTTTGACGGCTCCATCGCCGACGAACACGGCTTCATCGTGATGGGCGGGCAGGCTGACAAAGTCTCAGGAGCGGTGGAGGCCGGCTGGCAGCGTGATCTTTCCTTCGCGGCGGCCATCCGTCTCGCCGTGAAGGGCCTGGTGACGGACAAAGAGTCGCCCGAACTGCCGGCCAAGGCTTTGGAAGTGGCGGTGCTGGAACGCGGCTCCGAAAGCAGCAGGGGAACCCGCCGGGCATTCCGCAGGTTGTCCGACGTCGACGTCATGGAACTGCTGGCTGAGGAGAACTGAAATGGACAAGAGGATCTTCGGTATTGAGACCGAATTCGGGATTTCCTATTCGAGCCCTGATTCGCGCCCGCTCGCGCCCGAGGAAGTGGCCCGGTACCTGTTCCGGAAAGTAGTCAGCTGGGGGCGTTCCTCGAATGTCTTCCTGACCAACGGGTCGCGACTCTACTTGGATGTGGGCTCGCACCCGGAGTACGCCACCGCCGAATGCGACGACCTCGCGCAGCTGATTGCCCACGACCGCGCCGGCGAACTCATTCTTGATGACCTCGTGGACGAAGCCCAGTCCAGGCTCGCGGCCGAAGGGTTCAACGGGACTGTCTACCTGTTCAAGAACAACACCGACTCCGCCGGCAACTCGTACGGCAGCCACGAGAATTACCTCATACCGCGCCGGGGCGAGTTCACGCGGCTGGCCGAAATCCTCATTCCGTTCCTTGTCACCCGCCAGCTCATCGCCGGCGCCGGCAAGATCCTCAAGACGCCCCATGGCGCCACGTACGCCTTCTCCCAGCGCGCGGACCACATTTGGGAGGGTGTCTCGTCTGCCACCACCCGCTCCCGTCCGATTATCAACACGCGTGACGAACCGCACGCGGACGCCGAGTTCTACCGCCGGCTCCACGTGATTGTGGGCGACTCGAACATGTCCGAGACCACGGCGCTGCTCAAGGTCGGCACCGTCGACCTGATCCTGCGGATGATTGAGGCCGGGGTGATCATGCGGGACATGCGGATGGAAAACCCCATCCGGAGCATCCGGGAGATTTCCCACGACCTGAGCGGCCGGGCACTGGTACGGCTCGCCAACGGGCGCCAGCTCACCGCCCTGGAGATCCAGCAGGAATACCTCAACAAGGTCACGGCCTTCGTCCAGGAGCACGGCGCCCACAACAGGCACGTGCCCCTGATCCTGGATTTGTGGGGGAGGACCCTGCGCGCAATTGAAAGCGGCGACACGAGCACCATCGACACCGAAATCGACTGGGCCATCAAGAAAAAGCTCATGGACAGCTACCGAAACCGGCACGGACTGGGGCTTGATGCTCCGCGGATTGCCCAGCTGGACCTTACTTACCACGACATTTCCCGCAGCCGCGGCCTGTACTACCTCCTGCAGGCACGGGGCGCCGTCCGGCGGGTCACCGACGAGACGGCCATCAAGGACGCGGTGGACGCACCGCCGCAGACCACCAGGGCCAAGCTGCGCGGTGATTTCGTGCGCAGGGCCCAGGAACTGGGACGCGATTACACCGTGGACTGGGTTCACTTGAAGCTCAACGACCGCGCGCACCAGACCATCCTCTGCAAGGATCCGTTCCGCAATGTCGATGAGCGCGTGGATGCGCTTCTGGACTCTATGGGCTGATACCCAGCTTCAGGCGTTACTCTGGAATAGGCTGTTTTGCGGCCCTGACTGCCGTGCCGTGGGTAGTACTGACCGCGGCAACGCATCCATCTTGCCCCGACGAAAGTTCTTACGTGCGCCGACTACTAGCAATTCTCATTCCCGGACTGCTCCTGCTGACCGCCTGCGGCGGTCAGCCTGCAGCCCCGGAACCGACCAGCCAGTCCGCGGGTGAGACCGCCAAGCTGGACTCCCTCAAGCTGACGGACAACGGAGACAAGAAAGCACCGGGCGTGGAGTTCACCAAGCCCCTGGACGTTACCCAGCCCACCGTCAAGGTGGTCACGGAAGGCAGCGGCGAGCGGGTCAAAGCCAACCAGGTCGCCGAAATTTCCGTGCTTGCCCTGAACGGCAAGGACGGCGCCACGCTGGACGACAGCTTCCCCCGCGACCCCGAGCCGCTCGAGCTGAACGACAAGCTCAAGACCGGCAGCGCGATCGTGTACAACGCTTTTGTCGGAGCCAAGGTGGGCTCGCAGCTGGCCCTGGCCATCCCCGGCAAGGCTGCCGCTGAAGGCGCCGAAGCCCAGCCGACCCAGCTCCTGATCATCAAGGTCCTGTCCGCCAAGGACGCCCCGAAGGTGCTCGAGAAGCCCGAGGGTGAAACGGTGACGCCCCCGGCCGGGCTGCCGACCGTGACCGAGAAGGACGGCATCCCGGAAATCTCCGTCAAGGGTGTTGCTGCGCCGAAGAAACTCGTCTCCCAGGACCTGATCAAGGGCAAGGGCCCCGAGGTCAAGGCCACGGACACCCTGACAGTCAACTATGTGGGCGTGGCCTTGGCCAGCGGCAAGAAGTTCGATTCAAGCTTTGACCGCAAGGAGACGGCTTCGTTCGGACTGGACAAGGTCATCAAGGGCTGGACGCAGGGCCTGACCGGTAAGACGGTGGGCTCCCGTGTCCTGCTCGTCATCCCCAAGGACCTTGCCTACGGCGATGCCGGCCAGGGGGACGCCAAGGGCGACCTCGTGTTCGTCGTCGACATCCTGGGCACCAAGTAATTTCGCCACAGCAGATTCCCAACCAAGCAGAAGGAGCAACCATGTCATTTGGTCAGCGAGACCTCGACCGCCAGAAGCCGGAAATCGACTTCCCTGAAGGCCCGGTTCCCACGGAGCTGGTCATCACCGACCTCATCGAAGGCAGCGGGCCGGAAGCCAAGAAAGGCGACACCGTCTCAACGCACTACGTCGGCGTTGCCTGGTCCACTGGCGAAGAGTTCGACGCCTCGTGGGGCCGCGGCGCCCCGCTGGACTTCCGGGTCGGCGTCGGCCAGGTCATCCAGGGCTGGGACCAGGGCCTGCTGGGCATGAAGGTCGGCGGCCGCCGCCGCCTCGAGATCCCCTCGGAGCTGGCCTACGGTTCCCGTGGCGCCGGCGGGGCAATTGGCCCCAACGAGGCCCTGATTTTCGTCGTGGACCTCGTAGGCGTCCGCTAAGCACAGCTGGCTGAGCAGTGGGAGCGCGGTAACAATCGGATGGAATTTCCGCATTGTTGCCGCGCTTCCGCGGTTTAACCCGAGCAGCTTTAGTAACGTAACCAGAGTGTCCGCCCAACGAACCGAGCGCCTGCTCAACCTCCTGATCGCCCTTTTAAACTCCAAGTACGGCCTGCGCCGCAGCGAACTTCGGGAGAAGATTTACCACGCCGGTGCGGCCAGCGACGTCGCCTTCGGCCGGATGTTCGAGCGCGACAAGAACGATCTGCGCGAGTTCGGCTTTGACGTCGAAACAGTCATGGACCACGGCTGGAACTCGGATGACCCTGCCACCACGCGCTACCGGATCGGCAAGGAATCGAACCGGCTGCCTGACGTGGAACTGACCCCGGACGAATGGACGGTGCTGCTGCTGGCCTCGCAGCTGTGGGAGCAGGCCGCCCTGGGCGCCGCCGCCACGAACGCGATGCGCAAGCTCCAGGCCTCCGGGGGCCTTGCCGACGTTGAACTTCCGGCCGGTGTCCAGCCCCGCATCAAGCCGGCCGGACAGGCGTTCGAAGACCTCGTGGCGGCGATGCACGCCCAGCATCCGGTCCGCTTCCGTTACCTCGCCGGCAGCACCGGCAAGGAGGAAGGGCGCGTGGTTGAGCCCTGGGGCCTCGGCAGCCGCTTTGGGCAGTGGTACCTCGTTGGTTATGACCGGGTACGCGGCGCCCAGCGGTACTACCGGCTCTCACGTTTCACGTCGGCCGTCACGGTGCTGGAAAAGGAGTCATTCACGCCGCCTTCCGCGTTCAACGTGCGGGCGGAGCTGGCCGGCCTTCCGGAGCTGCCGCTCGCCTCCGCCGTCGTGGACGTCCGGGAGGGACGGCTGCTGGGACTGCGGAAGCGGTCCGCGCCGGCCGCCGTCGTGGCTGGAGGGGCAGGGGCTGGTGAGGCGCCCGCCGACGGCGATTGGGACCGTCTGGCGGTGCCGTACCGAGACGCCGAGCTGCTGGGGGAGGAGCTGGCCTCCTACGGCCCGAACGTCAGGGTGGTGGCTCCCGCTGAACTCGCAACGGCCGTGCAGCGCCGGCTGGCGAGTGCCGCCGCCTTCGCCGCGGCACCGGTGCCGCCCTTCGACTTCGCCGAGGCCGGACCCGGCAACCGGCCCCGCAAACGGACGTCCGAAGACCAGCTCAAGCGGATGCTGCAGCTGGTTCCGTTCCTGGTCCACAACCAGGGACTGCATATCCAGGACGTGGCGGACAGGTTTGGGGTGACACGCAAGGAACTCGAGAACGACCTGCTGATCCTGATCTGCTCGGGGCTCCCGCAGGGTTACCCCGACGAACTCCTGGACATCCAGTGGGAGGACGATCACGTCTTCATCAGCCAGTCCTTGGAATTGAACAGGCCCGTCCGCTTCACCGTGGACGAGGCCTGCGCGCTGCTGACGGGGCTCGAGACGCTGAACGGCCTGCCCGAACTGGCCGAGGGAAGCGCCCTGGAATCGGTCACGCTCAAGCTCATGGCGGCGGCGGGGGAGGAAGGGCTCCGCGCCGGTGCGCTGTCCGGTCCGGAGGTGGGACCGGACAATTCCGCGAACCTCGACCTCATCCGCGGCGCCATCGAAGCAGGGTCGCAGCTGCATCTCGTCTACCTTTCCGCGCAGAAGGATTCCCTCTCGGAGCGGGACGTTGACCCACTCCGGCTCTACTCCATGGACAACACGTGGTATTTCGAGGCGTACTGCCACTTTGCCGCCGGGCTGCGGAACTTCCGCCTCGACCGCATCGAGGACCTCACGCTGAACGGCAAGCCCGTCGCCTCCCCGGTCAAGCCCGACGGCGGGTTCCCGGCAAAACTCTTCACGCCCAACGACGACGACACCGTGGTGACCGTCCAGCTCACCGGCCGGGGTGCCGGACTCGCCGACGACTATTACGCCGAGCGGAGCGCGCCACTGCCCGACGGCGGCCTGGTGGCAGAGATCAGGTTCGGCAGCACGTCGTGGCTGCCGATGTTCGTGGCCCAGCACGGAGGGACCGTCCGGATCCTGGAGCCCGCAGCCCTTGCGGAGGCGTCCCGGGAATGGATCGACGCGGCCCTGGCCCAGTACGCCAGTTAGACTACTCAGCATGCCTTGGTGGTCATGGATCCTTATCTGGATTGCGCTGATAGCGCTTTCCCTTCTCTTCTACGTGGTGATGGGCGTCAGGCTGTTCCGTCAGTTCATGGCCACGGTCAAGGAGCTCGGTGCCGCCGGGGACAAGCTGGGGCACTTGCCCACGCCCGTTCCGGAGGCCAGCACCCCCGGGAACGGAACGTCCAACGCCGGCGGTGCCCCGCCTGGATCGGCCGTCTTTGCCTCACCGCACCGGATGCGACATGATTACCACGCATCCAAATCTGCCCGCAGGGAATCGCGGCGCAAGCGCCGGATCCAGCGCAAGGCGGAACGTGGCCAGCCCCAGGCGCTGCGCGACATCGAATTCAGATAAACGTAGGATGTAAGCAGAGGAAAGGACTTCCAGTGGGACGACTCTTTGATGGCCCGTGGCCCATCGTAATTATCATCATCGTGGCATTGCTGCTCTTCGCGGCGCCCAAACTTCCGGCCATGGCGCGCAGCCTCGGCCAGTCCATGCGGATCATCAAATCCGAGGTCAAGGAAATGAAGAATGATGGCAAGCCTGAGGCTGCCAACGACCGCACCGATCCCGTCGAAGGCAGGGTCGTCAACCACCCGCAGTCCAGGACAGCAAACGGCGAACCGACCGACGGCACGGACGTCCCGCCGTCGAACCGCGCTTGACCTGAAGTGGCACTGACGAAGGGCCGCAAAGCCAACCCGGAGGGCCGCATGGCCCTCATGGATCACCTGAACGAACTAAAGAACAGGCTGATCAAGTCGGCCATCGGGCTGGTCATCGGCGCCGTCGGCGGCTGGATCCTCTATGACCCGGTACTGAGCGCGCTCAAGGAACCCGTGGACCGGATCGCGGAGCACACCGGCGGTACGTCGTCCGTGAACTTCTCGAGCATTGCCTCACCCTTTGACTTCAAGCTCCAGCTGGCGCTGCTGATCGGCGCCGTCATTTCCAGTCCGATCTGGATCTACCAGCTGTGGGCGTTCATCACCCCGGGGCTGACCGTCAAGGAGCGGCGGTACACGCTCGGCTACATGGCCGCGGCGGTCCCGCTCTTCCTCGCGGGCGTGTGGGTGGGCTGGATGGTCACGCCCCAGGTTGTCCGGGCGCTGACGCAATTTACTCCCGCGGGGTTCTCGAACCTCATTGACGCACGGGATTACGTTGACTTCGTCACCCGCATGGTGCTTTTCCTCGGGCTGGCATTCCTGGTGCCGGTGGTCCTCGTGGGCATCAACATGGCGGGCATCATCCGCGGCCACACCATCCTGAAGGCATGGCGCATCACGGTGTTCCTCGTCTTCGTGCTTGCAGCCGTGGCGGCCCCCGGGGCCGACGCCCTGTCCATGTTCCTGCTGGCCGGTCCCCTTCTGGTGCTCTTCTTCGCCGCCATCGGCCTGTGCATCCTCAACGACCGCCGGCGCGACCGGCGCGCGGCGAAGCAGGCCGCTGAGACCGAGGCCACTGCGGACATTGCGACTCCGGGCAGTGAACTGAAGAATCTCTAGCGCCGTCCCCGCTAGGCTTGATGCATGTCCACCACAACCGGTTCACCGTCGCCATCCGAACGCTACCGGGCGAGTGCCGAACGGACGGCGGAAGCCAAAACCCATCTGGGCTCATTTGCCCTGACTTTGGACTTTGACCTGGATGATTTCCAGCGGCAGGCGTGCAGGTCGCTCCAGGAAGGCCGGGGAGTCCTCGTGGCCGCGCCCACCGGCGCCGGCAAGACAATCGTGGGCGAGTTCGCCATCTATCTGGCGCTGCAGCGCGGGCTGAAAGCCTTCTACACCACCCCCATCAAGGCGCTCAGCAACCAGAAGTTCTCGGAGCTCGCGGAGAAGTACGGTCCGCAGAATGTGGGGCTGCTGACGGGAGACACCAGCATCAACGGCGAAGCGCCCGTGGTTGTCATGACCACCGAGGTGCTGCGCAACATGCTCTACGCCGATTCCGCATCCCTGGACGACCTTGGCTTCGTGGTCATGGACGAAGTCCACTACCTGGCCGACCGCTTCAGGGGCGCCGTGTGGGAGGAAGTGATCATCCACCTTCCCAGCGAAGTCCAGGTGGCCTCGCTGAGCGCCACCGTCTCCAACGCCGAGGAGTTCGGCGCGTGGCTGGACACCGTCCGCGGGGACACGGATGTCATCGTGTCCGAGCACCGGCCTGTCCCGCTGTGGCAGCACGTGATGGTGGGCAAGGAAATTGTGGATCTCTTCGCCGGAGAGACCACCTTCGACGAAATCGCGCCCGAAGGCGACCCCGTCGCCGCCTCCGCCCTGCCGGCGGCACCGAGTCCCGACGAGGCCGGACAACGGGGCTTTGAGGTCAACCCCGAACTGCTGTCCATGGCCAGGGCCGAAAGCCAACTGAACTTCCAGGGGCGCTTCGGCCATGGCGGCCGCAGCCAGCGCCGGCAGCACCGGCAGCGCGCCGATGACCGGTCCCAGCAGACGCCGCCGCGCACGGCTGTCCGCAAAGCCAGCCGCCCGCAGGTCATCGCCAGCCTGGACCGGCAGGATCTCCTGCCCGCCATCACGTTCATCTTTTCCCGGGCAGGCTGCGACGCCGCGGTTTCCCAGTGCGTGTCCGCCGGGCTGTGGCTGACCACCGAGAAGGAACAGCGGATCATTGCCCAGCGGGTTGACGAGGCGGGCCAGGACATCCCGTCCGATGACCTTGAGGTGCTGGGATTCTGGAGCTGGCGTGACGGGCTTCTGCGGGGCATCGCGGCGCACCATGCGGGCATGCTGCCCACCTTCAAGGAGGTCGTCGAAAAGCTCTTCGCCGAGGGGCTGGTGAAGGCCGTGTTCGCCACGGAGACCCTGGCCCTCGGGGTCAACATGCCGGCACGCTCGGTGGTCCTGGAGAAGCTCGACAAATTCAACGGCGAAGCCCACGTGGACATCACGGCGGGGGAGTACACCCAGCTGACCGGCAGGGCCGGACGGCGGGGCATCGACGTCGAAGGCCACGCCGTGGTCCTCTGGCAGCCCGGCACCGATCCAGCGGCGGTGGCGGGCCTCGCATCGCGGCGTACCTATCCGCTGAACTCCAGCTTCAGGCCCACCTACAACATGAGCATCAACCTGCTCGCCCAGTTCGGCCGGCCGCGGGCACGGGAGATCCTCGAGTCCTCCTTCGCCCAGTTCCAGGCGGACCGGTCGGTGGTGGGGCTGGCCAAGCAGGTGCGCAGCCGCGAGGAGTCGCTGGCCGGGTATGCCAAGTCCATGACCTGCCACCTGGGCGACTTCACCGAATATTCGCGGCTGCGGCGGGAGCTCTCAGACGCCGAGAACTTCACGTCACGTACCAAGTCGAGGGCGCGGAAGTCGCTCAATGAAGACTCCCTCAGCCGTCTGCTGCCGGGCGATGTTGTGGACGTCCCCGCCGGCAGGGCACCCGGGGTCGCGGTGGTGCTGAGTTCGGACCACAGCTCGCGCGAGCCAAGGCCTGCCGTGCTCACGCTGGAAAGCCAGTTGCGCAGAATCGGGATCGACGACCTCGAAGGCCCCATCTCGCCGCTGACCAGGATCCGGATCCCCAAGTCCTTCAATGCGAAGGTGCCCAAATCCCGGCGGGACCTTGCCTCCTCCGTCCGGAACGCGCTGCGGGAGAACCGTCCGCCGGCCAGGGGCAGCAGCCGCAACAACGACTTCGGCCTGGGCACGGCTCTTCCGAACCAGGAAAAGAAGATCGCCGACCTGCGGCGTGCCTTGCGCGCCCACCCCTGCCACGGCTGCAGCGAGCGAGAGGACCACGCGCGGTGGTCGGAACGCTGGTGGAAACTGCGGAAGGAAACGGACGGGCTGGTCCGCCAGATCCAGGGCCGCACGAACACCATCGCCAAGACGTTCGACCGCGTGTGCGATGTCCTGTCCGTCTACGGATACCTCGAAACGCCGGAACCGGGGAAGCACAGCATCAGCACCGACGGGCAGCGCCTGCGGCGGATCTACGGCGAGAAGGATCTCCTGATCTCGCAGGCACTGCGCCGGGGCGCGTTCGGCGACCTCGACGCGGTGGAAGTGGCCTGCCTCGCCAGCGTGCTCGTGTACCAGGCCAAGCGGGAGGACCGCGGCCTGCGTCCGCGCATGCCCAGCGTCTCGCTCGAAACCGCGGTGGACATCGTGGTCCGGGAATGGTCGGCGCTGGAGGACGTGGAGGAACAGAACAAGCTTCCCCTCACCGGCGAGCCGGAGCTCGGCCTGATCTGGCCCATGTACAAGTGGGCCCGCGGGCGCCACCTCCAGGAGGTGCTCAACGGCACGGACCTCGCGGCCGGCGACTTCGTCCGGTGGGTCAAGCAGGTGATCGACCTGCTGGACC
>Ga0207428_10002822_pt1 | contig 17254 bp, 17 predicted proteins | sample RhiMethybrSRZTD1_FD_187600 | JGI IMG/M metagenome (GOLD analysis project Ga0207428, IMG submission 187600) | Populus rhizosphere microbial communities from Tennessee, USA - Rhizosphere MetaG P. TD hybrid SRZTD1 (SPAdes) (version 3) | ecosystem: Host-associated > Plants > Roots > Rhizosphere >...
TTTATCGTTTGAAAATAATTCTACGCAATCTATTTTTTGGTATACTCTACTCCAAAGATAACAAAATGATGACTCATTGTCATCGATAAATTCAATATTCAAGTCCAAAAATTTTCATCATTTTTTTAGCTTCATTCATCTTATTAGGATCCATTACTGTTTGTAGGAATAACGCCAGCGCATTGGGAGTATCCAGATCATTATCAATATAATTTTTGAATTTTTTAAGCGTATCTGTTTCTTGCACTTTTGAGTCATCAACATAATAGTTCTTGATATCATATTTTTTGTTTTCATGAGCCGAGTTAGATATCATGTTTCTAATCATGATGTTTATTCCTTCGAACTTTATTAATTCTGAAATTTTAAAATTTATTATTTTCTTATAATCAAGCGAATAAAAATAGAGTTTCAGAGTATTTGCATCAAATTTTTTTAATAGATCTCTGACATAAACTGCATTACCAGTAGACTTTGACATCTTTGTACTCTCGATGTCTAGAATACCGACGTGCATCCAGCACTTTACAGGATTCTTTTTGTGTGAAAGTGCCATAAGTATCGCACGCAGCACTTCATGGTGTGGGAAGCATAAATCAACACCCCCGATATGAATATCATAATTACCATTAAAATGAAACATTGCCGCAGCTGTATCTTGGGTGTGCCACCAAGGAGTACCGTTTCCAAAATTCTTATCATGGTATTGGGTTCCGTAGTTGTCACTCGTATTCCATAAAAAAATATCCGTAACGTTTCGTTTATTAATATCAATATCATATCTCTGATTCCATAATTCCTTTTTGGATGAGTGTGAAAGAGCTCCGTAAGATTTGAATTTAGAGGTGTCCAAATATACGTTACCATTTGCAGAATAAGCTAATTTCCTCTTCACTAGTTTTCCAATCAAATACTTTGATTCCTGTACATAATCAGTAGCTCTTGCATAATTCAAATTACCTATATCAAGTCTTTTCAGATCATCAATTAGGTTTTTAAATATGAAATCAGAATCGATGTTATTCTCGTACAACTTTGGATCTATATCAGTAATATTTACTATCACATGTGGAATATAGTTTCGCGATTGAAGTAATCTGCTTATGAGATCGACTAGCACAAAAATTCTTGCATGACCTATATGGCAATTGTCATAAATAGTGGGCCCACATACAAAAATTTTAACAATCTTATTCGTAGGCGCGATAGAGATATTACTACGAGTTAGTCTATCAAAAATTATCAATCATCTAATCGTTGTGACAACAAAATATTAATTATTATGCAAAATAGTTAGTTTGCAATTGCCATTTGTACATGGACAATAACAAGTCATATAAGATAAGATGGACTTTGTCGAAGGTGAACCATTCTGACATCATTTCAAGGCTCATTAGTGCACACTAAATTCAATGGGATTTGGAAATCTCACAATCACTGTGGTATATCCTGAAAATACTAAGAAAGAAGCTAAAGGAAAACAATTATCCCTGACAAGGCAGAAGAAGCAGAATCGAATGAATCGATCTCCTCTTAAACTAAACTCAGATTTACTAATTAATTTTTGTCAAAGCGAATAAAGGGTATTGGAGACAAGGTTGTTTCTTAAATTTAGAACAATGCTTGTTTGTTTTGAAGATTTAAAAGAAAAGTTATAACATACCTTCAAAATTTAGCCTTATTAATACGTCAATGAGTAATATAATAGAACCAACCGCCACAGTGACTATCATGAAGGGAAACCCCACTTTAAGAAATTGATTAAAGGTGATTCTGTGGCCATTTATTTCGGCCAATCCTGTGGCAACAATCCCTGCACTCGAACCAACCATTGTACCGTTTCCTCCCAAACCAACTCCAAGTGACAATGCCCACCACAATGGGCTGATATCCAGATTTCCAAAGACTGCAGCGACTGATTCGGTATTGTAGATGGTAAATATGAGAGGGACCATAGTAGCAGCAAAGGGAATGTTGTCTATGAATGCACTTGCTATTGCAGATATCCAAATAATCATAAAGAATAATATCCATGGATTTCCTCCACTAATATGCAGAATGGTGCTTGACAATAGATCTATTAATCCTGCTTTTTCTGCACCGCTAATAATAATGAAAAGCCCTGCGAAAAAGATTAAGGTTGACCAATCCACAGATTTTAATATCTGCTCAGGTCTCGACTTTGCCAGAACCATCAATATACCCGCACCACTTAGTGCTATGATTGAAGGTTCTATCTTGAGACTCCCATGTATAACGAAAAGAACAATAACTGCACTTAACACTACTAATGATTTTTTTAAAACTGATCTATCCTTGATGAGGACTTTCTCATCCTGCGACAACAATTCTTCAAAATTATGGGGCTTTTGCGAAAGTTCTTTTCTAAACATAAATTTTAAAATAAATAATGATACCAACAAAGAAACAGCAATTGTAGGACCCATGTTAATAATAAATGAAGTAAAGTCTATATTCGCAGCAGAACCGATTAATATATTGGGTGGGTCTCCAATCAGTGTCGCAGTTCCCCCTACATTTGACGCAAGTACTTGTGCAATAATGAATGGAACTGGAGATATCCTGAGCGTCCTAAATACTGAGATAGTAATTGGAACTATTAACAGAACAGTGGTAACGTTATCTATGAACATGGAAATAATTGCAGTGAATAAGCAAAACATTACCAACAACTTCCACATATTTCCCTTCGATGCCTTGCTCATCTTTATACCAAGGTACTCGAAAATTCCAGTCTGACCCAATATTGCTACGATTAACATCATTCCTAGCAGTAGCCCAATTGTATTGAAATCGATGGCGGCGATAGCAAATTCGAAACTCATAGATACATCAAATAGCCCGGTTGTGATACCCATCAGTATAACGAATGCTGCTCCTACCATCGCTACAGTAGTCCTGTGAACGATTTCAAAAGAGAGTAGAACATATACTGCTAAAAGCACTAATGAAGTAAGCCTCAGAGAAAGTGAAATCTCCATTCCAACTAAATCTGGAATCACTAAAAATAGTACTGTTACAATTGCAAGAACAAAAAGTCCCACTCTTTGTTTATTTTTTACTAATAACAGGGTTTGGGATTTCATTTTGACTGTTTATTAGATAAGCTTGAGTAATAAGATGGCATTAGGTCAGTTTTGTTTTTAGCTTACTCAAAGTATGCCATCGGGGTGTATTGATTAAATTCAGGATAAAATTCCAGTGTTGTTTGACTCGATATTATAATGGAACCATTGTGTCTATCAGCCTTGCATTTGTAATTTGTCCATCTTTTTGATTTATCAACAGGTCGACTGTATATTGTAGACCATCAAGCAAGAAAGTTACCTGAGCGTCCCAGGCTTCTCTATTCTGTTCATTTGGATATGGAAGAAGAGTTCTAACCTTCAAATTCTCAACATTGCTACCATATAGCACCTGTGTTGCTCTTTTTGCTACTGATTCGACTTCTTTTTCGTTGCGAACCGGATTCATGAACCAATTTGTATTTACAAAATATATAAGCATTATTATTCCGATGATTTTCAATGACAGTAAACTAAAACAAGTTGTACAATCGCGACAATGAAAGCTCTTTTGCGGCCTCGACAGTCGCCAACTTTCCATCTACTTTAACAACATAAGTCTCCGGATCGATTTCTATTTTAGGTATCAAATTATTGTACACCATATTTTTCTTGGATATATTGCGACAGTTTTTCACTGGTAAGAGTTTTTTCTTTAGATCCAATTTCTTTTGAAGACCATTTCTTATCGCTGCTTTTGAGGTAAATGTTACTGATGTAGAATATCTAGCTTTGCCCTTGGCGCCAAACATAGGCCTGTAGTAGACAGGCTCTGGCGTTGGAATAGAAGCGTTTGCATCACCCATTAGCGAGTATGCTATAAAACCACCTTTAATAATGAGTTTTGGTTTTATCCCAAAAAATTGTGGCGTCCAAATTACTATATCGGCTATTTTCCCCGGTTGCAGTGATCCTACATAGTCTGAAATTCCATGTGTTATCGCAGGATTAATGGTGAGTTTTGCTAGATATCTTTTGACGCGTAGGTTATCGTTATTTCCTTTTTCTAGCTTTAGTCTTCCTGACATCTTTTTCATTTTGTCAGCAGTTTGCCAAGCCCTTGTTGTCACTTCTCCCACTCTACCCATAGCTTGACTATCAGAAGAATACATGCTTATAGCGCCTATATCGTGTAATACATCTTCTGCAGCTATTGTTTCGGCCCTTATCCTTGATTCAGCAAATGCAACATCTTCTGATATAGATGGATTAAGATGATGACAGACCATCATCATATCAAGATGCTCTTCAAGAGTGTTTACTGTAAATGGTCTTGTTGGATTCGTTGATGAAGGTAAAACATTGATTTCGCCGGCAATTTTTAGTATATCCGGTGCATGCCCTCCACCAGCTCCCTCTGTATGATATGTATGAATAGTTCTACCTGATATAGCGTCTATTGTATCATTTACATATCCACATTCATTAAGTGTGTCAGTATGTATTGCTACCTGTGTATCTGTTTTGTCTGCAACTCTTAGAGCTGCGTCTATCGTGGCTGGAGTGGTACCCCAGTCCTCGTGAAGCTTTAGGCCACACGCCCCTTCACTTATTTGCTCTAATAGCGCCGGTTCTAATGAATCATTTCCTTTTGCCAATAATCCAAAATTTAATGGATATTCATCCAACGACTCCAGCATTCTATGAATATTCCAGGGTCCTGGACTACAAGTTGTGGCCTTAGTACCTTCAGAAGGACCGGTACCACCACCTATCATGGTAGTCGTACCACTACATATTGCTTCTACTATTTGCTGGGGTGAAATAAAATGTATATGAGTATCAATCGTTCCGGGGGTACAGATGGTGTGCTCTCCTGAAATAACTTCTGTATTTGCCGATACGATAAGATTATCATGTACGCCATCCATCACATTTGGATTTCCGGCCTTACCTATGGCCAAAACCAATCCATCTTTGATGCCTACGTCTGTTTTAATAATACCCATCAAAGGATCGATCAGTATGGTGTTGGTAATAACAAGATCTAGTGAATATTTGCTCTTTATTCCACTCGCTTGTCCCATTCCGTCTCGAATACTTTTGCCACCTCCAAAAACTAGTTCATCTCCGTACACTAATAGATCTTTTTCGATCTCTACTATAAGATCAGTATCTCCTAATCTAATTCTGTCGCCCTTTGTTGGTCCGTATAGCTCTACATATTGTTTCCTAGGAATATTTAGAACCATGACTATTTTACCTCCTTAAACCCTTTTTTCTTAAGCTTCAAAAGAGATATTTCTTTTTGTTTTTTTGTTAGTTTACCATTAACAAGACTATTAAAACCGAAAACGGTTTTTTTGCCTCCAAATTCTGTTACTTGTACAATTCTTGAATCCCCCGGTTCGAACCTCAGCGAGGTTCCCGATGGAATGTTTAGATGAAATCCAAATGTCTTGCTTCTCTGGAACGACAAGGCTTTATTAGTTTCAAAGAAATGTGTATGCGAGCCTACCTGAATCGGTCTGTCTCCTGTGTTTGTTACCTTAATTTTGATTGTTTTTCTCCCTACATTAGCCAGTATTGGTTCCTTGGACAAAAAATATTCACCAGGAATCATTTCTCACAACACCTCATACAATAGGATTATGAACGGTTACCAGTTTGGTACCATCGTCAAACGTGGCCTCCACTTGAACGCTCTGTACTAGATCTGGAACTCCGGGCAATACGTCGTCTTTATTTAACACATGTCTTCCGGATTTCATGAGTTCAGAAACCGATTTTCCATCTCGCGCTCCTTCTAAAATGTAATCTGCGATTAGAGCCACCGATTCAGGATAATTGAGTTTTAAACCCCTTGTTTTTCTTTTTCGTGCGACCTCTGCACTCATAGAAATATATAATTTATCAATTTCTCTGGGAGATAGAAACATCTAAGATCAAATTTTATTGTAAAGTCAGATATTTATAATTGATCTCAAATAATCAATTAAAGATTAGTTTTTCATGAATGATAAAAATATGCAGTTATTTGGTAATGGTCTTAAAAGAACGTATGGAACTGAAGCAAGGAGATACAATCTTTTAGCTGCGAGATTGATTGCTGACCTTGTTAAAGGCTTTCTGGGTCCCAGAGGACTTGAAAAAATGTTTATTGACATACTTGGCGAGGTGACTGTTACTAAGGATGGGGCAACATTTCTAAGAAAGATTGATGTTGAGCATCCTGCCGCTAAGGTTATTATTGAAGCCGCCAATGCGGTTGATAATGCAGTAGGTGATGGTACTACATCAGTTGTTGTGCTTGCAGGAGCCCTAGTTGAAAAAGCAGAAGGTCTATTAGAAATTGGTGTATCGCCAAGCAGAATTTTGGATGGTTATCATAATGCAATGCACATGGCACTTGAAATTGTCAGGAAAGTTTCCATTGAAACAACTAATCATGATAAAAAGATAATGAGATATCTTATTGAGACTTGTTTGAGATCAAAGGCTGTATCTCACTTTACAGAAGAAGTATTTATTCCCAGTCTAGTTGTTGACGGAATTTGTGAAATAGCTGATTTTTCAAGACGCTATCTTGAAGTGGATGATATTAAGATCGAGGAAAAAATAGGAAATAGCTCTGATACCGAGCTTGTTCATGGAACTGTAATAGACAAAACAATAGATGATTCGTCAATGCCCCGAATTATCGAAAACGCAAAGATTTTGCTTCTTGACAGCGACATTCAGGATGAACGCACAAAGACTGATGCCGAAATTAGAATTTCAGATCCTAGCCAGATGACCGCGTTCATAAAGAAAAAAAACAGTAACTTACTTCAAAAGATTCAGTATGTAATTGAATCTGGTGCGAATGTTATTTTTTCCCGTGGTGGGATCGATTCCCTTGCACTAAATCATTTTGCCAAGAACAAAATGTTAACTGTTAGAAGAGTTAAAGAAAACGATTTGTTATGGCTGGCAAAGGCTACCGGAGCCAAGGTCGTCAGAGATCTTGATAGCATAAACGGAAGTGATCTGGGGTACGCTGCAAAGGTGTATGAAAAAACAGTTGGTGATGATAAAATGGTCTTCGTTGATGGCTGCAGGAATCCAAAGTCAATAACATTTCTATTGCGTGCTAATTCAAAAAAAATCCTTGATGAATTTCATCGTACGATACTAGATTCTATTTATGTTTTGAGAAATTTTATTACGGATCCAAAAATTGTTCCTGGGGGAGGTGCCGTAGAAGCATTTATTGCCATGCTAATAAAAGAGAGATCATATCAATTACCAGGAAAGGAACAGATTGTGATCCAAAAGTTTGCAGAAGCCCTTGAAGAGATCCCGCTAACAATTGCCAGAAACTCAGGATTGAACACAGTTGATATAAGAGCCCACCTCAGGCAAAGAGTTTACTCTCAATCACAGCCAAAGAATAATAAAAAAAGTAAACACAATTTCAATAATGATCGTGAATGGTATGGAATAAACGCATTGGAAAGAAAAATAGACAACATGATGGAAATGCATGTTATAGAACCTTTAATTGTAAAGGAACAGATTCTTATAACTGCAACCGAAGTCATTATTTTGCTTATGAGAGTCGATGACGTACTGATGAAAAAACCAGTTGAAACACATGGACACTCTCATACACATATGGATGGCACTACACATTCACATAAAGGAGGAAGTAAACCTCATGATCATTTTGATAAACTAGGAAAACAGCAAAGACCAATGCATCATTATTACTAAGCCATGTAGATGCAGATTTGTAGCCTTATATGGCCTTTCTTATAGAATAAGAGGTTTATATTATCACTTTTTGTGATAAGAATATTTATACGGTTACCTATCAGTGGTATTTCTAATACATCACGTTGGGTCTTTCAAGGTGCTAGAATGTAGCCTGAAGTAGAAATAGGTTCTTTTATTGTGATTTTTAGCCGTTGTGAATTTGGCATTAGTATGTTGAAACTAATCTTTCGGAGGCTCTCTGGTACTCCGATCATTACCTGATCTGGTGTTAGGAGCATTGAAGCATTTGTTATCATTTCGTTTGTCTTCCTGTGCAAACGCAATTCTTTGATTATGTAATTGAGATAAATGTACAATGTTTCATTGAGGTTTATCCTCATATCTTTTGATAATTTATCATTTATAGATTTTATTAATTTTGACAGGATGATGTAGTCGGCTTTATTGTAAAACCGAAAAATTCTTGTGAAAGGTACCGTATCAGGTTCTCCTTGGATAGTAACTGCGACGTCTATCAAAGTAGTAACCTATCCATGACTTATTTTTTGGCAGCTTTTCCATAGTCTATGGGAGGCCTTTTTGGAACTTTGGCCTTTGGTCCGTTACCAAAGTCATATGTGTTACCCAGTCCTCTATAGAATTTAGGTCGTACAGGATTTCCTTCAGTCTTGCCCTTTTTAGTTAATGATAATCCGGCCAATAGTTCTACTATTAGTCTGTTTGCCAGTCCAGAGGTAATACCGCCATTATACGAATTACCATCACTTACGTCATAATTGGGAGCTACTTCAACTAAATCAAATGCAAATCTATCTGGATCAAACGATGTTGAAAGAAGCCTCATCAGTCTCATACCTTCCCTCGATGTCAAACCATTTGGCTCAGGCTCACCTGTACCAGGAGCAAACGCAGGATCGAATGTATCGATATCCCAGCTTATATAGACTGCATCGACGTTATCGTTAGCTCTATCGGCTGCCTCTTTTGCTATCTTGTCTATCCCAAGCTCTTCAACATCCAGCATTGTGAACCATTGAAAATCCTGATCTGACATCCATTTATACAAATCAGGTCCAGGCCAATATCCACGCGGTCCTATCAGAGTATAGTTCTTTCCTTTGAGACATCCAAGCTCCATTATTCTTCTAATATGTGCACCATGATCGTACTTGAAACCAGTTAACCCTTGTGGAGCACAATCGGCGTGAGTATCAATATGGATCATTCCAATATTTTTATACTTCTTGGCAAAAGCACGCACGTTCGCAAAAGTTATCGAATGGTCCCCGCCAAGCATGACTGGAATACCGTCTATATCTAAAACTTCTTTCACTTTATCTGTCATTCTCCTATGAGATTCAACCACGTCACCAGGAGATACATTTACGTCCCCATAGTCAACAGTTCTAAAAACACCAAATGGATCTACCCCCGTTTCTATGTTAAAATGCTCATATGGTGGAGAAGGAACAGTAGACGCCGCCCTGATTGCTCGGGGACCGTATCTTGCTCCAGGACGAATAGTTGTTCCAAAGTCAAAAGGTTCTCCAATTATTGCTACATCTGGTTTGACACTCTTTAGCTCTTCATGACTTCTTATCCAAGGCAGCTTCAGAAACGTTGGAATGCCCACAAAAATAGGCTCATCGTTACCCTTGTACGAATTACCATAAAATTCCATACCCATGTTTAGTCCATTCTTGTAAGGTGGTATATTTTTTAAATATTTCTGAACCTAGTTGAATTTCACCAGAGAAAACTAGATATTTATTCATGTTATCAGGTTCTAGAAATAATTATTGCAAATTTTTTAATAATTGTAAATTTCTTAGCTAATTCTATACTTTTGCGTTAAATCCTTATATATATAATAAATTAACAAGTTTGGATGGTATCACTTGACTGGTATGGAGTCGGTGTTATTGCATTTTTAGCTGCGTCTTTGGTCGTTGGAACATTAACCTCAAGGCTAGTAAAGAAAAGTAGTAAAAGATACATGGTTGCTGGCAAGAGTCTCCCGCTTTTTTTTGTGGGTACAATGCTGGCCGCCCAGGCAATAGATGGTAACTCTTCTCTTGGTAATGTTTCTCTAGTGTATCAATTTGGCATTTGGGCTGGAGCTGCTATCCCTATTGGACTTGGGATATGCCTAATCCTTACAGGAGCATTTTATGGTAAAAAGTTGAACAAGATGTCAATGCTTACTCTTCCTGACTTTTATTACAGGAGGTTTGGAGCAGGAGCAGAAGGTATCTCAGGAGTACTTATGATCATTAGTTTTATAGTTCTTGTAGCTGGTAACTTTGCTGCCAGCGGATATATTCTTACTGCCGTACTACATATTGAATTCTTTTGGGCAATGCTTATAGCGGCACTGGTTGTGCTAGTCTACACATTTGCTGGTGGTCTCTTTTCTTCAGCGTACACAGACATATTCCAAATATATCTAGCAATAGGTGCATTTTGGGCGGCTTTCATATTTTTTGCCGGAGGATTTGCAGGAGTCGATTTTGGTACTATCCTGGGTAATGCACCACCCTCGTATATTGATCTCTCTGGGCTAACTGATATTGGAAATGGGGCACTTGTTAATTGGGCAGGAATTATGGCTTTGGCGTTGGGCGACATAGTGGCGCTTGATTTTATGGAAAGAGTTTTTGCAGCAAAAGATGGCAAGACAGCACGAAGAGGTGCATTCATGGGAGGAGGACTGACATTATTTACAGTCATTCCCACAACTATGATGGGTATAGTAGCACTATATTTCCTTCCGAATTTGGCTGATCCATTTACAGCATATCCTGATTTGGCTCTAAATCACGTGCCATTTGCAATAGGTATTGCTCTATTGATGGGAGTTTTGGGAGCATCTATGTCAACAGCAAATGGAGGATTGCTTGCAATATCAAGTGTTATTTCAAGGAACATTATACAACGAGACATATTGAAAAAATGGCTCAAGAGACCAGGTATGGACGATAAAAAACTATTGAGAACGACAAGGATATTTACCATTCCGATGATGGCTGCCGCATTTATTCTAGGCTATTTATTGCCTCAACCTGGTGTTTACCTCATTTTGGCCTTTGATATAGTGTTTGCTGGCGCGTGGGCTCCTCTTACTTTGGGTTTGTTTTGGAGAAAAGCAAATTTCCCAGCTGCAATCACATCTTTAGTTTTAGGATCTGGCCTTAGATTGTTATTATACTTTGTTATGCCCATAGAACTTGCTGGCCTGGATACAATGATACCACCAGTTGTATCGTTTGTGGCATTTATCATAGTAGCTCTCGCAACACAGAAGAAGCATCCTGGAACGGAAAGACATGGTGTTATAGAGTATGTTCCACCAGAACAAGATGTAGTTTTGGGTGAGGAGCTTAAAGGCTATACAAGTCCAAGTGGTTTGAAATTTTCTTGAAAACAATTCCCCAAAAGACTAGTGTGTATTTGCTGTTACCTCACACTAATCTTGGCAGATTAATTAGCGATAGGAATTAATAAACAGGCAATTTTGAAGAGGTCGTCTTATTTTTTGTTGTTCCCTAAAAAGCCACAGATAACAAACATTGAAGATGTGAAAGAGCAAATTACCAAAATAATTTCAAGTCAACGAAAACAAATTGAATCAAATTTAAAAACAACCGTTTCAGATGTCCAAAATCTTCTTTCTGAAATTTCAGAATTCAATGATAGATGGATGAAGCTCCCCACTATCTATAGAATTGCGTGGATAAGTACCTCTGAGGATGTTACTGTTGAAAATGTCAGGTTTAAAGAAAATATTGAATTACCTAATATAGATCATGATTTGGAACTTATCATGAAAATGTTAAATCATATGAGAGAGGAAAAAAATCTAAAGGTAACTGACATGCCTTTATTTATTCATCCTGATGAAATTTCAATTGCGCAGATGGAAGATAGATTTCCTTACGGAAACATTAGCATTATTTCTCAAATCGCCATAGTATTTCAGAAGGGCAGAATAAAATATGTCGGATTAGTTATTGATAGAAATTACGTCTTGCTCCAAGATAGATTAATAAATCTTATTTTACAAAAATTACCTATCGATCAGATCAGATGTACATTTAAATCTTGATTCAAAACTTGGGCACTAGTAGCCTGTATTAAGGCCAAGATTAAAATTTAAAGACTATTAGTACAGATTAGAATACAATGCCTTCAACGGCGTTCCTCTCAAAAAAATTATCACAAGAACTATTAAATCTCGATATTGATGAAGGAATACGAATAGAATCAAAGAATATAAAATATAAAATGTACATAAATAAGAGAACATCAGGATATTTCGTTCTTGAAATCGAAGATACGAATTCAACTAATTTCAAAGAATTCAGATTCTATAGAGATATCAAACCTATTCATAGGCTTATAGACAAGATTTTTGGAAAACAATATTCCATTACCATTTATTGATTCTAACATCTGTTATTTTTTTCGGTTTGTTGCGATGCGATGCGATGACCTGTAAAGATATCAGAAAAAGAATTTGATTATAAGCGAATCAGTATGTTACTGTAGTAGTGAACAGACTAATTATAATCAGGAGATGATATATGGTTCTTTCCAACCTTCCAACGAACGATTGACATCCTCGTTCTTGCACAACTAAACTTCACCAGCAGTAATTGTAACTACAAATTGAGCAAGGGAATTGAGAGTCGATTTTTTTGTTCTTGTTCTTGGTCTTTTAATCGACCTCATAAAGCTAACATATCATCTAGATATTTGCACTTCTATAGTTGAAACGTTTCGCTCTCTTCCATCTTCAGATTGCATTGTCTGTGTTCCTATTTTTACGTGTCCAATTTTGTATCCCATATTATCCATACGCTTCACTATAATTTGGGCAACATCAACCGCACGCGTTATGCTTTTTCCCCTGGCCTTTACAAGTACGGTAGGCTCATTTGCTAACTGTACCAGTGTTGCAGTCACATAAGTCATCAAAGGCTTCTTTCCTATCAAAATTTCATTATTCGCCCGCCTCGTGCCAGCACTTGAAGTCATTTACAAGTGAAGATCCAAATCCTAAATATATTAGTTGTTGATAGCTTGATATTCTCATTCTTTAGAATGCTTTAGAAGTATGTCTTCAAAATTATTCGGGTTCTTGACGATTTCTTGGACTACCGTTTGATCATCTACCTCATAACAATGCGTCAGATTTTCTTCATCTTTGTAAAAAATATAGACTTTATTGTCGTAAATACAATAATACATTTTGTCGACGATCATTTTTTCGGGGTCGATTTTTATTCCGTCCTTTTCAACAATAACAGGATATTCCAACATTTTTATGATATATTTCATAAAATAAATTCTATACGGATCGTGCAGCCCAAACGTTCAATCTTTAGCGGGCTAACTACTAACTATATCTCAAATTGCAGACTTCATAATGCAGCCTTTCCTAAAACGATAAGATCCGAAATCCATTGGATTGACTCGGTAATGTCCAATTCAGTTATTTTGATAAATCGTGCTTTAATGGGACCTTCCTTTAGATCATAAATTTCAGAAGGTGAGTTGGTACCAGTTGATGAGTAATACTCTGCTGTCGTGTATTTTTTTCCATCATTTGAAAATTCAAGCGTGAAGAATTTAATTTCGTTATCTACGTTTGCGAAACTTACCTTAAGACCACATATATTTCGTTCTTGGCCTAGGTCCAATGTTGCCGACCTTGGTTTAGCATCCGAATTAGTAGTGTTCACGTCAGTATTACTATCATTATTGTTAGTATCAGTTTGTACATCTACGATGGGGATTTCATTATACTCACAAGTATTTGTCGATTCTTGGTCGAAATTTAAGGAATCTAGGCTTGTACTTTGTTCATTGTCCATATCGAACATTTCATTATATTGATTTACTATATGTTCCTCTGCTGGAGATGTTTGGCCAAATTCAGAGGAATCGGGATTATATGATTGGGTAACAGGATATGATTTATCATTACTGTTCATCATATCATTATTGTCAGAAACTAGGTTGGAATCTAAACTAACTTCTTTTACCTCAGGTTTCATTACTTCAATCAAGCATGTATACGTCACATATTTCCCATCAGGGTATATTACCCTAAGCTCCAAGGTATTTGGTCCATACACATCTGTAAAACTGAATTGATTCTTCCCTACTCTGTGAAGAGGAGTCATTTCTGTTGTATCTGCATCATAGTCAACAAAGAACGCATTCATTTCCCGGGGTTTTGTTAAAAAGGTAAATGAAATATTGTCATTTGGTGATATTTGGGCTACTGGTTGGAAATCATCGGCTAATTGTGGGAAGTTAAGTCTCTTTAAATCATCATTTTCCACAACAACGAATGGTGACATTTCATATGATTTGCTATTGTAAACCATCTTGGCAATTGGGACGCTATTCTGTTCTATCTTGCTGTTATCGACATCTGCATCGGCTCCTGCTTTCTTCTCAACGGTATCTGCATTCTTCTCATCGGCAGATAATTTCTTGGTATCTGTAGCTGATTCGCTTTTTTTATCAGGTTCGGCGTGAGCTGATAAAAATAACGTGCTTTGCAAGGGAGATGCCACTATCAACAGTAAAAGTGATGAGAATAAAAGGCAATTTCTATTTTGGTATAAGAAGTTTATCAAAATTGAATCCAAGACTAACTGGTAATCTTTTATATTTACGTAATGTCGAAAAAATTACTTAGATCAACAACAAGAAAATAAATTCATTGACTATAAGAAAATACTATAAAATAAATGAAATTTTTGCTGTTGTAATAACTCTCTTATTTTCATACAAACACGCAAGCTGGAATAATTTTTATCCCAAGAATCATTTAAACAAGTAATATTGAATGATAATATTTCTTTAAATGAGATAGGAAAGAAAATAATATTTCATATTGATTTTGATTATTTCTATGCACAATGTGAAGAGGTAAGAAAGCCAGAATTAAGAGATATTCCTAGTGTTGTTTGTGTTTATTCCGGACGAGAGGACGATTCTGGAGTAGTCAGTACATGCAATTATGAAGCACGAAAATATGGTGTTAAGGCGGCAATGCCAATTAGGGCAGCAAAATCGAAATTGAAAGACGTAGGAGCAGTATTCCTTCCTACAGATATTCCGTATTATCAGGAAATATCCAAGAACGCTATGAAGATTATTCAAAATTATGGAGATTTATTCGAACAGGTCAGTGTTGATGAATGTTATGTGGATTTTACAAAGATTACCAATTCAGATTTTGATGATGCAAAGATTTTTGCCACTTCGCTGCAAAAGAATATCAAAGAGCAAATTAATTTGACATGCTCCATTGGAGTGGGACCTAACAAGTTAATATCAAAAATAGCATCAGGTGTTAACAAGCCCAATGGAATAACAGTGGTCAGTCAGAATGATGCCAAAAATTTTATCTCAAACTGCAAGATTGAAGATATTCCTGGAGTAGGTCCAAAAACAGTATTGAAGTTAAATTCTCTTGGGATCAAGTCTATTTCCGATATATCAAAGAAAAATATTTTTGAGTTGAGAGATGCGTTGGGATACAAGACTGCCACGTTTTTGGCAAATGCTTCAAATGCAATTGATTATTCTCAGATAAAAATTCGTGGAACATCAAAGCAAATCGGTAAGATTGTTACCTTAAAGAAGGACAAACCTGAATTTGAACTGATTAAAATGATAGCTGGCAATCTTTGTGCATCTGTATTTGAGAATCTAAAGAATAAGAGAAAGGCTTGCAGGGTACTTACTGTAATATTAATTTTAGAAAATCTACAACACGTATCAATTTCAAAAAGCCTAAAGTTATACTCCGCATCATTAGAGGAATTAAACAAGAATTCATTGTTAATCATAAACGAGATGATTAGCAACAATTCCATATCTCTAGATAACATTAGAAGGATGGGTGTAGTAGTTTCAGATCTTAAGGATATATCAGGACAGGACTCGTTATTGAATTACTTTGAAAATTAATTACTCACTCAAATTAAAACGAGTTTGAAACTAGTGAAAATAAATTTGGTGGTTTTGCCTTAATGAATCCAGTAGGTAATCATGTTTGTTGAATCATAACAATGCTAAAGTCATCTCAGGGACGTAAGAATTTCAAGGACTCATCGGTTAGAGTTTGCAGTATTTTGTCTGACATTGATTTAACTATTTTTGCATTGACGAAATTTGGTTTTCCACCACCTAACCCTATTTCTTGATTCTTTCTGAGATTTTGAAAAATTTTAACACAATCCAAGTCAACGTCAGCACTCCTTGCATATATGAGATTCGCCATATCTCTATCATCCACATTAATTAATATAATGATAGTTCTTGGTTCCAGTATCTTTTCTCCAGCAAAATTTTGAATGATTCGCCAATTTGCACTGTCCAAGATTGATGATATTAAAGTTATATTATTTTTTACAAAATGCTGGATTGGTATCTCATTCAGCATCCTATTTGTTATTTTTTTTAACTGCCCGTAATACTGTTCTCTTTCGTTGTAAAGTCTTCTAATAGTTGCCTCTGCGGTATTGGAATTTGCGTCTATCTGTTCACAAATCATATTAATTTTTTCTATAGCGTTGACTGCTTCATCCATCGCATTTTTACCTACCATAAACTTGATTTCATGATCAGAACCATTCTTTGACAAACTAGTTACCAAGAAAAATATACATTCGGATAAATTATTAACATGTTCCATAGAACATGCAGCAACATCGTGGTTTTCTATTTCGACCACTGTAATCTTTTCAGCATCAGCTAATCTTGCCTCATTGGCCCTCAAATTCGGTAACTTCATCTTGGCTTCATTCAGCGAGGGAAATGAATGATGCAATATTTTTCGCCCCTCTAATATTAACTGATTTACCTCCTTCTGTGCCATGGATATCTTTTCTAAATCTAAATGTATTTCTGATGCACTGATAAAAGCTACATTATACGAATCCTTATGTTCTACTTTTCTTACGCTTAATGTCTTGTTCAATATTTTCTGAAGCGATCCTATGAAGGCATGTTCTGCAGTATGTGCGGCCTTGGCGTTCATATTCATCAATTCAGGTTATTGATGTACGTCAGCATCAGGGCATTAATTATTGAGGAGGCTGCAGGACTACCCCCTTTTCTTCCTTTATTTGTTATAAACTCCACATTGGCCTTAGATAGTTCCAATTTTGATTCTGAAGCAGAGACAAATCCTACGGGTATTCCGATCACAAGTGAGGGTCTTGCTGCATCTTCTTTTACCATTTTGATTACTTCATATAGAGCTGTTGGAGCATTTCCTATCACAACTATCCCACCATCTATTTCTTTTGATGAATACCTCATTGCAACTGTGGATCTTGTCTTATTCTGATTTTTTGATATTTCAACTACTTCCTTGTTTGAAATGTTACATATCAAATTGGTCCCAATTTTTGCTACAGATTTTTTGTTTATTCCCGACAAAA
>Ga0207428_10002825_pt1 | contig 17234 bp, 15 predicted proteins | sample RhiMethybrSRZTD1_FD_187600 | JGI IMG/M metagenome (GOLD analysis project Ga0207428, IMG submission 187600) | Populus rhizosphere microbial communities from Tennessee, USA - Rhizosphere MetaG P. TD hybrid SRZTD1 (SPAdes) (version 3) | ecosystem: Host-associated > Plants > Roots > Rhizosphere >...
AGGACCATGACACGCAGTACAGGGCGTGGTCTTCCCTTGCACGATCTCCCCGTTGACGATCTGCGCGCCGCCGAGGGTGACAAGGTGCTTGCCGCGCGCGAGGCTTCCCTCCGGTACGAAGGCGATGAATCCCGCGTGTGGATCGCGATGTGTTTCGGATCGCTCCTCGTCCTCCGGAACTTCGATGATGCGGCCGTTGATCGGCTCGGTCCGCGCCTCCTCGGTGGCAAGAAACAGATTGCCGACAATGCGCGTCTTCGGGACGAGGCTCGTTTCAATCACCTTCACGCGCGGCGACCACTGGATGGCGCCGAAGTACTTGGCCGCTTCAGCGATCTCTTCCTCGGTCATCGCTCGGGCTAAATCGATCATCGTGTTCGTGTTCGGCTTGCGCGGGTCGGCGCTCCGTCGCAGACCGTTCCGGAAGTCGTGGAGTTGCTGGGCGAAGTATGCAGGCGGGAGCGCAGCGACCGACGCGTTCTCCGGTCGCCCGAGGCCGTTGGGAAGGTGGCAGAAGCCGCAGCCGCGACGTCCCTCGCTCATTTTGGCGGGGCCGTGCTTGATGATGTCGGGCATGGCCGGATGATCGCCGGGATACCAGTCGATGACATTGCCGCCGTCGCGAATGTCCACGAGCGAGAATGAGCCCGGACTGCCTGGCAGTTGACGAGGCCTGGTCTGCTCGGCGGGGTCTTCGTTGGGCCGCAGGTTTCGAGAGGGCGCCGCCTGCGGTTGAGCCTTTTCACCTGGCTTGGGGGCTTCGAGGAACCCGTAGGCCCAGAGCGGCTGCCGCGTGAAATCGACAGCAACCACGGAGGCGGCACCAGTCGATGGGGCCGCGGTTGCACCGCCGCCTCCAACGAGCGCGCCCCGGTCGTAGAGTCGCGTCGCAATCCCTCCGGCCACGAACGAGACGACACACAAACCCACCAGACTGACCGTTCGCTGCATGCGCACTCCTCAGCTCGCGCAAAAGCTTACCAGCGAATACACCTGAAACCTGAAACCTGAAACCTGAAACCTGAGACCTGACTTTTGACCTTTGCCCTTTGACCTTTAGATATACTCGCCGGATGAAATCCATGCTGGCCGGCCTGACGACGGCCGTGCTCGTGATCGGCATCGCCCGGATCGACGGCCAGCAGCTGCAGAAGATCACGCTCAATTACCCGACGCGAAGTGGTGCCTCGTGGCCCCTGTTCATCGCCAAAGAAGGTGGGTACTACGAAAAACAGGGGCTCGACGTCACTCTCGTGTTTGCCGGTCATCCCGCCGGCATCGCGATGGTCGTCAGCGATCAGGCGCAGATGAGCAGCTACAACCTCGAGTCCGTGATGCAGGCAAGCTCCCGCGGCGAGGCTCCCTTTGCCGTCGTCGGCGCGTCGCTGAACAAAGCCTACTTCGCGCTGATGACACGGAAGGACGTGAAGAGCGTCACCGATCTCAAGGGCAAGACGTTCGCGGTGAGTCAGATCGGCGATCCGCCGTACAACTACACAAGTGCGTTCCTTCGCAAATTCGGCATGACGCCGCGCGACGTGCAGTGGATTGCCGCCGGCGCGGATGCCGCTGGTCGCGCCGCCGCGCTATCGGCCGGCCGCGCCGATGCCACGCTCCTGACACCGCCTGCCTACTTCAGGCTCGAAGAAGCCGGCTTCAAGAGCCTCGGCAACCTCGCCGACCACGACGACATCTTCGCGGCGACGACATACCTGATGAAGAAGACAACGATCGCGGCCAACCCGCGCATGCCGGAGCAGTTGATCAAGGCACATGCGGAAGCCATCCAGCGTTTCTACGACGACAGGTCGTTTGCCGTAAAGGCGTATCAGGCGTACGACAAGCAGACGAACGCTGACGTGGAACGCCTCTACGATGGCTATGCCAAGGCCAACGTGCTGGAGCGGGTGCCATTCGTGCTCGCGCCTGCGTTACAGGCGGTGATGGATCAGCAAAGCGACGCGAAGCTCCTGGCTCAGATGAAGGCCTTCGACTTTCACACCGTCATCGACAATAGCGTCGTCGCCCGTCTCGTCAAGGAAGGCTTCTTCCAGAAGCTGTTCGGCCCCGGCGTGAAGGCCGAAGAGGATCGGAAGTCGAAGCTCGCATTTCGGTAAATGGGGTCGGGAGTCATTTAATGAGGACAATGGAGAACCGCGAGTGAGTGATGTGTCCCATTTAAATGACTCCCGACCCCGTTTTCGAGCCGACCAGGCCGGCAGCTTGCTTCGTCCGCAGGAGATCCGCGACGCGCGCAACAACCCCTCAGTGAGCCGTGAGCAGCTTCGCGAGATCGAAGATCGCCACATCCTGCGCGCGCTCCAGCGACAGAAGGATCTCGGCTTCAAGATCTTCACCGACGGCGAGCTGCGTCGAAGTCAGTTCATGGGCGACTTTTACGAGTCGGTCGACGGCCTGGACAACGACGGATCGATCGCGCGCGCGTGGACGGGACAATCTGCCAGCGGGTCTGCCGGCGGCGTCGCACTCGCGCCGCCAACCGGTCTCGTCGTCGACAAGATCAGGCAGAAGAAGCGGCTCACCAAACACGAAGCCGACTTCCTGGCGCGTCACGCTCCCGGCGACGTCAAGATGACGCTGCCAACGGCCAATCAGTTTCCAGCGATTGCCTATCGCCAGGGACTGAGCGAGCGTGCTTACGCGACCTATTCAGACTTTCTGTGGGATATCGTTCCGATCATCAAGTCCGAGATCCAGGCGCTCGTGAACGAAGGCGTGACGTACATTCAGATCGACGCGCCGCGGTACAGCTACTATCTCGATCCCAAATGGCGCGAATATATCCGGAAGGAAATGGGCGTCTCGCCTGATGATGCGCTCGACGAGGCGATTCGGGTGGACAATGCCTGTCTCGAGGGCGTACAGAACGAAGGCGTGACACTGGCGATTCATCTGTGCCGCGGCAACAGCCGCAGCCGGTGGTACGCTGAGGGAGGCTACGACCCGATTGCTGAAAAGCTCTTCAACCTGCTCAACGTGCAGCTTTTCCTGCTGGAGTACGAATCCGATCGCGCCGGAACGTTCGAGCCGCTCCGATTCGTGCCGCGCGACAAAGGCATCGTTCTCGGTCTGATCAGCACAAAACTGCCGGAGCTCGAGGCACAGGACTCGCTTCTGCGCCGGATCGACGAAGCAAGCCGCTACGTCCCGCTCGACAACCTGGCGCTCAGCCCGCAGTGCGGCTTCGCCTCGTCGCTCGAAGGGAACCTGTTGACCGAAGACGAACAATGGCAGAAGCTGCAACTCGTCACTGACACTGCCCGAAAGGTCTGGAACACGACATAGCTATGGCGTCATTTCACATTACGGTTTCGGATTCTGTTTTCCCCAACCTGGAGCCGGCCCGGCAGGTGCTCGCGACAATTGGCGCGGAGCTCCGCATGGCCGACAGCCCCACGCCCGAGGGCATCGTGGCCGCCGCCGCCTCTTCGGACGCGCTGCTCGTTACCTACGCGAAGATCACCGCCGACATGATCGGCAAGATGCCGAAGTGCCGGATCATCTCGAGGTTCGGCATCGGCGTCGACAACGTCGACATCGAAGCCGCCACGGGCGCTGGCATCGTCGTCACCAAAGTCCCGGATTACTGCATCGACGAGGTCTCTGACCACGCGATGGCGCTCTTGCTGGCGATCGTCCGGAAGATCCCATCGTCGAGCGCCCGAACGCACGGCGGCCGTTGGGAGATGAAGGCCGTCGTCCCGATTCATCGGTTGCGCGGCAGCGTCCTCGGCCTTGCCGGGTTCGGCCGGATCCCGCAGCTCGTGGCGCCGAAAGCGAAGGCGTTCGGGATGACGGTCGTCGCATACGATCCGTTTGTCCCGGATGAAGCGTTCTCACGCGCCGGTGTCGAGCGCGTCGATCTTCCCAAACTCCTGACCTCGTCCGATTACGTCTCGGTGCACACGCCGTTGACGCCTGAGACCAAGCATCTCTTCAACCGCGACACGTTCGGCCAGATGAAACGAGGTGCCTATATCGTCAACACGGCGCGCGGACCAATCATCGACGAAGCGGCCCTGGCCGAGGCGCTGGATTCGGGACAGATCGCCGGCGCCGCACTCGATGTGATGACGCAGGAGCCACCACCGACGTCGCCGCTCTTCGGGCGCGATAACGTCATCATCACGCCGCACACGAGCTTTTACTCAGAGGAATCGCTCATCGAGCTGCAGATGAAAGCCGCGCAGGAAGTCGTCGCCGTGCTCAGTGGACGATCGCCACGCAACCCGGTCAATCCAGAGGTCCTCGCACACCGATGAAAGCGATGTTGTTGACGGCGCCGGGCGAGCTGGTTCGCGACGATGTGGCGCGCCCGGGGCCGGAACCGGGCCAGCTGCTCGTCCGCGTGACGCACAGTGGGATCTGCGGCACGGATTACAAGATCTTCAACGGTGCCATTCCGGTGAAATACCCGCGGATCATGGGCCACGAGATGGCGGGCGAAGTGGTCGATCCCGGGGCCAGCCAGTTGCGCAGCGGCGACCGCGTCATTGTCGATCCGCAGTTGTATTGCCGTAACTGCTTTCATTGCCGCATCGGGCAGACACATCTCTGCCGCAACGGCGTGCTCGTCGGCCGCGATCGGGACGGCGGGTTCGCGGAGTATGTGACGGTCCCGCCAAGCCACGCGTTCGCTCTGCCCGGTTCTGTCGAAACGCGGATCGCGCCGATGATCCAGGTTCTCACGACGTGCCTCCATGCGCAGCGGCAGATCGACATCTTCCCTGGCGAGTCCGTCGTGGTGCTCGGTCTTGGCGTGACGGGTCAGTTGCACGTGCAGCTCGCGAAGGCACGAGGCGCAACGGTCATTGGCATCACTCGGAGTGCAGACAAGCGGGCGCTCGCCGAAACGCTTGGCGCCGACATCACGATACCTGGCGGCGACGATGCGGTTGCCCGCGTGAGAGAGTCGACCGACGGACGCGGCGCCGATGTCATCATCGAAACAACGGGAGTCGTCGCGTCGCTGTCTTCCGCGATTCAGATGGCGCGATCGGGCGGGCGGCTGTTGCTCTTCGGGATCATCACCGCCAAAGAAGGGGCACTCCCCTTCTACGACCTGTACTTCAAGGAGCTCGCCCTCATCAACGCACGCGTGGCCAAGAGCGAAGACTACCCGGCGTCGATCGGTCTGGTCGAGCGAGGTCAGGTGCGCCTCGAACCGCTGGTCAGCGACGTGAAGCCGCTCGAGGAGCTTAAGGCCGCCCTCGGCATGCTCGGGTCGGATAACGGGGCACGAATGAAGATCATCATGGAGCATATCTAAGGAGTGACTATGAAGAGAGTCGCGACCATCGCATTCCTCGTGGCCGTGTTCGCGCCGGCTGTGATTCTGGCTCAGGGAGCACTCGACAAGGCGACCGTCTCGAAGGAAGTCGCGCAGCGAACGCTGATGAAGAACCAGATCAGTGCCACGGTCGCGCGTCAGCTTGTGGACGCGTGCGTGGATTTCGCACGTAATCAGCAAGGGGGACCCGGAAACTACGCCATCTTCGTCCTCGCACCGAACGGTGACATCGTCGATGCGCATGTGATGGACGGCGTCCTTCCGATCGGAGTCGAGACCGGGCTGCTGAAAGCGAAGACCGCGCTCTATGCGCGCACGCCCTCCAGCGCCGTCGCGCAGCGGTTCAGCGACGTGGAGGGCCGCGTGATTCGACTCGATCTCGGGAAGGAATCGGGTCTCGCCTACTACTTCGTCGGTGGCGGACTGCCGATCGTCGTGGAGAACAATCTGATCGGCGCCATCGGTGTCGGCGGCGGAAACATGGACGAGCAGTGCGCGTACCAGGCACTCACGAAGGTGCTCGGTCCGCAGCCGCCGTTACCCACGCCCACCGGACGCGGTGCGCCGGGTGCTGGCGCACCACCGGCGCAAGGCGGACGCGGCGGCCGTGGGCAGTAGGCGGCCAAGTCAAAGGTCAAGGGTCAAAAGTCAAAGGTAAGGGCAAAAGCGTTAGGCGCAAGGCGTCGAGTACAAGGCCCAATGTGCCAAGTACATGCCCCAGACTAGGCAGCGGGTGCAAGTCGGCCTGATACACGACACCTAACACATGACACCTGACACTCGGCGCTTGGACGTGCCACCTGAGATTTGGTACCTGGACTTGGCACCTGAGACTTGGAACCTGGACTTGGTACCTTATCCCTTTGACCTGACTTTTGACCTTTGACCTTTGACCTTTGACCTACTTCATAGTCCAGTCACTTAACGGCCTCTTTTCCGCAGCACTGCTTTTCCTGATTGCGAGCGGTCTGACGCTCGCATTCGGCGTGATGCGGATCGTCAACATCGCGCACGGCTCCTTCTACATGCTCGGCGTCTACGTCGCCTACAGCGTGGCGGCGCGGACGTCGAGCCTGCTTGCCGGAGCGCTGCTCGCCGTCCTCATCGTCGGCGCAGTGGGCTTCCTCATGCAGCGTCTCTTCCTCCGCCGCTTCGCGTCGCAGCCGCTGCCCCAGATGATGATGACGATGGGGTTTGCGCTCTTCTTTCGAGACGCAGCGCTCATGATTTGGGGAGGGGATCCGTTCACGCTGGCCACGCCGCGATGGCTGGCTGGTTCAATGGAGACCGGCGCGATCGTGTTTCCCTGGTACCGCCTGTTCGTCATTGCAGTGGCTGCGCTCGTGGGTGTCGGCTTGTGGCTGATCAATGAGCGCACGTTGATCGGCGCACGAGTGCGCGCGACAGTCGACGATCCGGAGATCGCGGCGGCCACCGGCATCAATGTGACGCGCCTCTCCGGTGGTGTCTTCGCCGTCGGAGCAGCGCTGGCGGCATTCGGTGGCGTGATGGGTGGGCCGATTCTCGGCGGCTATGCGGGCATGGATTTCGACCTGCTGCCGCTGGCGTTCGTCGTGGTCATCGTCGGGGGCATGGGCAGTCTCAAAGGCGCGCTCATCGGAGCGATCGTGGTCGGCATGATCGACAACTTCGGCAAGGCGCTCGTACCTGAACTTTCGTACTTCACGCTGTTCGCGCCGATGGTGCTGATGCTCGCGCTCAAGCCGACCGGGTTCTATGGCCGGGCGTAACGTGTCACGCCCGTGGCGATTGCCCCTCGTCATTCTCCTTGCGAGTTTCCTGCTGGTCGGTCCTCCATTCCTGTCTGCCTACTGGGTAGGCCTTCTGACACAGGTCGTGATTCTCGGCATCCTCGCGATGAGCCTCGACCTGCTGATCGGCTACACGGGGCTTCCCTCGCTCGGTCATGCCGGCTTTTTCGGCGTCGCCGCGTACGGTGTGGGGGTCCTGTCGACGACGTATCACGCCGGGCTGTGGACGTCAGTCGCGGGTGGATTTGCGATCGGCACCGGCCTGGCCGCGCTGTTCGGCCTCATCGTCTCGCACGTGCGCGACGTGTACTTTCTGATGATCACGATGGCGCTCGGCATGGTGCTGTGGGGACTGAGTTTTCGCTGGATCCCGGTAACCGGCGGGGATAACGGGATCTCGGGCATTCCCCGGCTGGAGACGCTCCTGGGCCTGCCAGCGTCGGGGCCGATCCCGTACTACTACGTGGCACTGGCTGTCTTCGTGCTGTGCAGCGCGCTGATGACGATGCTGGTGAAGTCGCCGTTCGGGTTGACGCTGCAGGGAATCCGGGAGCACGAACCACGCATGCGCAGCCTCGGCTTCAACACGTGGCTGCATGGCTATGTGAGCTACGTCTGCGCCGGCGCTTTTGCCAGCATCGCCGGGATCATGTGGGCGTACTACAACGGCTTCGTCAGCCCGACGTATCTCGATCTCACGGCCTCGTCGGAGCTGTTTCTGATGGTCACCCTTGGTGGCCCCGCGACGCTCGTGGGCCCGGTCATCGGCGCCGGCGCGATCGTCATCCTCAAGAACGTGATCAGTGCCTACACCGCGAGATGGCTCCTGATCCTCGGCATCGTCTATATCGTCACGATCCTCTGGGCGCCACAAGGATTATGGAACCTGGGACGAGAGCGACGCTCATGAGCGCAGTCCGCCCAGTCGCGGTGTTGCTCGTCGTGATCGGGTCCGCTACGTTCATCGGCGCCCAGACCAGCGAGCCGCCCCCGATCAAGATCGGATTCATGGTGCCGCTCTCGGGCGGCAACGCGCAGAACGGCCGCGACATCCTGAACGGCTTCATGATGTATCTCGACGAGATCGGCTATCGGGCGGGCGGGCGAAGGATTGATCTCATCGTCGAAGACGATGAAGCGATCCCCGCCGTCGGGCTGACAAAAGCGCGGAAGCTCATCGAACGGGACGAAGTCCACGTGATGGCCGGAGCGCTGCTGTCGTCGACTGGCTACGCGCTCGCGCCGTACATCACGTCGATGAAGATTCCGATGGTGTATCCCGTCGTATCGGCCGACGACCTGACGCAGCGGCGACGCAGTGACTGGATCGTCAGAACCGGCTGGAGCGGGAGCCAGCCCAATCACGCATTCGGGGAATACGCATACCGCACGCTCGGAATTCGATCCGTCGTCACGATCGCACTCGACTATGCGTTCGGCTGGGAGTCTGTCGGCGGCTTCGAACGGACATTCGTAGCAGGGGGCGGCCGCATCCAACAGAAGCTCTGGGTACCGCTCTCGGTTCACGACTTCGCGCCGTACCTGGCCCAGATCCCGCGCGACGTCGATGCGGTGTATGCGCTCCTGCTCGGCCGATCGGCGCTGCAGTTCATGAGGCAGTACCAGGAGTTCGGTTTGAAGGGGCGCGTAAAGCTGATTGGAGGCGGCACCACGACCGACGAACACGTGCTGCCGTTCATGGGTGACGAAGCGCTCGGAACGATCACCGCCCTGCACTACAGTGCGGCGCTCGACACGCCGGCCAACAAGACGTTCGCGGAGACCTATCGCACGCGTTACAAGAAGGTTCCGAGCTACTACTCAGAGAGCATGTATACCGGGGGCAAATGGCTCATCGCCGCCATCAACGCCATCGACGGCCGGGTTGAAGATCGTCAGTCGCTCATCGACGCGTTGAAGCGCGTGAAGCCGGATGGTCTACCACGCGGCCCTGTCACGCTCGACGAGTACGGCAATCCTGTCGAGAACGTGTACATCCGCCGCGTCGATCGCGTGAACGGCCAGCTGCAGAACACCGTGATCGATACATTCCCGAACGTATCGCAGTTCTGGAAATACGCGCCAGCCGACTACCTGCGCGAGCCGCTGTACGCGAGATGACGTCTCCCTGCCTCCGGCTCGAGGGTGTGTCGCGCCGCTTCGGCGGTCTCAAGGCCGTCGACAATGTGACGCTATCGGTGGACGCCGGCGCGCGCCACGCCGTCATCGGCCCCAACGGCGCGGGTAAAACCACGCTGTTCAACGTCATCAGCGGTGAGTTGCCGCCGAGCAGCGGAACGATCGGTTTGAACGGGACCGATATCACGAAGCTCAAAGCGCACCAGCGAGCCGCGCTCGGCATCGCCAGGACGTTTCAGATCACGAGGCTGTTCCCCGAACTCACCGTCAGCGAAAACGTTCTGCTCGCCTGCGCCGCGCTCGATCGCCGTAAGTTTGCGATGTACAGGCCGCTGTCCGTTTACTCCGAGTTCAGTGAACGGGCCGCGACCCTCCTCGCGCAGTTCGGGCTCGCCGACATCGCCGGCGAACGGGCGCGGCACATCTCGTACGGCGCCCGGCGTCGCCTCGATGTCGCGCTGGCGCTGGCGGGACGGCCGCGGCTGCTGCTGCTGGATGAGCCGATGGCAGGACTGTCGACGCCCGAGCGCATCGGGATGCGCGGCCTCCTCGAGCAACTCGATCCATCCATTGCCGTCCTCCTCATCGAGCACGACATGGACGTCGCGTTTTCGTTCGCCTCTCGGGTGACGGTGCTTCATCAAGGCAGGGTGCTGGCGGATGGGACGCGCAATGAGATCAGCGCGAACGACCTCGTCCAGCAGGCGTATCTCGGCGGGTTGGCACATAGCGAGTGAGCGCGTGACGTGTTTCTCGACCTGATTGACGTCCACACGTACTACGGCGAAAGCCATGTGTTGCAGGGCACCACGCTGCGAGCCCAGCGCGGCAAGGTCACATCCGTTCTCGGCCGCAATGGCGTTGGCAAGACGACGCTCTGCCGATCGCTGGCCGGGCTCACGCCCGCCCGCCGCGGCCGCATCGTGCTCGACGGCCTCGACGTCACGCGGCTGCCGGCCCATCGGATTGCCAACGCAGGCATCAGCCTGGTTCCGCAGGGCAGACGCATCTTCGTCTCGTTGACCGTTCATGAAAATCTTCTGATCGCCGCGCGTCCGGCAAAGGCGGGCAGCGGCTGGAACATCGATCGCGTGTTCGCGTTGTTTCCCCGACTTTCTGAAAGACGCCATCACGGGGGAAACGACCTGAGCGGCGGCGAGCAGCAGATGCTGGCCATCGCACGCGCGCTAATGGCGAATCCGCTCCTGCTCGTCATGGATGAACCAACCGAAGGCCTGGCGCCGGTGCTCGTCGCCGAGGTCGGGCGGCTGATTCGTCAGCTGCGCGAGGAAGGAACCACAATCCTGCTCGTCGAGCAGAACGCCGCGTTCGCCGTTGACGTGTCAGACCATACCCACGTCATGCACCAGGGAACCATCGTGCATTCCTCAACACCGGCGGCGTTGTGGGAGAACGAGGAGATCAAGACCCAGTACCTGGGCGTGCCGGGGAGGAAAGCGTGATCAGTTGGCTTTCGCGACAGGCGCCGCCGGCTTCGCGAACTTCGCCGCGTCGATGTTGACGTTCGGCTGCACGTCGGTGAGCTCCACGATGTCGCGTCCGTCGAGCCACGTATCCGTCCACTTGAACGGCATCTTGACCCCGGCCACCTCTCGATAATCCGAGTAGTCGGTCTGCCGCGAGATCCGCCCGACCGGCGAATCGTTGTAGCGCACGTGGCGCACGAGCAGTCCGGTCTCAGCGTCGAAGTAGAGCGTTGCCGTTCCCCCTCGCGCCGTCGTGCCCTGCACCACCTGCACGTCACGATCGCCGATCACGGTTGACAGCCCCACCCGCCAATTCGTGAGTGCTTTCTTGATACCGGTAGGGAGTGCCAAATCTGCCTCCAGTTTGAGGCCGTCGACTTCCTGCGGGCTCAGCGCGAGCACGGCAACAGGCCTGAGCGGCGCCGCAATCCAGGCCGAAGTGCCGTCGTAAGCAGTCGTGCTGTCGCCGGAGGCGGTTCGGATAATCGTCGTGCGCTGCCCGGCGCGAGAGTAGATCTCCAGCGGTCGAGGTTCGTTCTCCGGGCCATATCCCGCGCTCGTGCCCTTGGCCGTATAGCTCCTGAGAGCCGCAACCCGCTGCGCCCCGCCAATGGCCTGGATGTATTTGTCCAGAATCTCATCGGCCTTTGGTGCGTTCGGCGCCTGTTCGATGATGGCGTTCACATCCATCGGCACACTGCCGTACAGATCGGCCAGATCGGCCGTTGCGCGTGGACGCGCGCTGCCGCGATGACACGTGTAGCACGTCACCATCTGGCGGCCGCGGAAATGCTGCTTGTTGATGGTCGCCATCATCGTGATCATCACGCGCGCCATCTGTTTCCTGGGGCTGTCGGTGGCATACACGGACCAGTCGGCATCACCTGCGGCGTGACAGTCCTCGCACGACATGCCCAGCGACGCCGAGAAGATGCCCATGGTGCCCATGAACTCGTTCACCGGGATCCCCTTGAGCACCTGCACGTTCTTGAAGACCGTCTCGGCCATGGGCGGCGCCGCCGGCGCAGCCGTCGTCTGACCCCTTGTGATCGCGACTACCGAGACCCACACGATGACGAGTGCAGCAACGGCGATGATCGATTGTTTCGACCTGTATGTCATAACCGCCGACTATACCGACTTTGCTGCGCCCCCGGCAATGCGAGGTTTTTCACGAGATCGCTTGGCGGGTCTACAGAGCCGGACGCGCCCTGCGATCGGCGAGGACCGGATTTGACAGACAGTCTCGTGAATGACAAATTCTCGGGGTTCCGCGTGCCGCGTCGCGTGGTGTCTGGAGGCGTGATGTCCAAGTTGTGTGCTGTCACAGGCATGGGTTTCGTGGTGATCGCCGGCGTGGTGCTGGCAGCCGGAGGGCAGACACCGCCTTCCTCCGGATCGATCACCACCGCTCAACTGAAGCAGATCGCGTATCTCAAGTCGTCCAACGCCGAGTCGGGCGACCACTTTGGATGCGGCGGCGTCCTCGACGGCCATGCCGGCTGGGGTGCGGCGATCAGCGGCGACGGTAACACGGTGGCGATTGGCGCGCCGCACGAAGGCAGTGCCGCCAGCGGTATCAACGGCAATCAGAACGACAACTCGATGGACGGCGCCGGCGCCGTCTACGTGTTCGTCAAGAACGGCGCGAACTGGCGCCAGCAGGCGTATGTCAAAGCGTCGAACCCGCAGATGAGCAGCGAGTTCGGCCACGCCGTCGCCTTGAGCGCGGACGGCAATACGCTCGCCGTGTCGGCGCAGTTCGAGGGCAGCAACGCCAAGGGCGTCAACGGCAACCAGAAGGACAGATCGATTCCGCAGGCGGGCGCGGTCTACGTGTTCACGCGCAGCGGCAACACGTGGACGCAGCAGGCCTACGTCAAAGCCTCGAACACGGGTGAAGCCGGCACAGCCGACAGCTTCGGCGACGGCGATCAGTTCGGCGTCTCGCTGGCGCTCAGCGATGACGGCAACACGCTCGCCGTCGGTGCAATCGCAGAGGATAGCGCATCGCCTGGCATCGACGGCAACCAGGCGGACAACTCGGCGATGTCGGCGGGTGCGGTTTACGTCTTCAGGCGCACTGGCAGCACGTGGGCGCAGCAGGCCTACGTCAAGCCCGCCAACCCGGATCCGGCAGATCTGTTCGGTTACAGCGTCTCGCTCAGCGCGGACGGCAACACGCTTGCCGCGGGCAGCTACGATGAAGGTGGATCCTCGCGCGGGATCAACGGCACTCCCGACAACATGCGCCGAGGCGCCGGTGCGGTTTACGTCTTCTCTCGAACCGGTGCGACCTGGGCGCAGCAAGCCTACATCCATGCGTCCAATGCCGAGGCCGGCGACTCGCTCGGCGTCAACGTCGCTCTCAGCGACGATGGGAATACGCTGCTGGCGAGTTCACTGGATGAAGACTGCAAGGCGACGGGCGTGAACCCGCCGGGTTGCGACAACGATCGCGCGGACGACATCTCCACCGGAGCCGCGTACGTGTTCGTTCGCAGCGGCACCACGTGGACGCAGCAGGCGTTTCTGAAATCATCCAACACCGGACCCAACGACTGGTTCGGATCCCGTGCCGCCTTGAGCGGCGACGGCAACACCGCCGCGCTCGGGGCGTCGCTCGAGGACAGTTCCGGCAAGGGGATCAACGGTAAGCAGGACGATGACGCGGCGCCGGAGTCGGGAGCGGTGTACGTGTTCACCCGCACGGGGACGACTTGGAGCCAGCAGTACTACGTGAAGAGCTCCAATGCCGAGGCCTATGACGAGTTCGGCGGCTCGGTCGCGCTCAGCCGCGACGGCCGCACAATGATCGCCTCTGCGCATGCGGAAGACGGCGGGTCAAAAGGCGTCGGCGGGAATCAGGCCGACAACTCGGTCATGGAGTCCGGCGCGGTCTACGTCTTCGGTTACTGAACGGCGGGTCTTCAAAGCAAGGTCCGTCCTACGAGAGACCGTAAGCCTGGTCTGGTAGGACCTGGACTTCTTTTGAGCTTCGGGTCTCGCCTTAGCGCGCTCCTGTCCGCCTGTCCGGCTCCAGTTCGAGATCCTCCGACAAACGGGTTCCGATCTACAACCTCAATAGAATGAGGGCGCGTGAACGCGATTGAGACGGTCGGTCTCACCAAATATTACGGACATCGTTCGGGGCTGGTCGGGTCCCTACTGAAACGGGTTCGGGCGTCGACGTCGCCGCCAATCCGGGCGCTGGAATCGCTCGACATCGCTGTTCGCGAGGGCGAAGTCTTCGGGTTCCTGGGACCGAACGGCTCCGGAAAAAGCACGACGATTCGTCTGCTGCTCGGGTTCCTTCATCCGACCGCCGGACGCGGGCGCGTGCTCGGACTCGACACGACACGAGACAGTGTGCCGATACGCCGTCGGGTGGGGTACCTGCCAAGCGGAATCGCGCTCTACGACACACTCACGGGAGAACAGCTGCTCGATTACCTGGGCGAGCTGAGCGGCCGCCCGGCCTCGCGCCGCGCGGAATTGTGCGAGCGGCTGGAGCTGTCGGCGCACACGTTGAAGCGACTCGTCCGAGATTACTCACGCGGCATGCGCCAGAAGGTCGGCATCGTCCAGGCGCTCCAGCACGATCCGGAGCTTGCGATTCTCGATGAGCCGACGGAGGGGCTCGACCCGCTCATGCAGCGAGCGTTCTACGAAATCCTCGATACCCTCAAGGCCGCGGGCCGGACGATCTTCTTTTCGTCACACGTTCTCTCCGAGGTCGAACGCGTGTGCGATCGCGTGGCGATCGTCCGCGAGGGACGGCTCGTGGCGCTGGAGGAGACGGCCGGACTCCTGGCTCGGCGCAAGCGCAACATCATGATGCGATTCACCGGACCGCCCCCGAGGCTCGAAGACGTGTCCGGGATCACGAACGTCGAGCACGGCGACGGCTACGTGACGTGTCGTGTCGAGGGGAGCGTGCGTCCGTTCCTGGCTGCCATCGCTGACGCGGCGGTCGTGGATCTCACCATCGAGCCCGCGCGTCTCGAGGAGGCATTCCTCGAGTTTTACGACGAGGCCAAGAGCACATGAACGGTGCGATCTTGCGGCATGTTTGGCGTTTGCAACGGACCAAGCTCGCGATCGTCTCGACCGCGCTGATCATCTGGGGCTTCCTGCTCCCCGTCATCTATGCGCGCTTCGGCTCTCAGTTCACCGCTCTCGTAGAGAGCGGGTTGTTTCCGGAACAGTTCGCGCGCGTCGGCGGCGGAGACGTGTTCAGCCTCGCTGGTTCGATCGCACTCGGCTTCATCCATCCGATCGGGATCATTCTCACGTCGGTGTTCGCGGTGGGTTTTTCAGCCTCGGCAGTCGCCGGCGAGCGGCAGCGGGGCACGCTCGAAGTCGCGCTGGCACGGCCGATTTCCCGGCGAGTGCTCTATCTCAGTCTGCTGGCGGCCTCGTTCGGATTCATCGCCATCTGCATCGCTGCACTGCTAGCTGGCAGCGTCAGCGGAGCGACCTTTGCGGGCGTTGTCAAGGAACTGGCGTTCAGGAACCTGCCGCTGCTTTGGCTGAACAGCGTCCTTCTGTTCGGAGCCCTTGCGGCAATCGCGCTCGCGGCATCGGTCTCGTTCGACCGGCTCACGCCGGCGCTCGGATTGACGCTGGGCATCGTGATCGCCATGTATGTGCTGGAAGTGCTCGGTTCCCTCTGGCCGGCGGCCGAAGTGCTGCAGCCGTACTCGCTGTTCCACTACCTCAAAGCGAAAGCTATCCTGACCGGCTTCGCTGCCCCCTTTGACGTGGTCGTCCTCTCGTCGGTGATTCTGCTGGCGATGGTGTGGGCACTGGTGGTCTTTCCGCGACGAGATCTCGCTGCGCCCAGCTGATAGACGTGCGTCGTCACTGAGGAGTAGTCGGTCGGCGTAGAATGCCTGCGGGGCGTAATGGCACTTGCCCCCGGCACCCGACTCGGCCCGTATGAAATTGGCGCCCAGATCGGCGCGGGCGGGATGGGCGAAGTCTATCGCGCCACGGACGGCAACCTCGGCCGTCAAGTCGCCATCAAGATTCTCTCCGATACATTTGCGCACAATCCGGAGCGGCTGGCGCGATTCGAGCGCGAAGCCAAAACCCTGGCGTCGCTGAATCATCCCAACATCGCCATCATTCACGGCTTCGAAAAGACCAACGGTGTTCGCGCTCTAGTCATGGAGCTCGTGGAGGGACCGACGCTTGTTGATCGCATTGTCGACGGTCCACTGCCGCTGGAAGAGGCGCTCGCGATTGCGAAGCAGATCGCCGACGCGCTGGAGGCGGCGCACACCCAAGGCGTCATTCATCGCGATCTGAAACCGGCGAACATCAAAGTCCGCGATGACGGCCTCGTGAAAGTTCTCGACTTCGGTCTCGCCAAGCTGACGTCCTCCGAACCCGGACTGGACGCGTCGAACGCTTCGCAGTCGCCGACGATCACGTCGCCGGCTGTCATGACCGGCGCCGGCGTTCTGCTCGGAACCGCTGCTTACATGTCGCCTGAGCAGGCCAAAGGTCGATCGGCCGACAAACGCAGCGATGTGTGGGCGTTCGGCTGCGTCTTGTATGAAATGCTGACAGGCAAACGCGCCTTTCCGGGCGAGGACGTCAGCGACGCGCTGGCGGCTGTGTTGCGCACTGATCCTGACTGGACGGCATTGCCAAAGACGAGTCTGTCGGCCGTTCGCGCGCTGATTGAAGGTTGCCTCAACAAGGATCTCAAGGCGCGAATTGCCGACATGAGCACGGCGCGATTCCTGATCGATCAGCGACATGTCCTGATTGACCAGACACTCGCGGGTTCACCCGTGTCTGCACGACAAATGTGGCCGGCCGCTGCACTCATCGTGGCGATCGCCCGCCGCGGCAGGCGGTTTCATTGCGTGGAACTTGAAGCCGTCGACCGCGGCGCCCACGGTGGTGCGCTTCTCAGTCAAATTGGAAGAGGGTCAGCGATTCACGAACGGTGGTCGCCGGTTAGTCGACATTTCTCCGGACGGAACTCAGCTGGCCTACGTAGCAAATAGACAGCTCTATCTGCGATCGATGCCTGAACTGGAGGCGCGACCGATCGCCGGCACTGAGAGTCACGGGGCCGTCACCAGTCCGGTATTCTCGCCAGATGGCCGCATGATTGCGTTCTGGTCCGGATCGGATCGAACGCTGAAGAAAGTCCCGGTCGGCGGCGGAACAGCCGTCACGATCTGCCAGGCTGATAACCCGCTTGGCATGTCGTGGAGCGTCGAAGGGCTCGTGTTCAGCGACGGGCAGAGTATCAAGCGGGTTTCTGCGGACGGTGGATCACCGGAAACTATTGCGCGTGCCGTCGGTGATTATGCCGCAGCATTCCCGCAGACGCTTCCCGATGGACGCGCGACGCTGTTCACGCTCTTCACGCCATCGGCCGAGGAAGGCGGAGACGCGGCGCAGTCGCGAATCGTGGTGCAGAGATCGCTGAATACCGAACCCACAACTCTGATTGAAGGGGCTGAGCATGGCTGGTATCTCAACACCGGCCACATCGTCTAC
>Ga0207428_10002826_pt1 | contig 17232 bp, 15 predicted proteins | sample RhiMethybrSRZTD1_FD_187600 | JGI IMG/M metagenome (GOLD analysis project Ga0207428, IMG submission 187600) | Populus rhizosphere microbial communities from Tennessee, USA - Rhizosphere MetaG P. TD hybrid SRZTD1 (SPAdes) (version 3) | ecosystem: Host-associated > Plants > Roots > Rhizosphere >...
GATCCCCGGATTGTTCGGAAATACCTCCTCCCGCCTCGCCGTTGCGATTCAAGACGCCCTTGGCTACCATTGCCCGCACGGCGGAGGTCGCGATGGTCCCACCGGCCGATGTGTCCGCGGTTCCCCACACGATCCGGTCACAGACCTGGGTCGATGTCATTCGAGATCGAGCTCAGCACCGTCCGGAGCGCGTCGTCTACACCTTTCTCGGCGACGGAGACGCTCGCGAATCCTGGCTAAGCTATCAGGAGCTCGAGCAACGGGTACGGGCGATCGGCGCCCGCTTGCAACGCCGGCGCGTCCCCGGCGATCGCGCCCTCATGCTCTATCCGCCCGGGCTGGACTACATCGCGGCGTTCTTCGGCTGCCTGAGCGTCGGCGTTGCCGCGGTGCCGGCTTGGCCGCCTCATCCGGCTCGACTGGCGCTGACACTGCCGAGGCTTCGGAGCATCGTCGCGGACGTGAAGCCCGCGGTAGTGCTGACAAACACCGCGGGCCTCGGTCTCGCCGATGTCATGATCCGCAGCGCACCGGAATTCGGCGGGCTGGAATGGCTGGCGACCGACAGCTTCGACCTCGAAGAGGCGAGCGAGTGGCGCGATCCGGCAATCTCGGCGGACTCGATCGCGCTCGTGCAGTACACCTCCGGCTCGACCGCCGCCCCCAAGGGCGTCGCCCTCACTCACGGGAACCTGATCCACAACTCTGCGATCGTTCGCGACACGCTCGGCCATTCCGCCGAGACCGTTAGCACGATCTGGCTGCCGCCCTACCACGACATGGGGCTCATCGGCGGACTCCTGCAGCCGATCTACGTGGGGTTTCCGGTCTTCGCGATGTCGCCGCTGCACTTCCTGCAACGGCCGCTGCGCTGGCTCGATGCCATCTCGCGTTACCGGGCCACCACCAGCGGCGGGCCGAACTTCGCCTACGAGCTGTGCCTGCGCCGAACGACGGTCGAGCAGCGGGCCTCGCTCGACCTCCGAAGCTGGGAGACGGCCATCGTCGCGGCCGAGCCGATCAACCCCGCGACTCTCGAGCGCTTCACCTCGGCGTTCGGGCCGTGCGGCTTCCGGCCGACCACATTTCGGCCTTCGTACGGTCTCGCCGAGGCGACTCTGATGGTCACCTCCCGCGCCGGGCCACATACGCACGACGGTGGCACGCGGGCTCTGGTGAGCTGCGGTGAAGCCCGCCCCGGGCAGCGCATGTTGATCGTCGATCCGGAGTCCGATGTCCCATGCCCGCCTGGTGTGGCGGGCGAGATCTGGGTGGCCGGGCCGAGCGTGGCCCACGGGTACTGGAACCGTCCGCAAGAGACCGAAGCGACGTTCGGGGGCCGCCTTGCGACGACCGGAGAGGGGCCCTTTCTCCGCACCGGCGATCTCGGATTCGTGCGCGATGGCGAGCTGTTCGTCACTGGACGGTTGAAGGACCTCATCATCATCCGCGGCCGAAACCACTATCCCGACGACATCGAATGGACGGTCGCCCGCAGCCATCCCTCACTCCGCGCCTGCGCCGGTGCGGCGTTCTCCGTGGTCTCGGACGGAGAGGAGCAGCTCGTCGTCGTGCAGGAGATCGACCGGCAGGACCGGCAGCCGGACGTCGAGGCGATCATCGCCGCCATCCGATGCGCCGTCATGGAGAGCCACGACGTCCGCGTCGCGTCCGTGCTACTGGTGCGGGCCGGGCAGCTCCCCCGGACCACGAGCGGCAAGATCCAGCGCTTCGCCTGCCGGAACGATTTTCTCAGCGGATCCCTGAGCGGGCATCGCGCATGAGTCCCAAACCCGGCGAGAGCGCGGTCGAGGCGGTGCACGCCAGGTTGGTCTCCCTCGTGGCCGAGGCGCTGGACGTCGCTCCCGAGACCATCTCGATCAGTCGGCCGCTGCGCGACTACGGGTTCGACTCGCTGGCGGCGGTGACGCTCACGGCCGAGCTCGAGGACTGGCTGGGGCGTCCGGTCGATCCGGCACTCGTCACGGACTATCCGACCATCGAGGCGCTCTCGGGCTTCGTGGCATCCGAGACGGGCGACCAATCCGGCCCCGGCGAGGTCCCACCTGAACACGAGCACTTCGAGCTGTTCCCTGAATATCTGGCGCTGCTCGAGCGGTTCGACACGCTCGAGCGCCTGGGCCTCGCCAACCCCTTCTTCAAGCTTCACGAGGGCATCGCCCGCGACACCGTCGTGATCGACGGGCACCGGCTCATCAACTTCTCCAGCTACAACTATCTGGGGATGGCCGGCGACCCGATCGTCTCGCGAGCCGCCCAGGCCGCCATCGATGTGTACGGCACCTCCGTCTCGGCCAGCCGCATCGTCGCCGGCGAGCGGCCGCTCCATCGCGAGCTCGAGCGCGAGCTCGCGACCCTGCTCGGCACCGAAGACTGCGTCGTCCATGTCAGCGGGCATGCCACCAACGTCGCCACCATCGGCTTCCTGCTGCGGCCCCGGCCGCGCGACCTGATCCTGTACGACGCGGAGAGCCACAACAGCATCGTCCAGGGAGGCGTGCTCTCGCGCGCCGCGCGCCGGGCGTTCCCCCACAACGACTGGGCGGCGCTCGACACGATGCTGTCGCGTCTGCGCGGCCGTCACGAACGGGTGCTGGTGGCGCTCGAGGGTGCCTACAGCATGCAGGGCGATGTCCCCGATCTGCCGAGGTTCATCACCGTGGTCAAGCGCCACCGAGCATTTCTGATCGTGGACGAAGCGCACTCGATCGGCGTCCTCGGTGCGCACGGCCGGGGCATCGGCGAGCACTTCAAGGTCGATCCCAACGACGTCGATCTGTGGATGGGAACACTCAGCAAGGCGTTCGCAAGCTGCGGCGGGTACATCGCGGGCAGGCATGCGGTCGTCGAGCACCTCAAATTCAGCGCGCCCGGCTTCATGTTCAGCGTCGGAATGTCACCGCCCGACGCCGGCGCCGCGCTGGCCGCGATCCGATTGATGCGGGCCGAGCCCGAGCGTGTCGCCGGCCTGCACGCCAACATCCGCCTGTTCCGCGAGCTCGCCCGCGCCCACGGTCTCGACACCGGGACGAGCAGCCAGTCCGCGGTCGTGCCGCTCGTGGTCGGCGAGTGGACGCGCTGTATCAGGCTGTCCGAGGCGCTGTTCCGTCGCGGCATCAGCGTCATGCCGGTGATCCCGCCGGCAGTGGACGACAACGCGGCGCGCCTGCGGTTCTTCGTGACCACCACGCACAGCGACGAGCAGATCCGCTTCACGGTCGCCACCGTCGCTGAAGAACTCGCGCGCCTGGGGCAGGCGTAGCGTGGCAGACTTCGCCGGGCAGCACGCGATCATCACCGGCGGCTCGAGCGGCATCGGGCGCGCCACCGCCTTGCGTCTCGCACGCGAGGGGGCGCACGTGACGATCGTGGCGAGAGGTCGGGCCCGTCTCGATGATGCGAGAGAGGCGATTTTGGCCGCGCGCGTCACGCCCGATCAGCGAATTGGCGTGGTCGCCGCCGATGTCACCGAGCGGCAGCAGGTCGACTCGGCCGTCGCGGTCGCCATCGAAGAAGTCGGTCCGCCGGACATCCTGATGACCTCGGCCGGAATCGCTCATTGCGACTATTTCCGAGCCGTTCCGCCCGAGGCCTTCGAGCGCGCCATGGCGACGAACTACTTCGGCACACTGTACGCGATCCACGCGGCGCTCCCCGCGATGGAACGGCGGGGTCGCGGCCATCTCGTGCTGATCTCGTCGGGCGCCGGGCTGATCGGCATCTACGGCTACGCGGCCTACAGCCCGACCAAGTTCGCCGTCCGCGGCCTGGGCGAATCGCTGCGGGCCGAGCTCGGGCCGCGCGGCATCCACGTCTCGATCGTGTATCCGCCGGACACCGACACGCCCCAGCTGAAAGAGGAAAACCGCACGAAGCCTGCCGAGACCCGGCTGATCAGCGGCCTGGCCAAGACCTGGAGCGCTGACAGTGTCGCTCGCGACATCGTGCGCGGGATCCGGCGCGGGGCGTTCATGATCACGCCGGGGCTGGAGATGACCTTGCTGGCCCGCTTGCACAGCATCATCGGCCCGGGGCTGAACTGGTATTTCGACCGGCTGGCGGCTCGCGCGCGGCGCGATTCGCGAGCGACATCAGCGCCGTGAGCGACGTTGGCCCCGTGAGCCCGGGCGAACAGCACACGTTCGGAATCCGCGTGGCGGATTGGCCGCCGCCGAAGGCCGGCGAGGCCCAGCTCCTGGACAATGTCCGGCTCGAGCCTCTCACTCGGGTTCATCCGGCGGCGCCCTCCGTGCTGTTTCTCCCCGTCGTCGTCGCTCTGCTCTGGCGTTCGGGGTTTGGCGACGCGCCGCAGGGCCGGACGTGGGCGGCGATGCCGGCGGTGTGTGTCGCGGTGCTGGCTGGCCTGGTGCTGTGGACGCTGACGGAGTACGCGATTCACCGAGAGATTTTTCATCTGCGGCCGCGAGGCCGCGTCACGGGCGCGGCGGCCTATCTCATCCACGGCGTGCATCACGCCTATCCGACCGACCGGGGCCGGCTCGTCATGCCGCCCGTCGTCACCGTGCCCCTGGCCGTCGCGTTCTATGCTCTTTTCGTCGGGGCGACCGGACGGCCGCTCGGCGAGGGATTGTTTGCAGGGTTCCTGATTGGCTACGTCGGGTATGACACGATTCACTACGTGGTGCACACGCGGCCGGTGCGGGCGCGCTGGCTCGCGGCGCTGCAGCAAAACCACATGCGCCATCATTTCGAGCGGCACGATCGCCGCTTCGGTGTGAGCACCACGTTCTGGGATCATGTATTCCGGACCCGGTGAGTCCGGCGCGAATGGAGATCGTCCCGCTCGAACCCGGCGATGTCGCCGAGTTCATCCGATTTCCGTGGCGAGTCTACGACGGGGACCACCTCTGGGTCCCACCGCTGATCCGTGAGCGCAAGGCCTTTCTCGATCCCAGCCGGAACCCCTTCTTCCAGCACGCTCGCGTCCAGCTCTTCCTCGTGCGCCAAGCCGGCCGCACGGTGGCGCGCCTCGCCGCCGTCATCAACGAGGCTCACGACCGATTCCACCGCGAGAAGGCCGGCTTCTTCGGCCTGTTCGAGTGCATGCCCGGCGCCCCGGCCGCCGCCGGCCCGCTGCTGGGTGCCGCCGAGGCGTGGCTTCGCGAGCGCGGCGCGACCTTCCTGAGGGGCCCGGTCAACCTTTCGACGAACGACCTCGACTGCGGCTTGCTCGTGGAAGGATTCGGCTCCGCGCCGGTATTCGGCTCGTCGTACAACCCGCCGTACTACGCAGAGCTCCTCGAGGCCGCCGGGCTCGCGAAGTGCAAAGACCTGCTGGCGTTCTATCGGTACTATCACCCACCCTTGCCGCCTCGTGTGCTCCGGGCGATCGAAGCCTCGAGCAAACTCATGTCGCGGCCGCCGGTATCGATCCGGCCGATCAATATGCGAGAGCTCGAGGCGGAGGCGCTGCGGATCGCGTCCATCTACAACGAGGCGTGGAGCGACAACTGGGGCTTCGTGCCGATCACCGATGCCGAGGCCCGGCGTCTTGCCTGCCAGCTCGAGGAGGCGATCCTGCCGGACCTGAGTCTTCTGGCCGAGATCGACGGACAACCGGTCGCGTGCTTCGTGTCGATTCCCGACCTCAATCAAGTCATTCGCCCCCTGAACGGCCGCCTGACACCCTGGGGGCTACTGTCCGCGCGTGCCCGGCGCCGGCGCATCGACACCGTTCGCGTTGCGCTCCTCGGCGTCACGAAACCGTTTCGGGGCCAGGGCATCGACCTGAGACTCCTGATGGAGATCTGGAAGAAGCGGGCGACGCAGCGCCTACACTGGGAGCTCGCCTGGGTCCTCGAGGACAACCACGCGATGATCCGGATCCTCCAGGAGATCGGCGCAGCAGCCTACAAGCGCTACCGGCTCTATCAGAAGACCTTCGCCTGAACGCGCACGATGCGATCGAAGAGCCCGACCCTCCGGTCGAACAGGAAGCGCACGAGCAAACCCGTCCAGGAGCCATGCCAGGCGAGGCTCCCGTACACGTCCGGGGCGAGTCGCGTCACCCGCGGCAGGCGATTCCACGGAATCGCGGGAAAGTCGTGGTGCTCGTTGTGATGTCCCACGTTGAGCGAGACGAAGTTCAGCGGGCCGTAGTAGCTGTAGGTCTCCTGTGGGTCGCTCGTCACGAGGTGCTCCTGCGCCCACCGTCCGCCCAGAGGGTGCAGGCCGATCGAGAAGAAGAACGACGCTAGCAGATATGCGATCGCCTTGATTCCGAGCTGAAAGCCGACTCCCGCGACGAACACGAGCTGGCACGCAAAAGCCAGGGCTACCCAGCGATCGATCTTGAGCTCTTCGATTTCCCGCGGGTTCCGGAACGCCCGGGCCATGTGGAACAGCGGGAACAGCAGGAGCCAGAGCGCCTTGCCCACCGCTGAGCCGCCGATCAGCCGGGCCTCCCATCGGCTCGGCACATCGAAGTCTCGCTCGTAGTCTCCCTGATATCGATGGTGCTTCAGGTGATACCGGCCCCATGTGACCGGATTCAAGATGACGGCCGGCAGCCCGGCCAGGATCGCGGCGAGCCGGTTCAGGCTGCGTCGCTCGAACACGAGATTGTGCGCGCACTCGTGGACGAGCACGAGCAACGCGTGGGTCGCGAAGGCTCCGACAGCGTAGGACACGACGAGGACAACCCACCAGGGCTGTTGGTGCGTCCAGATCGCGAGGGTCGTTTGCAGCGCAGCGAGCGCCACGATCAGGATCGCGCTCCACTGATTCCTGCCGAAATGCCGCCGGATGTCGGGGTGACGCGTCAGGATCTCGCGCGCCCGATCGGCGTGAGGCTCGCTGGACGTCGACCGGGGAAAATCGGTCCGAGTCGTGGCCACCGCGTCGCCCTCAACCGGGACGTATTATACGCATCGGCGATGCTGCATCTCGTCCTGGTCAATCTGGCTCGGAAAAAGGTTCGGACCGGCCTCACGATCGGCTCGTTCGCGGTCGCGCTCTTCCTGTTCGCCCTGCTGGCGATCGTGCGCGACGCGTTCCAACAGGGCATGCACATCGCAGGCGCCGATCGGCTCGTGGTGGTCAATCGCGGCTCGCTCATCCAGCCGCTTCCGGTGGCCTACCGTGACCGGCTGACGCGAATCCCCGGCGTGACACAGGTGACGTTCGCCACCTGGTTCGGCGGCCTCTATCGGGACGTGCATCACTCTTTCCCCCAGTTCGCCATCGACCGAGAGGCTTACCGTGAGATGTTTCCCGAGTGCGTCGTGCCCGACGACCAGTGGCAGTCGTTCGCGGCCGACCGCGAGGGGGCGATCGTCGGGGAGGCGCTGGCCGCGCGATTCGGGTGGAACGTCGGAGATCGCGTCCCGATCAAAGGCGCCCTCTTTCCCGGAGCGTGGGAATTCAACATTCGTGGCGTGTACCGGGGCGCGCGACCCCAGGACGACACCACGCAGTTCTGGTTCCATTGGGACTATCTCGACGAGCGAAGGACCGCCGGAAAGGGCTTCGTCGGGTGGTACACCGTCCGCGTCGCGCGCCCGGACGACGCCGCACGGCTGATCAAGACGATCGACCAGCAATTCGCGAATTCCGAGTTCGAGACGAAGACAGAGACCGAGAAGGCGTTCGCGGCCTCGTGGGCGAAGCGCATCGGCAACGTCGCGGCCTGGATGCTGAGCATCGGCGTAATCGTCTTCGTCACCCTCCTGCTCATCACCGGCAACGTGATGGCCATCGCCGTCCGCGAGCGCACCCGTGAGCTCGCGGTGCTGAAGGCGGTAGGGTTCTCGGGTACCGCCGTGCTCGCGCTCGTCATCGCGGAGACGCTGGTCATCGCCTTCATCGGCGGTGGCCTGGGGCTCGCGCTGGCAAAGCTCTTCACCCTCCGAGGTGATCCCACCGGAGGACTTCTGCCGTTCTTCCATCTGCCGGCGAGCGCGATCGTGACCGGCCTGACGCTTGCGCTGACCGTAGGGCTCCTGGCGGGAATCCTCCCCGCGCTCTCCGCCAGCCGGCTCCGGATCGTCGACGCGCTCCGGCGGATCTAGCTCGCTGTAGAGGGCACTGTCAGCCTCTTCGCTCATGCTCTACGATGACCCCAGGCGCCCGATGGCTAGTCGACGCCGCCACGTCATTCTAGGTCTCGCCACTCTGCTGGCAGTGCTGGGCCTTGGCTGTCAGTCGGCACCTCCCTCAAGCGCTCCTGCCCCGCCACGGAGCGCCGCGCCCACTCCGGCGCCTGAGTCGGCCGCAGCTGAAGAAACGAAGTACATCCGCTGGCTGGTGGAACATTCAATGCTCCACCAGGCGGCGGTGGCGGGCCGGCAATACGCGGGCCAGGAGCAGCTGTGGCAGCATCCGTACGCCGCGCCGCAGCCGCGCGCGGCCTCGGCGCTGGCCTCGGTGTGGTTCACCGCGTATCCGGCAGCTCAAATCACCCGGCCTGGAGAGTCGGTGCTGCAGAGCCTGGGCGTCCCGGAGCTCTGGCGTCTCTTCCGTGAGGTCGGCATCACGGCCGTGCACACCGGGCCCATGAAGCGGGCCGGCGGGATTCGCGGGTATGAGTTCACGGCGACCATCGATGGGAACTTCGATCGGATCAGCACCGAGATCGATCCCGCCTTCGGAACCGAGGACGAGTACAGGTCGATGGTCGGGCACGCTCGCGACAACGGCGCCGTCGTCATCGGCGACATCATTCCCGGCCACAGCGGCAAAGGCGCCGACTTCCGCCTGGCCGAACGCCGCCATGGTGACTACCCGGGCATCTACCACATGGTGGAGATCGCGGCGAAGGACTGGAACCTGTTGCCCGCGGTGCCGGCCGGCAAAGACTCGATCAACCTCGAGCCCGCGGCGGTCGACCAGCTCAAGGCGCGCGGCTATATCGTCGGACAGCTTCCCCGCACTATCTTCTTCGAGAAGGGCGTCAAGGAGACCGACTGGTCCGCCACCGACGCCGTCGTCGGCACCGACGGCACGACACGCCGCTGGGTGTACCTGCACTACTTCAAGGAGGGACAGCCGAGCTTCAACTGGCTCGATCCCACCTTTGCGGCGCCGCGGCTGGTTGCGGGAGACGCCCTACACTCCCTCGGCCGGCTCGGCGAGCGCATGCTGCGCCTCGACGCCAACGGCTTCCTCGGCATCGAGGTGAGACCTGGCAACGAGCGCGCCTGGTCCGAGGGGCATCCGCTCTCGGTCACCGCTAACCAGCTCATCGCCGGGCTGGTTCGCAAGCTCGGCGGTTTCACCTTCCAGGAGCTCAACCTCACCCTCGAGGACATCCAGGCCATGTCCCTCGGGGGCGCCGATCTCTCGTACGACTTCGTGACGCGCCCGGCCTATCACCACGCGCTCGTCACCGGCGATGCCGCGTTCCTGCGCCTCATGCTCGACCTCCAGAAGTCGTACCGGATCGACCCGGCGGCGCTCGTCCACGCGCTGCAGAACCACGACGAGCTCACCCTCGAGCTCGTGCACTTCTGGACCCGACACGCGGACACGCCATTCACCTTTCGCGGCCGCACGATGAAGGGCCGCGAGCTGCGCGAGATCATCCGCGCCGAGATGCACGATCGGCTCCTCGGCCCGGCCGCGCCTTACAACCTCAAGGCGGCCAACGGCGTCTCCTGCACCTCCGCGACCGTCGCCGCCGCGGCCCTCGGCCTGCGCGATCTCGGCCACCTCTCCGATGCGCAGCGACAGGACATCCAGCGCGCCCATCTACTCATGGCGATGTTCAACGCGATGCAGCCGGGCGTGTTCGCGCTGTCCGGCTGGGATCTCGTGGGAGCCCTGACCTTACCGGCCGAGTCCGTGAAGAGCCTCCTCGCGGACGGCGATACGCGCTGGATCAACCGCGGCGCCTACGACCTGCTCGGCGCGAATGCGAGCGCTGACAGATCGAACGCTGAGCTGCCGCGCGCCCGGATGCTCTATGGCACGCTCGCCGAGCAGCTCGAGCGCCCCGGCTCGTTCGCCTGGGAGCTGAAGAAGATACTGAAGGCTCGCTCTGCATACCGCATCAACGAGAGCGAGCAGATCGACGTCCCGACCGTGAAGGCACGGGGGCTGGTGGTCATGGTCCACCGGCTCCCTGAGGCCAGGGGAATCCAGGTCACCGCTCTCAACTTCGCGCGTACGGCCGTTCGCGAGAACGTGGTCATCAAAAGCGCGCGAGCGGGCGCTGAGGTCGAGGACCTCGTCGAGGAGAAGGCCACTGGCAAGGTCGACGGCGCCGGGCGATTGCCTGTTACCCTCGGTCCACACGAAGGGCGAGCGTTCCTCATCAAATGAGCTTCTGGCAGATCTGGAACATGAGCTTTGGCTTCCTGGGCATCCAGTTCGGCTGGGCTCTGCAGATGGCCAACATGAGCGCCATCTACGAGTACCTCGGGGCGGAAGCGCACCAGATTCCGATTCTCTGGCTCGCGGCGCCGTTGACGGGGCTGCTGGTCCAGCCCGTCATCGGTCGCATGAGCGACCATACCTGGAACCGCCTGGGCCGGCGTCGCCCCTACTTTCTGGTCGGCGCGCTGCTCGCCTCCGCAGCGCTCGTGGCGATGCCCAACGTGTCGGCGCTGTGGATGGCGGCGGGACTGCTCTGGGTGATGGACGCGTCCATCAACATCAGCATGGAGCCCTTCCGCGCCTTCGTCGCCGATCTCCTTCCGCCCCAGCAGCGCACACGCGGCTTCGCCATGCAGGCCCTCTTCATCGGCCTGGGCGCGGTGATCGCGTCCATGCTTCCCTGGCTGCTGTACCACGTCTTCCCGGTCGACGGCGAGGGCGGGACGCCGAGCGCGTCGATTCCCCGCGCGGTAACGCTGGCCTTCTACGCCGGCGCCGTCGTCTACCTCGCGGCCGTGCTGTGGACCATCGTGACGACGCGCGAGCGCCCGCCCAAGGACATGGCCGCCTTCGAGCGCATGAAGAGCGAAACGGCCGGCCTTGGTCGCGGCGTCGCCGAGATGTTTCACGACGTCGTGGCGATGCCGAAGACGATGCGACGCCTGGCGTGGGTGCAGATCTTCACCTGGCTGGGCCTCTTCTGCATGTGGCTCTATTTCGGCGTGGCCGTGGCCCGCAACATCTTCGGCGGCACGCCCGGGACACCGGCCTACGCGCAGGGCATCGCGTGGGGCGGCAACTGCTTTGCCATGTACTCGGCGGTCTGCTTCGTCTTCTCGTTCGCGCTGCCCGCCGTAGCCGGGCGGCTGGGCCGGAAGCTCACCCATGGCCTGTGCCTGGCCATGGGGGCCATCGGCCTGATCTCGGTGGCCTTCGTGAGCACCAAGTACGGCCTGCTCGTGTCCATGGTTGGCGTGGGCGTGGCCTGGGCCAGCACCCTCTCGATGCCGTATTCGATCCTCGCCGGCGCCCTGCCCTCGGGGAAGACCGGCATCTACATGGGCATCTTCAACTTCTTCATCGTCATCCCGGAGATCCTCGCCGCGCTGGTTTTCGGCAAGATCATGGAGACCATCCTCACCGATGAGAGCGCGCTGGTGCGCCTGGTTGGCGGCGACAACCGACTTACCGCCGTCGTCCTCGGTGGTGTCTCTCTAGCGCTGGCGGCAGCACTCTGCGCCTTCGTCACAGAGCCCGAAGAAACGCCAGCAGATCGGTCTTCTCGCCCTCTGTCAATCGGGTCCCGAGCACGAGGTTGAACGACTGTCTGCAGCCGCTGTCAGGCTTGCAGCTTCTTCTGAAACGTTCGTTCGACGATTTGTCTCAGACCAGACGTAAACTGACTGCCGAGCAGCCGCCCCAGCATTGGGATATCTCCTGTCGCATGAAGTACTCGAGCATCGACCGACATCTCGAGCCAAAAACCAACTCCATCCAGCTTCACGCGACTGCGATCGGCCGCCCATTCGGCGCGCCGAACCAGCGAGCCGAACCGCCCGCGGACCTCAGTGACAGCGAGGTCAAGGCGCCGGCCGGCCTCTTCTAAGGTCTGGCCGTGCTCGAGCGTAAGGTCGATTAGGGGCATGTTGCGCTCCGGGTATCACTCTCCCCGACATCACCCGGTGGGGTGCAGCGCGCCGGGCTTGCGCATCATCTTATCGACCTCCGCGATGTGCTGTTCCTCCAGGGCGATCTGCTCCCGGGCGTATTCTTCGAGCCACACGCTCTTGTCCACTACGAGTGCCAGCAGGTTGTAGTACTCGCGAAGGGTTGCGCGCTCGTGATCCAGCGCTTCACCGAGGATCTGGGTGATGTCGTGTTTGTGGGATTCGACCAGCTTGCCGATGTTGAGCGACGGATGGCCGCCGAGCGATGTCACGTGTTCGCCGGCCATGGCCGCATGGTTCATACCCTCTGTGGCCTGGTTGCGCATCCAGCTGATGATCGGGATACGCGCGTGGCCGAAGACCATCAGCGAGTAATGCAGATAGCGGACCACGCCCGCGAGCTCGAGCTCGAGAATGGTATTGAGACTGGCTATGACTTTCTGGGAATCGATCTTGTCGTGTTCACTGGGCATGATGTCCTCCCGGTGGCGGGTTCTCTACTCAAGAATACCCCCTCGGGCGGAACGCTCGGCTCGTACGCAGACGCCATCATCGGGTCGTTGAGCCCGGAACGTCGTCCGACGCGTTCCGCGCCCGAGATCCACTGGAGCCGTTCTTCAAGCCTCAGTAACTCGTCCCGGAGCTTCCACGCTCGACAACGACTCCTTCGAGGACCGGCGCGCGTTGGCGTGCTCACTTCTCATCGTGGGGAGCGTGACGCGCAAGGTCAAACCGCGGTCGCGGTTGCGCGTCGCCACAATGTGCCCCCCATGCGCTTCGACGATGGAGCGGTTGATGGACAACCCCATGCCGAGCCCCTCGGGCTTGCTCGAGACGAAAGGCTTGAATATGCGCTCGAGCTCCGGTCCGTCCACGCCGGCGCCGGTATCGGCCACGGTGATCTCGATGCTCCCGGGCTTCGGCTCCGCCGTCTCGATGCGCAGCACACGAGGTCCGTCTGCGACGTCGGCCATGGCCTGGTACGCGTTGACGACCAGGTTTAGCACGACCTGCTGAAGCTGGACAGCATCCCCGAGCACTCGAGGCAGGTCCTCGGCCAGGCGAAGCTCCAACGCGATATCGGCCTGCGCCATGTCTCGGCGCAACATCGTCGTCACCCCGGTGACCGTCGCATTGATGTCGACGGGCTGCCGCTCGCCTGGCTGCTTACGGACCATGGCACGGACCCGTCGCACGATCGATCCGGCCCGCTCGGCATCTCCCGCGATGTCGCCGAGCGCCTCGTTCAGCTCACCGTCGGCGGCCGACGTGGCCAGCATGCGGCGCGCCGCTTGCGCGTTCGTGGCGATCGCGGTCAACGGCTGGGTGATCTCGTGGGCCAGCGATGCCGAGAGCTCTCCGAGGGTCGCCACGCGCTGCGCGTGGGCGAGCTCCTCGCGACGCGCGCGCGCCTGATCCTCGGCGCGCTGGCGCCGCGCTCGCTGCACCAGCAGCATGGCGATGAGCACGCTTTGCGTCGCGATGACCACCACCGCGACGGTGATGTGGCCCTTGTAGAGATCCCAGACCGACGCCTCGCGGAACCGGACGATGCTGCCGGCGGGCAGCCGGCTCTCGTCGATGCCCCACCGACGCAGCTGATGCCAGTCGAACACGTACGGATTGTCGGCCTCCACGATGTCGGCGGGCCCGAGCCGCTCGCCGTTGAGGATCCGGAGCGCCAGCTGGGCCGCCGTGACGCCCTGCGAGGCGAAGTCGAGGACACGGCCGCCGACGGCGCCGCGACCGAGCATGATCGGCGTCACCGCGTAGATCGGTACGTGGGAAACCTTCGACAGCCGCACGAGCACCTCGTGCGGCAGATACGGTCGGCCAGCGCCGTCCCGAAGAACGGCGCCATACAGGATGACCGTGCCCGGGGCGAGGGATTCGACGGCAGTCAGGAGCTCGGGCATCGGCTGGCGAGCTAGATACGTCACCGTCACCTCGCCCGGGTAGCCGGCGAGGGCCCGACGTGCCTCGTCCTCCCACCTGACATCGAGAGCGCCGCTGCCCGTGACGATGGCGACTTCGCGGGTCTTAGGGTGCAAGCGCCGGATCAGGTCGAGCGACGACGTCCAGTCGATGCGCCGGGAGACGCCCGTGACGGCCGAGCTCGCGTCGAGCGGCGGCAGCAGAGCCGGATCGACCGCGCAGAAGACAACGGGGACGCCCTCGAACATCGCCGCACGATGCCTCTGCACGAAGCTGAGGGCCCCGGTGCCCCAGACGATGACGACATCCGGTCGTCTGTCCGCATAGGTCGTCTGCAGAAGGTCGCGAAGCGCGAGCTCGCGTGCCTCCTCCGGGAACCACGACAGGCCCAGGTATTCCTCGTAGAGCCGGATCGGCTGCGCGGAGCCCGCCTGGAGCGTCGAGCGGATGGCGTCGTCCGTCTCGGCCACCGCGGCCAGAGCCCGCGTTTCCTCGTAGAGCACCAGCACGGTCTTCGGCGCCACGGTCTCGTCTGCGAACGCAACCGTGGGCAGGAAGAGCAGCAGCAAGCCGACGATCTTTTGCAACGTCTTGATAGTGCCACACCGCGTGATTCGTTTCGCGACTACGCCGCGCCCGGCCCTAGAACTCCAGCTTGTCCCCCGGATTGATCGGGAACACCTTCACCGTCGTCTGCCCGAGCGCTGCCACGTACTCCTGCGGCGTGCCCTTCAGCACCGGGAACGTCCCGTAGTGGATCGGTATGGCGAACTTCGGCTTGAGCCATTCCTTCGTGGCGTAGGCCGCGTCCTGCGGGTCCATGACGAAGTGGCCGCCGATCGGGACCAGGACCAGATCGGGCTTGTAGTAGTCGGCGATCAGCTTCATGTCGCCGAAGATGCCCGTGTCGCCCATGTGGTAGATCTTGAACCCGTTCTCCATCTGGATGATGAAGCCGCAGGGCTCGCCGCCCACGTGAGTCGTCGTCTTCTTCGTCGCCGGATCAGACACCGTCAGCTCCGACGAGTGCTCGGCGCGCCCTGCGTAATCGTGATCTGCGACCCGAGCGGCTGCACCTTGCCGCCCTTGCCGAAGCGCACCCCTTGCTCGTTGGTGAGCCAGCCGATGTCGATCAAGCTCTGGATGAGCCCGGCCGGCCCGAACAACCTTGGCGCCACTGCGCTTGGCGAGGTCCACGAGGTCGCTCCCGCCGTCGTTACGCCCCGCTGTCCCGACGTGGTCGCCGTGGCCGTGGGTGACCAAGATCAGGTCGACCTTGCCGAGCTTGGCCAGATCCTTCTGGTCGGCCGGCGTCTTGGGATTGCCGGTCACGAAGGGATCGATCACGATCACCTTGCCGCCGGGCGTGGTGATCTTGAACGTCGCCTGGCCGAGCCAGTGCACCTCGACCTTCCCCGATTGGGCCGGCAGCAGCGAGGCCCACAGCGCAAGCGAAAGGGCGACGACGAGAGCGCCGCCCAGCTTGATGACATTCCGACGGTGTAGCGTCATGTTCAGTCCTCCTGCTTCTTACGGTCCCACTGGCTTCTTGCGGTCGCACTGATTGAGAGGAGAGAGTACCCAAGTCCATGACGATGGCGAAGGACTTTACGTCAGGACTATAATCCGAGAACCGCAGGGGTGTGATGGCAATTCAGCGTACGCGCCTGTGCATCGTCTCGCGCGATCCGCTCCGGAGCGGCGAGTTCATCGCGGCTCTGCAGGAGTCGCTCGCCTCCGAGGACGCTCTCGAGATCATCGTCGACCGGCGTCGTGATGAATCGCCCCCGAAGCCCGGTTTGAAAGAGGACCGCCGCAGCCAGCGTCAGGTCACTCTCTCGCTCAAGGTCCATGGCTTTGCCATCGTCCCCGAGTCCGCGAATCCGCCGATCGAGCGCTTCTTACCGGCGGAAGACGACGAGGCGCAGCTCGAAAGCATCCGCAGCTTCCAGCGCCGGCATCCGGGCGCGCTCATCCCGAGGCTCATCGGCGTAGTGACCGGCGTGGTGGTGGTCGTGGGCGCGCTGCTACTCGTGGGGCAGCTTCGGGAGACCAGGCACTCGACTCGGCCCGTCACGGGCTCGCCCTCTGGCCGACCAGACCAGCCGCCCGGCCAGAGCAGCGAGACGCCCGCGCCGCCGCAAATCCCGGCGTTCACCGAAGTGCCCAAACTCCCCGAGCTTCCTCCCGCGCCCCAGCCGAAGATCGCGTCACCCTCGGTCGGCGCCGTACAGAGCACGCGCCCGGGGTCCCCGCGTGACGCTGACCGGCTCACCCCCAGGCCACGCGAGACGAGCGGTCCTTCCGAGGTCACCGGCACCGCGTCCCAGGAGCTCATCGTCGCGCGCGGTGCGACCAGCCTTCCACCCAGAGAGACCAGCGCTTCACCCAAAGAGAGCAGCGCGCCGCCCAACGAGACCAGCGCTCCGCCCAACGAAACCAGCGCTGCACCCAAGGAGACCAGCGCGCCGCCCAAGGAGAGCAGCACCTCGACGCCCACGGGGAACGCTCCCGCCGATGAAGCCGCTGCCACACCCCAACCGGGAAACGGCGCAGCCGCGCGCGACGCCCGCCCGGAACCCAGCGCGCCGGCCCGCCCGAATCGGAATACGGCGCAACAGTCCAATCAGGTCGCCCGCGTGCCGTCGCCGGAGGCCGAAACGCCGAAAGCCACGCCTTCGCAAAGCGTGGGCTCGCCGCGGGTGGAGCTCGTGGGCGGCCCGGTACCGCGGGGCTGGGGCGATTCCTACGCCGTGCGCGTCTCGGACCCTGAAGGAAAGCCCGTCGTGGACGCCACCGTTCTGCTCGTCGCGCGGATGAAGGACGGCACTGTAGAGAACGTTGCGATGGGCGCCCTCGCCGAGCCGGGTATGTACCGCGGAACGGTGCCGACAACTCGTTCGACTCCCGTCGATCTTGGAGTCCGCGTGACGACGGGCGGCAGATCCATCGACGTCCCCTTGAACCGATAGAAGCGCGACCGGAACTAGCTCAGCTGCCCCCTGAACTTCCAGGCGCTAAAGCCCACCAGAAGCGTCGCGATGATCGCCTTCACGCACGGTGACCTCACGAATGCGCCCCGAGGTCGCGACGAGGAGCCCACCAGGTGGGACAGCCCCGAGAGCGCCTCGAGCTCGATCGATGAAAGGGTGAACCCCGCCTCCCAGGTCGCGATCTCCGGGTTCGCGAAGAACCGGTCGCGGAAATTCTCGTCCGTGAGAAGCTTCCGCAGCGCCCGCTCGACCGCTTGTTGAGTCACCGCCGTCGCCCTCCT
>Ga0207428_10002828_pt1 | contig 17225 bp, 19 predicted proteins | sample RhiMethybrSRZTD1_FD_187600 | JGI IMG/M metagenome (GOLD analysis project Ga0207428, IMG submission 187600) | Populus rhizosphere microbial communities from Tennessee, USA - Rhizosphere MetaG P. TD hybrid SRZTD1 (SPAdes) (version 3) | ecosystem: Host-associated > Plants > Roots > Rhizosphere >...
GTCAACCACCGCGAGTTCAGCAACCACGACGGTGGCCAGCTGCAGTTCGGGCCTGACGGCCGCCTCTACGCCGGCACGGGCGACGGCGGCTCGGGCGGCGACCCGCACAACCACGCGCAGAACCTGAGCTCCCGGCTCGGGAAGCTGCTGCGCATCAACGTCAACAAGCGCGGCGCCCGCTGGCAGATCGCCGGCTACGGGTTGCGGAACCCGTGGCGCTTTTCGTGGGATCGCGCGACGCGCAACCTCTACATCGGCGACGTCGGCCAGAGCTCGTTCGAGGAAGTCGACGTGCGCACGCCGAGTCAGCAGCGCGCACTCAACAACTACGGCTGGCGCGTCTGGGAGGGCCGCTCGCGCTACACCTCGGACCAGCAGGTGAACCGGCGCGGGACGCTCGTCTTCCCGATCGCCACCTACAGCCACTCGCAGGGGTGCTCGATCACCGGCGGCTACGTCTACCGCGGCAAGGCGATCCCGTCCTTCCGTGGCCGCTACATCTACGGCGACTACTGCGAGGGAACGATCTGGAGCCTGCGCTCGAGCGGCGGCAAGCTCAGCTCCGGGCCGCGCCGTGAGCCGTTCACGGTTTCGGGCCTGTCCTCGTTCGGCGAGGATGCGGCGGGCGAGATCTACGCGACCTCGGTCGACAACGGCACGGTTTACAAACTGTCGCCCTAGCCGCGCTACCGTGTGCGGCGTGAGAGTCGCCGCCGCGGTGCTCGCAACCTGCGCGGTCGCGGTGCCGCTCGCAGCCGCGAAGGCCGACCGGGACCCGCTTCGCTTCAAGCCGTTCGCCTCGGGAGTGCGCGGTGCCTGGTGGATCGGCGCGCCGCGGAGCGAGCCCGGCCGCCTGTACGTGGCTCAGAAGCGCGGGATCGTGCGCGTCCTGATCGGCGGACGACTTCGCCGCGAGCCATTCCTCGACGTCCAGCGGCTCGTCGGCAGCAGCGGGCCGGAGCAGGGGCTCTTCTCGCTCGCCTTCCACCCGCGCTACGCGGCGAACCACCGCTTCTACGCGGCCTACTCGGAAAACCGCGGCGACACGCACGTGGTCGAGTACAGCTCCGACGGCACGCGCGCCGTTCGCCGGCTGCGGCAGCTGCTGTACGTCCGCCAGCCGTACGACCGGCACAGCGCCGGCCAGCTCCAGTTCGGGCCCGGCGGCAGGCTGTGGGTGAGCATCGGCGACGGCGGCAACTCCGGTGACCCGGGCGACCGAGGCCAGAAGCTGGCGACGAGGCAGGCCAAGCTGCTCCGCATCGACGTCGACAGGCGCGGTGCCAGGTGGCAGATCGTCGGCTACGGGCTGCGCTTTCCGTGGCGCTTCTCGTTCGACCGGGCGACCGGCGACCTCTATCTCGCCGACCGCGGTGAGCACCGCTGGGAGGAGCTCGACAACCGGCGGCGCGCCAGGCTGGGCCGGCTCGCCAACTACGGCTGGTCGCGTTACGAGGGCGACGCGTCTTTCAAGCAGACGCGCTTGAACCGGCAGGGGGAGCTCGTCTTCCCGGTCTTCGTCCACCCGCACAGCGAGGATGACCCGCTCGAGGCGTGCCTCGTCACCGGCGGCTTCGTCTACCGCGGCAGCGCAGTGCCTGCCGCCCGCGGCCGCTACGTCTACGGCGATGCCTACACGGGCGAGGTCTGGAGCATGCGCGTCCGCGGCGGTCGTGCAACGGACGTGCGGCGGGAGGCGAACGTGCTGCCGGGGCTGTCGACCTTCGGCGAGGACGCGCGCGGCGAGCTCTACGCCGCCTCGCCGCGGCTGGGCCGGATCTACAAGCTTTCGCTCTAAGGCGTCGCTTGCGATGCCGACATAGAGGGCGTGCGGGCTTTGCCCGTGCGACCGTCTTAGCCCGTTCGGCGGCGCCGCACCTGCGGCCCCTGCTGGCCAAGGGCAGCGTAGGCAAGTGCCTGCAGAGACTCGTTCAGCGAGCGCAGCTCCTGAGCCAGCGCGAGGTAGCCCTCGGTGTGGTCGAGGCGGCGGTTCAGCTGCTGCAGCTCGGAGCGCAGAGCGTCCAACCGCTCCAGCACGGCGTCGAACTGCCGATCGTCGAAGGCCCTGCCGTCAGCCACGCTGCGATTCTACGGACCGCCGTGCGGCGTGCAGCAGGAGCAGGCCGAAAGCGAGCCCGGCCGCGTCCATCGCGACGTCGAACGGGGACGCGTGGCGGCCCGTCACGAATGCCTGGTGCACCTCGTCCGTGATCGCGTAGGCGAAGCCGATCAGGAACGCTTCCAGCTCGCGGTCGAGCGCGCGGTAGAGCAGCAACGCCAGCACCGCGTACTCGGAGGCGTGGGCGCATTTCCGCAGCACGACATCCCAGCCGCCGAGGCCGGTTCCGAGGTCCGGGACCGCCGAGAGCGCGAAGATCAGCGCCGCCCACAGGACGACGGGCCCCCACAGCCAGAGCGCGCGTTGGAGTCGCACGAAGCCAATGGTAGGCTCCGCCGCGATAGGCGAGCGGTAAGGGAACCCGGTGCGAGTCCGGGACGGTCCCGCCGCTGTGAGGGGAGACGCTCCCGCGCCGAAGTGCCACTGGCCTCAGGGCCGGGAAGGCGGCGCCCGGAGGGAGCCCCGAGTCAGAAGACCTGCCGCCCGCCACGAAACCCGAACCCCTCGCGGAAGGAGGATTCGTGTCAAGGCGTCTCTGCATCCTCGTGGCCGCCCTCGTGGCGGCGCTTCTCGTCGTCCCCGCGGCCCTCGCCCTGCGTGTGCACGTGCGCGTGGAGGGCAAGACCCGCACCATCTACGGCTCCGCCGAGCCCTCGCTCCAGGTAGGCACAAACGCGCTGGACGCGCTCGAGTCGGCCAGCGTCGCCGGCGAGTTCTACTACCACGTCACGGCGACGTCGTTCGGCCCGTACGTCGACCAGATCGGCCGGTACGTCGCCGGCGCGTCGACGGGCTGGGTCTTCAAGGTGAATGGTGTCTCGCCGCCGGTCGGCGCCGACGCCGTGCAGCTGAAGGAAGGCGACCGCGTGCTCTGGTACTGGGCGACCTTCGGCGCCAAGGGCGGGCCGCCGACGCTCACGCTGCGTGCGGGCGTGAAGCGCGGTTGTTACCGCGTGATCTCGCAGAACGATGCGGGCAAGACGACGGCGGCGCGCGGGGCGCGGCTGCACGTCGACGGGCGGAGCATCCGCGCTCGGAGCGGCTCCGCGTGCGTGGGCAAGCACCGCGGCCTCGTGACCGCGACGCTCAAGGGGGCGATCCGGTCGAACGCGATGCGGTGAAAGTCGCCGCGCTAGCCGCGCTGGCGGTTCTGGCGGTCGCGCTGGCCGGCTGCGGGTCGTCCTCGTCGACGACGACCTCGGCCGGCCGCGCGACGCTCTGGGTCACCCGCGACCGCGGTGCACACGTGCTCCACGTCGCCAGTGTCCCCGCCGGCACGTCGGTGATGCAGGCCCTCGACCGCGTCGCGGACGTGAAGACGCGGTTCAGCGGCCGCTACGTGCGCGCGATCGACGGCCTCGAGGAGCACGGCCGCACCTCGTGGTTCTACTACGTCAACGGCTACCTCGCCGACCGGAGCGCGGCCGAGTATCGGCTCGGCGCCGGCGACCTCGCCTGGTGGGACTTCCGCAAGTGGCGGAACCCGGCGGACGACCCGCTCGTGGTCGGCGCGTTCCCGCAGCCGTTCGAGAACGGCTACGACGGCAAGCGGCGGCGGACGGTCGTCATCACGTCCAACGAGTCTTCCGTTCGCGCGCTCGCGCGGCGGCTGCACGCGACGGTTGTTCCGGCAGGCGTGGGAATGGCTGCGAGTGACGTCAACGTGATCGAGGTCTCCCGGGGCCGAACGTCGGCGCGGCTCGAGTTCTCGGGCCCTGCCTCGCCGGGAGCTCCTGTGAGGCTGTCGTTTACCGGTAATCCGAAGGTGCTGCTGCGGGCGCGGCCGTTTCGGTTTCGCTACGAGGTGGGCGGGTGAGCCCGGCTCCCGCCGCCGCGCTGCTGGCGGCGCTCGCAGCCGCCGCGCTGCTGGCCGACCGCGTGGCATCGGTCGCCGGGATCGCCGCAGTGCTGTTCGTCGTCTGCCTGTTCGGCCCGCGTGGGCGGCGCAAGCTGTTCCTCGCCGGCGCGCTCCTCTCGGGACTCGCTGTCTTCGTCGTGACGCCGTTCGTGGCGACGGTGGGGTGGCACGTGATCTGGAGCGGTCCGACGGTGCCGGTGCTCGGACAGCTCGACGTGACCCGTGAGGAGCTCCACAACGGGCTCTTCCAGGGCCTGCGGCTGACGGCGGTGGCGCTCGCGTTCGCGGCCTACGCGCTACTGCTCGACCATGACCGGCTCGTCCAGTCGGCGCGCTTCGCCCGTCGCTCGGTGCTCGCGATCGCCCTCGCGACGCGGCTGGTGCCGACGCTCGAGCGCGACGCCTCCGGCCTCGTCGAGGCGCTGCGCGGGCGCGGCGTGGAAGTCACGGGAGTCCGTGGCCGTGGGCGCATGCTCGTGCCGCTGCTGGCCGGCTCGCTCGAGCGGTCGCTGAACCTCGCCGAGGCGATGGAGGCTCGCGGTTACGGCCGCCCCGGCGCGACGCGGGCGCTGCAGGCGCCGTGGGGTGTCGCCGAACGGGCCGCGCTGGCCGGCTCGGTGCTGATCGTGGCCATAGGAGCTCTATGGCTCTAGCGCGCGTCGAGCACCTGTCGTTCGCCTACCCGGAGGCGCATCAGGCGCTGCGGGACGTGTCGCTCGAACTCCGGGCGGGCGAGGTCGTGGCCCTGCTCGGTCCGTCCGGCGGCGGGAAGTCGACGCTGCTGCGCGCGCTCGCCGGGCTCGTGCCGCACTTCCACGGCGGGCGCTTCTCCGGTCGCGTACGGGTCGGCGGGCTCGACACATGCCACAGCCGCCCGGCCGACCTGGCCGGAACCGTTGCGACCCTCTTCCAGGATCCCGAGGACCAGGTCGTCTTCACGCGGGTGGCGAACGAGGTCGCCTTCGGGCTCGAGAACCTGGGCACCCCTCCGCTGGAGATCGGTCCGCGGGCGCTCGAGGCGCTGGCCGCGGTCGGCGCCCCGCACCTCGCCGAGCGGCCGGTCGCCGAGCTCTCGGGCGGCGAGCTCCAGCGCGTCTGCCTCGCGTCGGTGCTGGCGCTGCGGCCGCGGCTGCTGCTGCTCGACGAGCCGACGTCACAGCTCGATCCCGAAGGCGCCGCGGCCGCGGTCGAGCTGGCGCGGGAGAGCGGCGCGGCGGTCGTGCTCTCGGAGCAGCGTCCCGAGCGGGTTCTCGACGCCTGCGACCGCGTGCTGTTCCTCGAGGACGGGCGGCTCGGATTCGAGCTGCCCGACGCCTGGCGGCCGCGCGAGGCCGAGCTGCCGCGGGCGGAGCCGAGCGGCGTGCCCGTCTGCACGCTTGAGTGCGTGTCGTTCGCCTACGGCGACGTGCCAGTTGCTCAGGACGCGAGCTTCCACGTCGGGCGCGGCGAGATCGTCGCCCTCGTCGGCCCGAACGGGTCCGGGAAGACGACCCTGGCAAAGCTCGCGGCGGGGCTGCTCGAGCCGGGGGAGGGCCACGTCGAGCGTTCCGGCCGAGCCTGCTACCTCTCACAGGATCCCGGCCGCTACCTCGTGCGCGAGCGTGCCGACGAGGAAGTGGCGCTGGCCGTCGACGGAGACCTCCCGCGTGCGCGGCGCGCACTCGCTTCGGTCGGGCTGGCGGGTTTCGAGGAGCGGCACCCACGCGACCTCTCGAGCGGTGAGCGCGAACGGCTGGCGCTCGCTGCCGTCCTGGTCGCCGAGCCGGAGCTGCTGGTGCTCGACGAGCCCACGCGGGGGGTGGACCCGCCCCGCAAGGACGAGCTCGCCGCGCTCCTGCGGGCACAGGCGCCGGGACGAGCGACGCTCGTCGTGACCAACGACCTCGTCTTCGCTTCCGAGGTCGCCGACCGCCATGTCTCAACCGTGGCGGAGCGGGAGAAGGCAGTTGCCTAGGCTCGCGGGGATCGGCGCGCTGGCCGCCGCGCTCGGCGCGGCGGCGTGGACGGCGGTCTCGCCCGACCACGCCGCGCTGGCGCTGCTGCTCGTCGCCGGCGCGCTCATCGTCGCCAGCGGCGCGTGGCTGGAGAGCGGCCCGGGCTCGAGCAAGGAGATCGTGCTAGTGGCGACCCTCGGCGCGGCCGCCGCGGCCGGGCGCGTCCTGTTCGCCGCGATCCCCAACGTCCAGCCGGTCACGGTGATGACCGTGGTCGCCGGCGTCGCGCTCGGCCCGCGCGCGGGGATGACCGTCGGCGCCCTGGCCGCGCTCGTCTCGAACTTCTACCTCGGCCAGGGCGCGTACACCCCGTGGCAGATGCTCGCGTGGGGCGGGTGCGGCCTGCTAGGCGGCCTCGCGGCGCCGCTGTTGCGCCGGCGGGTGCCGCTCGCGGTGACCTGCTTCGCGCTCGGCTTCGCGTTCGACGCGGTCATGGACTTCTGGGAGTGGCTCAGCTTCTACCCGCACACCTGGCAGGCGTTCGCGGCGCTGTGGGTGCGGGGGCTGTCCTTCGACGTCGCACACGCGACGGGGAACTTCGTGCTCGCACTGGCCGTTGGGCCTGAGCTGCGGCGGCTGCTGGAGCGCTACGCGAGACGCCTGAAAGCGGTGATCGTGTGGGCCTGAGGCTGCTGATCGCGACCGCTCTCGCCGCGACGACACCCGTTGGATTCCTCCAGGCGCACCAGGCGCCGACCGGCGCCTTCGCCGAGCCCGGCGGCTCGCCGGGGCCACTGCTGACCGCGTGGGCGGCGCTCGGCCTCCGTGCGTCCGGGGCCTCGACCGGCGACGCGCTCGACTACCTCGCCTCGCACGAAAGCGGCCTGCCTGAGCTCACCGACGTCGAGCTGATCGCGACGGCCGAGGCGGCGCTCGGCCGCAAGCCGGTGCGGCTCCTGGCCCGGATCCGCGCGGCACAGCGGCCGAACGGCCGGATCGGCCCGACGGTGAACTCGACGATCTGGGGGATCGTCGCGCTGCGCCAGGCGCGTGAGCGCGCGCCGCGCGCCGCCGTCCGCTTCGTGCTCCGCCGCCAGGCCCGAAACGGCGGCTGGGGCTGGTACGCGGGCGGCCAGCCTGACTCGAACGACACCGCGGCGGCGATCCAGGCGCTGCGCGCAGCCGGCGTGACAGGAGCGCCGATCCACCGCGGGCTCGCGTACCTGCTACGGCTGCGGAACCGCGACGGCGGCTTCGAGCTCACGCCGGGCCGCGGCTCGGATGCACAGTCGACCGCCTGGGCGATTCAAGCCTTCGTCGCCGCCCGGAAGCCGGTTCCGCGCGGCGCGATTGCCTACCTGCAGGGCCTGCGGCGCCCCGACGGCAGCTTCCGCTACTCGAAGCGCTACGTGACGACGCCGGTCTGGGTGACCTCGCAGGTGCTGCCCGCGCTGGCGCGCAGGCCGTTTCCGCTCAGCGCTTTTTCAGGTACCCGCGGCGCTCGGTGAACGGCTCGTAGCCGAGGCGGCGGTTGATCGCGAGCATCGGCGCGTTCCGCTCGTCGTTGTCGGTCACGACCCGGTCGATCCGGTTCGCCGCCGCCCACCGGAGCTGGGCGAGCTTCGCGAGCGTGGCGAGCCCGCGGTCGCGCTGCGCCGCGGCGGTCGCCGTCCCCTCGTTGCGGCCGCGACGCGTGCTCGGGTCGACCGACAGGGCGGCGTAGGCGACGGGCTCCCCGGCCGAGACGACGGCGAAGCTGCCCTCCCGGGTCAGGTCCGGCCCCTCGAAGAGATCCTGCCGCCACTCCTCGAACGTGAGCTGCCGCGGTTCGTCTTCGCCTGGCTCGTCCGCGCTCAGCGAGAGCTCCAGCGCGAAGAGCGCGTGGACGTCGACCTCTGCGTACGGCGCCAACCGGTAGCCGGACCGCTCGGCCGCTGCACCGCGCTCGGCCAGCTCGTCGCCGTCGACCCGGCGCGGGTCGACGGCGGAGATGACGACCGTCCGAACCGGCGCGAACCCGTGCCGCTCGAGGAAGCGAGCGCCGGCCGCGTCGCCGACCACGTCGGCATTGATCCGGGCGACGCCGATCGCGTCGAGGTGCTCCTCGGCCCGCTGCCAGAGCGCCGTCCCGACGCCTCGCCCCCGAGAGGCAGGGAGCACACCGAGCCAGACGTAGCCGTTGTCGGTCGCGCGGTGCCAGCGGCGGTGCGCGAAGCACCAGGCGACCACGCCGTCGTCCTCGGCGACCCAGAACGCCGCCTGAGCCCGTTCGGGGAACGAGCCGACCAGGTGGCGCAACCCGTTTTCGCTGTGCATCGCGTCAGGGCGTAGCGCGCGCCAGATCCGCGCGACGGCCGGGAGGTCCTCGTCGCGAAGGGCGCGGATCGGGTCAGAGCTCAATGGTGGTTCCGACAGCACACTGGACGAACGCGTCCGGAAAGCGCGCGGCGAGCTGGTGAACGGCCCTCCAGCCGGTGCAGTGCGCGGGGACCAGCAGCGACGGAGACAGTTCGGAGAAAGCGTGGACCGTCGGGCCGATGATCGGCTCGAACATCGGCCCGCTCAGGTGAAAGCCGCCGATGATCGCGGCGATCTTGCGCTCCCCGGTCAGCTTCTGGGCGTGGCGGACGGTGTTCACGATCCCGGCGTGGCCGCAGCCGCTGAGGACGACGAGGCCTCGCTCGGGTAGCCGCACCACCAGCGCCTGGTCGTCGAGGATCAGCGGGTCGGGTTGCCAGTCGCCGTCACGGAAGGCGTCGTGTCCCTGGAAGCCGGTCTCGAACTCCGTCGTCCGGTCGACCTCGCCCGTGATCAACACGGAGCCGTCGAGCAGGAACGAGGGGTGACGCTCCTCGACGATCTCGAAGCCTGCTCCCTCGAGGGCCGATCGACTCGTCGACGGGAGCTCGGCCGGGTCGAGCCCGGGAAAGCGGATCCTGCGCCGACTCCAGAAATCCGGATGAATCATCACCGGCAAAGCGGTACGCCCGAGCACGCGCGCCACGCCCTCCATCCCGGTGACGTGGTCCCAGTGGCCGTGGCTGAGCACGATCACCTCCACGTCCTGCAGGGAGAGCCCGAGCCGGCGCATGTTCTCGACCATGCCGGTGGGCGAAACGCCGGTGTCGAACAGCAGCGTCCGCTCGCTCCCGTCCTTTTCGAACCGCACGAGCGCGGAAAAGCCGGGCTCCGCGATCAGGTAGTCGGGCACGCCGTCGGGTGCGAACTGCGCGGGGGCCCGGGCAGCCGGGTCGGTGAGCACCTTCGGCCAGCTGAGCCGAGTCACTGGGTCCTGGTCGGGAATCAGCGGATCGGTGACGTTGTCCATCAGGACCGTCACGCGGATCTTCTCGACGGGTTGAAGCTCGATCTGAGGCATGTGCGACTCCTCGTTGCCGGTTTTCGATGCTAACGCCCGGCGGCCAGCCATCCCGCCTCCGGACGCCTAAGACCGCCCGAGTCGACGAGGTCGTCCAGCAGCCCCTGGGGAACCGGCCACGAGAACCAGCGCGCGACCTCCGGCTCGGGTGCCAGCACCGCGGCTCGGACCGCCGCGACGACCAGCTCCTCGAGGCCGCCGCCCTCGGTGGGCTCCGGGAAGACCTGGTCCCAGCGCGCGAGCAGGCTCGTGTGCCGGTGCGGCTCCTCGTAGACGATGCTGCGCGAGACGACCGCGCCGCGGCGCTCCAATGGCGTGCGCAGCCGGCGCAGTTCCTTCGGCGTGAGCCCAAGCTCGAGCTGCAGGTCCTCCAGCTCGGACGGCCCGGCCGCGGCAAGGTGGCGCAGCAACGGGTCGTCGGGGCGCTGACCCAGCTCGTGGCGGCAGAGCGGGTCGAGCAGCCGCGCCGTCTGCCGGGTCACGAGCAGGCTCTTGCCGCCGTGCACCGCGAGGATGGCGTAGCCGCGGGCGCCGAGCTCGCCGAACCAGGGGAACTTCGTCCGTGGCCACTGCCCGAAGCCGGGCTTGTCGGGCGCGTACGGCTCCTCGTGGCAGGCCGCGAACAGGCTCGGCAGGGCGCAGTCGGCCGTGCGCGTGAGCAGCCCGCGGTCGAGGAGGAACTCCTCGGCTTCGTCCAGCGACCCGAGCGCGCGGTCCGGCGTCAAACGGCACTCGAATGCGCGCAGCTTGCGGAGGTCGTCGAGAGTCGGGTTGCCGGTCATCGTCGGCGCCCGGCCATGATCGCTGCTAGGGTGGGTCGCGGTCGCCCGATTCGGGCATGTCGTGTGGCCTGCCTTCGATGCGGCCTACACCCCCTCTTTCCTGTGCACGCATGTCCCCCTTCCAGGGGTTGGCCTCGTTGCGGCGAATTGCCGATGCGGTGGGAGTGATGGGGCGCAGGAAGTTGCTGGTCGCAGTCATGCTGGTCTCGGTAGCCGGGATCGCGCTGCTCGCCGCGCGCACCGGGACGAAGGTCTTCTCGGCCGCCGCGACCCCGGACTGGCGCTACCTGTTCGCCGGGCTGATCATCGCCGCGGCGGTACAGCCGCTGCGAGCGCTCGCCTGGACGGCAACCGTGCGCTCGCCGGTCGGCTTCCGCGCGATGTACGCGGCCAGCTCAGTCGGCTCGTTCCTCGACACCGTCCTGCCCGGCCGGATGGGCGAGGCGTCGAAGGTCGCCGTGTTGAAGGTCGCCTCGGGCCCGCGTTGGCCCGGCTTCTCGCGCGCGGGTGGAAGCCTGCTCTGCGCGCACCTGCTGGAGATGGTCGCGTTCGTGCTCGTCGGTGCGGCGTCGGCGTTCTTCCTGCCGGTCCCGGCGTGGGCGAAGATCACGATGCTCGTCGGGCTCCCGCTCGCTGCCGGCGGGCTCGTCGTCGCGTCGCTCGTTCACCACCGCCTCGGTCACCGGCTGCCGGAGAGCGTCGGCTCGTTCCTGGCCGGTGCCGCGGCCCCTGCCTCAGTGATGCTGCGCGCGGGCCTGATCCTCGTGCTCACCTGGGTTGCGCGCTGGTTCGGGATCCTCTTCCTGCTGCACGCGGTCGGCGTCCACGTCGGCGTCGGCTCGGCGCTCCTGTACATGGTCGTGACGGGGCTCGCCAACACGATGCCGTTCCTGCCGGGGAACGTCGGCCTCTACCAGGGCGCCGCGCTCGGCGCGCTGGCGATGGCCGGGCACGGAGGCACCTCGGCGGCCGCGGCCTCGGTCTTCACGCCGGCGGCCGGCAGCCTCGCTACCGCGCTCGCGGCCATGATCGGGCTCGCGTTCTACGGCCGCCGCCTCGGCGAGCTTCGCCGAGCCGCAGTCCGCTTTTAAGTAGCCCCTTCCCGGCCGAAGCCTTGTGTCGCCGGGCCGCGCTGAACGGCGCCTGGCCGCGTCCTCAGTCGCACCCGTAGCCTGCGGCTAAGAGCGCTCCCTGCGTCCTTGCCAGCCACCGCTCAGCGCACCCCGGCAACGAAGCGTCAGCCGGGAAGGCGCTCTTAGCCGAGCGTCGCGGGATCGGCCGGTTGGCCGTCACGGCCGACGTAGCCGCCCTTCGCGCCGACGACCAGCATCACGAGCGGCTCGTCGCCGACGGACGTGATCTGCCGCGGCGTCGTCGACTCGACGTGGCAGAGCTCACCGGGCCCTAGCTCGCGCGCGTCGCCCGGCAGCGCGACGCGCGCGCGGCCGGCGTGGACGAAGTAGAGCTCGTCCTGCTCCTCGTGGTAGTGCGGCCGGGCGACGACGCCGGGTTCCAGCACGATCACGTTGACGCCGAAGGCCGTGACCCCGAGCTCGCGGCGCACCTTCCGGAAGACGCCGTCGCCCATCTCGTCGATCGACCCGAACGCGTAGCCCACCGCGGCAGACGCTACCCGAGCGTGCGCATGACACGCGCCGGCGCGCCGACGGCGAGGACGCCGGCCGGGAGCTCGCTCGTGACGACCGCGCCCGCGCCGACGACCGTGTTCGCACCGATCGTGACCCCAGGGCAGACGATGACGCCGCCGCCGAGCCAGACGTTGTCGGCGATCTCGATCGGCTCTGCCGCTTCCCACTTCGCTCGGCGTTCTTCGGGCTCGAGCGGGTGTGTTGGGGTAAGCAGTTGGACGTAGGGGCCGATCTGGACGTCGTCCCCGATGTGGATCGGCGCGACGTCCAACGCGACCAGCCCGAAGTTCACGAACGTCCCGGCACCGACGTGCGTGTGGTAGCCGTAGTCGCAGTAGAAGGGCGGCCGGATCTCGGTCCCCTCGCCGAGCGAGCCAAGCAGTTCGACGAGGATCCGGCGCCGTTCGGTCGAGTCGGACGGCGACGAGTCGTTGAAGGCCTTGGTCAGCTCGGCGGCCCGCAGCGCGTCGCGTGCGAGCTCCGGGTCGTCGGCGATGTACAGGTCGCCGGCGAGCATTCGCTCACGCTGGCTTCGTGTGTCGGTGTCGTCCGCGCCCACGAGTTCGATCCTTACCGGGCCTCCGGCGAGAGGGTGACCACCGGCGTCAGCGGCGGCTCACCGCGCTCGACGGCCAGCAGGTTGTCGACCACCAGGCGCGTCATCGCCTCACGCGTCTGCCGCGTGGCGCTGCCGATGTGCGGCGTCAGGACGACGTTCGGCAGGTCGAGCAGTTCGGGCGGCACCTCGGGCTCGTGCGCAAAGACGTCCAGGCCCGCGCTGATGCGGCCGGAGACCAGCTCCGCCACCAGGGCTCGCTCGTCCACGATCTCCCCGCGCGCCGTGTTGACGAGGCACGCGCCGTCCCGCAGCAGCGCAAGCCGACGTGCGTCCACCAGCCCTTCGGTGTCCGGAGTCAGCGGCGCGTGGAACGAGACGATGTCGGACTCCTCGAACAGCGCGTCGACGTCGCGGTACTCGCCGAGGTCGCTGTCCGCCCGCAGCCGCCGCGAGTAGAGCATGCGCAGCTCGAACCCCCGCGCGCGGCGCGCAACGGCGCTGCCGATCCGGCCGAGCCCGAGGATGCCGAGCGTCGACCCGGTCAGCTCCTCCGCGAGCCCGCCCTCCGACCACGATCCGCTCCAACGGCCGGTCCGGACGAACCGGTCGCCCTTCACGACCTGCCGCCGCACGGCGAGAATCAGCGCGAAGGCGAGGTCGGCGGTCGCCTCGTCGAGCACGCCCGGCGTGTTGGTCACGACGACCCCGCGCGCCGCGCACGCGGCGACGTCGACCCGGTCGTAGCCGACGCCGAAGTTCGCGACGGCGCGCAACGAGGGCAGGAGGTCGAGCGGGACCGGCTCGTTCGCGAGGATCAGCCCCTGGACATCCTCGCGCGGCTCGTGCAGCTCGGCGAGCGGCACGACCTCGACGTCGAGCTCGTCGAAGGCCGGCCCGGGGTAGCGGCGGGTGGCGAGGACCCTCAGGAGGCGCTGTCCTGGGCGCCCGCCCCCAGGCTCTCGCCGATGCGCTCGAGCGCGGCCTCCTCCGCCGGGCCGATTTGCTCGCCGTGCTCCTTGTGCGCCTCCGCCACGCGGCGCGCCGCGCTGACGACGAAGCCGCGGTAGGCCTCGACCTCCTCCGGCGTCGCCTTGCTCTCCAGCGCGGCCACGGCCTCTTGCAGGCGCTGCGGCCCCTGGCCCTCGAGCGCTTCCTTCGTCCCGTAGCGGTGCCGGTCGAACTGCGGCTTCGCTGAGACGATCTCGTCGAGCAGCTCGCCCTCGCCGTGCTGCTGGCGCGCCTCGGCGTACGCCTTGGCCAGGGCGAAGCTCTCGCGGAAGCTCCCGCCGCTCTCGGCGGTGAGGACGAGCATGCCCGCGATCGACGGTGCCTCCAGGACCGCCTGCCACTCCTCTTCGGTGAATGCGCTCTTCTCCGTCACCTGGCCTCCTTCGTCGTTGTCGAGAGGCTAGTCGAGGATGGTCAGGTCGAGCTCGCTCAGGCGTTCGGGGTCGCCGAGGAAGTCCATCTCCACGATCTTGCCGTCGCGGACGGTGACCGCCCCGACCGAGAAGATCTCGCCGTCCCGGAACGAGACCGCACCGGCCGCGCCGTTGACGAGGGCGCGACGCATGTCCAGCCCCATGCGCGAGTAGAAGAGCGCCTGGCCGATCACCGCCCGTGGGCCGCGGACGACTCTCGATCCGCCTTCCGGACCGAAGTCCGCCCGAACCACGACGTCCGGGTCGAGCAGCTCGAGCAGCGCCTCGAAGTTGCCCTCGCGGGAAGCGGCCAGAAACGCGTCGACGACTCGCCACTGCTCGTCGAGGTCGGCGTCGGGGACCTTGCGCTCGCCCTGGACCCGCCGCCGCGCCCGGCTCGCGAGCTGGCGTGCTGCGTCCGGCGAGCGATTGACGATCGGCGCGATCTCCTCGAACGGGACGGCGAACATGTCGTGGAGAACGAACGCCAGCCGCTCGGGCGGCGACAGCGTCTCCAGCACGACGAGCAGCGCCAGTCCGACCGAGTCCGCGAGCAGCGCCTCGTGCTCGGGGTTGATCCCGTCCGCCCGGTCGAGGATCGGCTCCGGCAACTGCCCCTCGAGCGGCTCCTCGCGGCGCGTCTTGCGTGCGCGCAGCATGTTCAGTGACACGCGCGCGACGACCGTCGTCAGCCAGCCGTCGAGGTTCTCGATCGCCTGCGCGTCGCTGCGGCTCAGCCGCAGCCAGGCCTCCTGCACCGCGTCGTCGGCCTCGCTCAGGGAGCCAAGCATCCGGTACGCCACCGCCCGCAGGCGGGTGCGCTGTTCTTCGAATCGTTCGGCTAGCCAATCGCGCTCGTTCATCGGTCACGTTCCTCCGTCTCGCCGGGTCATAGAGGTAGACCCGTGAGACCCCGTCGATGTGACGGAATACCCGAAAGGAGCGAGACGATGCGTGTTTTCCTGGTAGGTGCGAGCGGTGCGATCGGCACCAGGCTCGTCCCGCAACTCATCCAGCGTGGGCACGAGGTCGTCGGAACGGCCAGGTCGCCGCGGAACGCCGAGCGTGTAGCCGCCCAGGGCGCGAGGCCGGTCGTGCTCGATCTGCTCGACGCGGCCGCCGTGCGCAAGGCGGTGCTCGAGGCCGAGCCCGAGGCGATCGTGCACGAGGCAACGGCGCTCGGTGAGGCGGTGTGGGGCCGCAACTTCGACAAGGTGTTCGCCGGCACGAACGAGCTCCGCACGAAGGGCACCGACGCCCTCCTGGCAGCTGCGCGAGAGGCGGAGGTGCCGCGGTTCGTCGCGCAGAGCTTCGCCGCGTTCCGGTACGTGCGCGAGGGCGGGCCGGTCAAGACCGAGGACGACCCTCTGGATTCCAAGGCGCCGGCGAACGCGCAGGAGTCCTGGGCCGCGATGGCCTCTGGACGAGAGGGTCACCGAGGCGGGCGGGATCATCCTCCGCTACGGCGTCTTCTACGGCGCCGCCAACGATGGGCTGATCGAGCCGGTGCGCAAGCGCCAGTACCCGATCGTCGGCGACGGCGGTGGTTACACCTCCTGGATCCACCTCGAGGACGCCGCCGCGGCCACGGTCCTCGCGCTCGAGCACGACGGCCCGGCGATCTACAACATCGTCGACGACGAGCCGGCGCCGGTGCGCGAGTGGCTGCCGGTGTTCGCCGAGGCCCTCGGCGCCAAGCCGCCCCGGCGCGTTCCGGCCTGGCTGGCACGGCTGATGGCCGGCGAGGCCGCGGTTGTGATGGGTACCACCGCCCGCGGGGCGTCGAACGCCAAGGCCAAGCGCGAGCTCGGCTGGACGCTGTGCTACCCGAGCTGGCGGGAAGCATTCCCGGAGGTCTACGCGCGCTCGACTGCATCGAGGGCGCCGCGGATCGGAGAGCCTGCGTGGGCCTAGGGAGCGGCTAGCATCGCCGGGTGGCCGTTGCGTCGCCCGAGCAGTACCTCGCCGACCTGAATCCGGCGCAACGGGAAGCGGTCCTCACCACAGAGGGGCCGCTTCTCGTCGTCGCCGGCGCGGGCTCGGGGAAGACGCGCGTCCTCACCTACCGCGTCGCGCACCTGATCAACGCCTGCGGCGTGAAGCCGAACGAGATCCTCGCGATCACGTTCACCAACAAGGCCGCGGGGGAGATGCGGGAGCGGCTCGAAGACCTGCTCGGGCCGGTGGCGAACGCGATCTGGATCCTGACCTTCCACGCCGCCTGCGGCCGGATCCTGCGCCGCGAGGCACCGCGTCTCGGTTACCGCTCGAACTTCACGATCTACGACTCCGCCGACCAGGTGCGCCTGACGAAGGCCTGCCTCGAGGAGCTCGAGCGCGACCCGAAGCGCTTCGTCCCGCGCGGCATCCACGCCCAGATCTCGGCGGCGAAGAACCAGCTCGTCACGCCCGCCGAATACGCCGAACGGGTGGCGTCGTTCTACGACCAGACCGTCGCGGAGGTGTACGACCTCTACCAGCGGCGCATGTTCGCCTCGAACGCTGTCGACTTCGACGACCTGCTGATGCTGACGGTGCAGGTGCTGGAGCGCTTCCCCGAGGCCCGTGAGCGCTGGCAGAAGGCGTTCCGCTATGTCCTCGTCGACGAGTACCAGGACACGAACCACGCCCAGTACCGCCTGCTGCAGCTGCTGGCCGAGAAGCACCGCAACGTCTGCGCCGTCGGCGACCCGGACCAGTCGATCTATGCCTTCCGAGGAGCCGATATCCGGAACATCCTCGAGTTCGAGCGTGACTTCGGCGAGACCCGCACGATCGCGCTCGAGCAGAACTACCGCTCGACGAACTCGATCCTCGGGTCGGCCAACTCCCTGATCGAGCACAACCGCGAGCGGAAGCCGAAGAACCTGTGGTCCGACCTCGGCGAGGGCGAGCCGGTGCGCGTGCTCGAGGTCGAGGACGAGCACGCGGAGGCGCGATTCGTCGCGGCCGAGATCGCGATGCTCGTCGAGGAGGACTACAGCGGCAGCGAGATTGCGACCTTCTACCGGACGAACGCGCAGTCGCGGGTGCTCGAGGACGTGCTCGTCCGCCAGGGCGTCGCGTACCAGGTGATCGGCGGCCCGCGGTTCTACGAACGCGCCGAGGTCAAGGACGTGATCGCCTACCTGCAGGCGATCGACAACCCGTACGACGCCGTCTCGCTGCAGCGGATCGCCAACAGGCCGAGGCGCGGGATCGGCGACGCCAGCCTTGCCCGGCTGCAGACGCACGCCGACGCGTTCGGGATCTCGCTCTGGGAGGCCCTCCCGCAGGCCGAGGACGCGGGCATCTCGAGCGCGCCGCTGCGCGCGGTCCAGCAGTTCCTCGGCCTGCTGCAGTCGCTCATGGCCGGCGCGCTCGACATGGAGGTGCCGGAGGTGATCGAGCGGGTCCTCGAGCAAAGCGGCTACCTCGAGTCGCTGCGCGCCGAGCGGACGATCGAAGCCCAAGGGAGGATCGAGAACCTGCAGGAGCTCGTCGGCGTCGCGCAGGAGTACCAGCACACCGCGCAGGAACCCTCG
>Ga0207428_10002829_pt1 | contig 17221 bp, 19 predicted proteins | sample RhiMethybrSRZTD1_FD_187600 | JGI IMG/M metagenome (GOLD analysis project Ga0207428, IMG submission 187600) | Populus rhizosphere microbial communities from Tennessee, USA - Rhizosphere MetaG P. TD hybrid SRZTD1 (SPAdes) (version 3) | ecosystem: Host-associated > Plants > Roots > Rhizosphere >...
GGTCAGGCCGCTCCAGACGGTCTCATCCGCAAGCCCTGCGGCAGCGTCGCCGCCTCCACGGGGGTGGCGGAGAGGGCCACCATGGCCGCCAGCACCCCCAGCGCGGCGATGGCCGCTCGGATCCGTTGCCTGAGCGTGCTGTGGGCTGATCGCCGCATGACCCATCCCCTCCAGCGATGACGGCGGTCATCCCATGGATGGCGAGCAACCAGCAACCAGAGAGGCCGGTGGGTGCCTGCCAGCCGCAGCAAGGCGCTACATGCGGGACTCGTCATGACGTGATCCCGACAATGCCCGAGGACTCCGGGGCGACAGGTGGCGCTGAATGGCTGCCGACGTCTGGGCCGTGTTGTGTTTCAGCCATCAGCTGATGCTCGAACTCACGGGTAGACCGGTGCGGCAGCCGGCTGGAGCCCATGCTCACGTTCTTCAACCGCGCCCGCCCGCACCAGATCACCCAGGCCCTTGTCGTGCAGGCGATGTCCTGAGATCGTCTCGTCGCTTGTCCTCCCAGCGGGGAGAGGGTAGGCCCCTATGGGGCACCGCCAGGATGAGCTGCGGATCGGAGGTCGATGATGCGGAGCGAGCTGTTCGGAGAGAACCTCGAGGCCGGGACCCAGGACCGGTTTGTGTTGCAGAACCCGCGCCTGCTGCGGATCGGGCTGGACGGCGATGTCATGGCCCGCCAGGGCTCGATGGTCGCCTACCAGGGGGAGCTGGACTTCGCCCACCAAGGCTCCGGAGGAATGGGGAGGTTCCTCAAAAAGACGCTCACCGGCGAGGGCCTGCCGCTGATGAAGGTGAGCGGCCGAGGCGACCTGTTCTTGGCCGATGACGCCAGCGAGATCCACCTGATCACCCTGGAGGGGGACTCGGTCACCGTCAACGGGCGCAACGTGCTGGCCTTCGACTCCGCGCTGAGCTGGGACATCAAGAAGGTCGAGGGCGCCTCGATGCTTGCCGGCGGTGTCTTCAACACGGTCTTCACCGGGACCGGGCAGGTCGCCATCACCGCCCATGGCACGCCGGTGGTGCTGACGGTGGACGCTCCGACCTATGCGGACATGCAGGCCGCCGTTGCCTGGTCCTCGTCGCTGGCCACCAGCGTGCGGCGGACGGCCGGAGCGGGAGCGCTGATCGGCCGCGGCTCCGGGGAGGCGTTCCAGCTGGCCTTCACCGGAACCGGGTTCGTGGTGGTCCAGGCCAGCGAAGGACGAGTCGCCCCACCCCACTCGCACTAACGACCGCAGCGCTCAGGGCCTCAAGAGACGGTTGTCAAGCTCACCAAGAGATCAGACGGTGGCCGCCGCCCACAGCCTAACGAGTCCACCATGCAACCTTTGGCTTGGTTGTCCTAGGACCTGCGGTAGGTGAGGATGACCACGCCATCGCCGACGTTCCTGGACTCGGCCAGCTCCAGCGGCCGGTGGCTGGCATCGCTCGAGAACAGCCGCTTGCCGGAGCCCAGCACCACCGGGAAGATCATCAGCCGCAGCTCGTCGACCAGCCCCCGGTCGAGCAGGGCCTGGGCCAGCTGGAGGCTGCCATGGACCCCGATGTCGCCCTCGTGGCGCTGGCGCAGCTTCTCCACCTCCTCGGCCAGGTCGCCCTGGAGGACGGTGGTGTTGGTCCAGGACGGCTCCTTGAGGGTCGAGGAGACCACGTACTTGGGGATGGAGTTGAACTTGTCGGCGAACTCGCCCTCCTGGCCGGGCCAGGCCTGGGAGAAGCCGTCGTAGGTGCGGCGGCCCAGCAGCAGGGCGTCGGTGGCCCTGATCTCGTCCAGCTTGAACTGGGCCCCCTTGCCGCGGACGGTCTCGAACCCCCAGCCGCCGTGCGGGTGACCCTCGGACCCGCCCGGGTCCTCCGCGACCCCGTCAACGGTGATGAACTCGGTGACCACGATGTCACCCATCGGCGCCTCCTTCGGGCTCGGTTGCCGGTCGGCCTTGCGGCCCCGTATCCTATCGCAACCACGCGGTTGTGAAACAAGTAGGTTGGATACCGAGATGGCGACCGACCAGCTGACCCGCACCTTCCACGCCCTGGCCGACCCCACCCGCCGGGCCATCCTCGGCCGGCTGACCGAGGGCGAGGCCAGCGTGGGCGAGCTGGCCGAGCCGTTCCGGATCAGCGCCCAGGCCGTCTCCAAGCACCTCAAGGTGCTGGAGCAGGCCGGGCTGATCACCCGGGGCCGCACCGCCCAGCTGCGGCCGTCGCGGCTGGACGCGGTGCCGCTCAAGGACGCCGTCGACTGGCTGGAGGGCTACCGGCGGTTCTGGGAGGGCGGCTTCGAGCGGATGGAGGCGCGGTTGGCTGTCGGCGAGGACGGTCCCGCCGGTGGCTGAGCCCGGCATCGACATCACCCGGGTGTTCGAGGCGCCGCGCGAGCGGGTGTGGCGGGAGTGGACCGTGCCCGAGCGCTTCGCCGACTGGTTCGGCGGCGAGGCCGAGATCCCGCCGGCCACGGTCCGGATGGACGTGCGCAGGGGCGGCCGCTGGCGGCTGACCATGCTCGCCGGCCCCGACCGCCGCGAGATCCGCTGGAAGGGCGAGTACCTGGAGGTGCTGGAGCCCGAGCGGCTGGTGTTCACCGTCTCCGACCGCCCCGACGAGGTCTACGAGCTGGTCACCGTCGTCCTCACCGACCTCGGCGACGGCCGCACCGAGATGCGGTTCTCCCAGACCGGGCACCTGTCGCATGCCCGGTACCGGCGGGCCGGCAGCGGCTGGGCGTCGTTCTTCGACCGGATCGCGGCCCGGCTGGCGGCCTCCTGATTGGACGTAGATCCTGGCCGATGGCAGGCAGGGCTGGAGGAGTCACTGAGCCGGGTCGCGGCTGGTGATGCCTACCGCGCCGACGCTCGACTCCGGCGGGTCCCGGCGCGAGCGTGGCAGTGCGTGTCCGCCGGCCGCGGCGTCAAGGGCCACCGTCTGTAGGATTGGGCGTTCATCCGCCTGGACGACGGCGACCCTTCACCCGGCGGCCAGGCGGGCCAGCACTGGCTGCTGGTGCGCCGCAACCGCACCACCGGTGAGCTGGCCTTCTACCACCCATGAGATCACGATCTGGCTGGAGACTAGGCTGGGCAGGTGAACGACAAGCAGCGATTCCAGCTGGCAGCCGTCGAGTCGCTGGCTGGCGGCAGGGATGCGCCCCTGGTTGCCGCGGCGGCACACGCGCTGGCCCCAAGCGTCGACCCACAGACGGTCGTGCTCGTTGAGGGGAGCAGCGACCAGGCCGCGCTCGAGGCGCTCGCTGAGCGCGGTGGTCGGGATCTTGCCGCTGAGGGCATTGCCGTGGTGCCGATGGGCGGTGCCAGGAACATCCGACACTTCCTGGGGCTGTTCGGTCCTCTGGGCTTGGACCTCAGGCTGGCGGGCCTGTGTGACGCCGGTGAGGAGGGCGACTTCCGGCGCGGTCTGGAATGGGCCGGCCTCGGCTCCAACCTCCGTCGGGCCGACATGGAGGCACTCGGCTTCTATGTGTGCGTCGCCGACCTGGAGGACGAGCTGATCCGCTGCCTTGGTGCCGCCCGTGTGGAACAGGTCGTCGAGGCTCAGGGTGAGCTTGGCTCGTTCCGCACCTTCCAGCGGCAGCCTGCCTGGCAAGGACGCAGTAGCCAGGCGCAGCTTCGGCGCTTCGTCGGCACCCACAGCGGCCGCAAGATCCGGTACGCGCGGTTGCTGGTCGACGCGCTGGAGCCCACGAGCGTGCCTCGGCCGCTCGATCGTGTACTTGCTCATGCCGGACGGATCGAATGAAGGCTTCCGCCTTGCTTCCGACCGGGCGCGGCGGTCGCGTTGAGGAAGCTGCGCTGGCCATGCTCGCCGGGCCGGGGTGGAGGGCGGGGCTCGTGCCTCGGGCGGGAGCGTGCGCTTCGCCGCCGCTGGTCGGTCGGGCGACCATGCATGGGGTCACGGCGAGGTCAGTGGCGTTAACCCGCGTGGTCCGTCGCTGAGGTGCTTGACCCTTAACATCCTGTTGCGGAAATGGCTGCTGGCCGGCCTGATGGTATGGCGCCATGCCGATCGAGCGGAGCAACGTGCCAGGCCTGGCCCAGCCGCCCGGCTACACCCACCTGGCCACGGTGAGCGGGGCGCGGCTGGTGTTCATCGCCGGGCAGGTGCCACTGAACGAGCGTGGTGAGCTGGTCGGGCGCGGCGACGCGATCGCGCAGGCGCGCCAGTGCCTCCGCAACCTCGCGGCGTGCCTGGCGGCGGCGGGCGCCACGCCCGGGGACGTGGTTCGCACCACCGTCTATGTGGCCGCCGAGGGGCGGGCGTGCTGGCGCGCGTGTGGCAGGCGCTGCTCGACTCCGTCCCGGCCGGCGCCGCTCGATGGGGTCGGGTGGAGGTGGGTCCGAGATCTCTGACGCCGAGAGTGGTGTTGTAGCGTTCGGGTGGTGATGACCACGACCGTGTTGGCGGGATAGGCGTGGCCATGGGCGCTCTTGTGGAGGGTGTCGTCGCGGGTCTAGGGATCGCCGTCCCGGTGGGCGCGATCGCCGTGCTCATCGTCGACCTGGGGATGCGGCAAGGGTTCGCGCGGGCCGTCCCTGCGGCAATGGGCGCCGCCAGTGCCGACCTTGCCTACGCGGCGGTGGCGGCCGTGGCCGGCATTGCGGTCGCAGCCGTGCTGGCGCCCTATGAGCGCGGGATCGAGCTGCTGAGCGCGACGGTGCTCGCGGGGATCGTTGCCTACCGGATGGTGCGCCTGCTTCGGGCTGGCAACGACACCCGACCAAGCCCGACGGGCGACGGCGCGGTGTCGACCTACGCTGGCTTCCTCGCGCTCACGCTGGTCAACCCGCTCACCGTCACCTACTTCGCGGCGCTCATCCTCGGGCTCGGGGACGACAAGCTTGGCTCGGGAGCTGACAAGGCGCTGTTTGTGGTCGGGGCGTTCGTCGCCAGCGCGGCGTGGCAGTTGGTGCTCGCGGGGGTGGGAGCGGTGCTGCACCATCGGCTCTCGGAGCGGGCCTTGCTGTCGACCTCGTTGGTCGGAAACCTACTGATTGCAGCACTCGCGATCCGCCTGGCGTTGGGCGCCTAGTCAGCCGTTCACCAGTGACCACCAGCCGGCCGGGGGAGCCGCCATGCGACCAGCCAGGATCATCGCCGCCGTCGTATTCGCCGGCGCTCAGGCCCCGGCGCCTGTGGGGCGGATCGATCCCGCCCGCTGTCCGCCGCTCGATCACCCACGCTTTGGTCGATGTCGGGCCGTTGACCTTTGTGCCCTCGCCCGATGCCCTCGTGGACCGCAATGGCTGCGCCCGGGTCCGCGACGACGGCATCCTGATCACCTTGGGGCCGGTGGACGGGACCAGTGACCGGATCCAGGTGGGCGTCAACGGCGTTCTGGCCTGTCTTGGCGCGAACTCGCTGACCTACAGGGTCCAGCAAACCACGCAACTCGCAAGCCGAATTGACGCGTACCAGCCTGCCGCGCAAAGCCTGGGGTGGGCAGTTCGCGGTCGTGCCGGGCAGGCCGTGGGCGTGGGTTGCGGCCGTGGGATGGTGGCTGGTGGCTCGACAGGGTGGGGTTGTGCTGCCAGCCTGAGCGTGTGCTGACCAGGAGGGGTGGCCGCGACGAAGGCGACGGCACGACCTGGCGCCGATGCGACGATCACGCTGGCCGACGGGCGGATCCTGGCCCATTGCGAATGGGGCGACCCGAGCGGCTCCCCCTCTGTTGTTGGTGCATGGTGCGCCGGGGTCGCGGCTGCTGTGCCCGGATGAGGACGCCACCGCGGTGGCCGGGGTTCGGCTGCTGACGGTGGACCGCCCCGGCTATGGGGGCTCGAACGCTCGTCCGGATCCATCCCTGCTCGGCTGGGCCGACGATGTCCAGGCCCTGGCCGACCGGCTTGGTCTGGAGCGGTTCGCGGTGGTCGGGTTCTCCGCCGGCGGTTGATGTGCCCATCCTGGCCAGGACCGACGTGCGCGACGCCCTGACCCAGATGTTCCGGGAAGGGGCCCGCCAGGGTGTGGACGGGCTGGTGGCCGACTGGATCGCCCCGAGCCTGCCCTGGGGGTTCGCCTTCGCCGACCTCAAGCTTGCCCAACTCCAGGCCAGTGCTGTACCCCCAGGACGGGCGTCTGCTGTTGCTGCAGCACTGGGGCGAGATCCTTGCCGCGGTGACAGCCTCTCCAGCCCCCTGACCTCGGGCGGCAGCAGAGGGCGCAGCGGGGTGGCGGCAGATCGAGGCTTCAAGGCGATCGGTGGCGGGGGAGAGGCGGCTGTCGCGGAGACGAACGGTTTCGGCCAGCTGCCTGTGCCTCGACGGGCCCTTCCAGGGCCCATCACGACGGCGATGCTCTTGGCTCCGTGCGGGTAGCCTGTGGCGAAAACCTGAGGAGGACGGCGCATGGCAGCGGACCTCACCCACCACCATCGCGACACGCTCGAGCGGATCTTCAACCATCCCTCGAGCGGCAATATCGAGTGGCGCCAGGTGCTGTCGCTCCTGGAAGCCGTCGGGACGACGACCGAAGAGCACAATGGCAAGGTCAAGGTCGCACTGGGCTCCGAGACCGAGGTCCTCCAGCCCCCGCGGGGCAAGGACATCGACCAGCAGATGATCGTCGACCTGCGGCGGATGCTCAAGGCAGCGGGATTCGCACCCGGCGACTGAGGATGCGCGCTCGCGCGACCACGGCGACGGCGCGTGGGGCGCCCCTGCCTGACATCGGGCTCCTCGTTGTCTGGTCTGGGGGAAGGAACGTCTTGACTCGGCCTGTGCTCGAGCATCGGTCCCGCAGCCGGGCGGCGGGGGAGCAGGCCTGGCCAACGGACGCCGGACCGGCAGGGCGTCATCGGCCTACCATGAGGACCTGGGGCCGGCCAGCTCCGGATCGAGCCGATGGTGGTTCCGAGCAGCCGGTGCGGTGCCGGCGACGCGGCCAGGATGGGAGCCAGCGTGAGCACATTGCCAGGAGTCGACCCAACCACGCCGCCCAGCGGGAGCGGCTGCGCCGACTGCCAGGCCACCGGAGGATGGTGGTTTCACCTGCGCCGGTGCGCCCAGTGCGGGCATATCGGCTGCTGCGACAGCTCACCGTCCCAGCATGCCAGCGCGCACGCGGTGGCCAGCGGGCACCCGGTGGTCCGCAGCTTCGAGCCAGGTGAGGCATGGTTCTGGAACTACCAGACCGACGAGCTCTACGACGATGGGCCAGCGCTGGCCTCTCCCGAACATCATCCGCTCGACCAGTCGGTTCCCGGCCCAGCCGGCCGCGTCCCCGCTGACTGGCAGGCGCACCTGCACTGACCACCCGCGCGGACGGCCTGCCGGTCTCCGCGGAGGCTCAACCGCCATCGGTCCCTCCCACGGGCCGCAGGACGGTCGCCCCCAGCCATTGGCTGGCCAGCAGGGCCAGCTCGACCTGGAGGCGGTGCTCGTCGATGGGGTGGCCGAGGGCCTCGGCGGCCTTGCGGACCCGGTACTGGACGCTGTTCTTGTGCAGGATGAGCCGCTCCGCGGTGGCCTTGTAGCTGCCCTTCTCCTGCAGAAACACGCGAAGGGTGTCGCGGAGCCGGGCGTTGTGGTCGTCGTCGTCGGCCAGCGGCCCGAGCGTCTCGAGGACCCAGGCTCGCAGCAGCTCAATCGAGCCCGACATCAGGGCCAGCGGCGCAACGTCACCGAAGCTGGTCGTCCGCGGCCCCGACCGACCGGCGGCCAACGCGACCGCCTGGGCGCCCAACGCCTGGCGGTGGCTACGGCGGAAGCCGGCAACGCCGGCGCCGACGGCGCCGAACGCGAAGCGGATCCCGGGCCCTGGCCGGGCGCCGCCGCGGAGGGCCGGAACGGCGAAGGTGTCCCTGGCGCCCAGCGGCAGCCAGGCCCAGGCAGAGGACTCGTCCTGGGGAAGGAAGATCGGCCGCCCCTCGCACGCCGCCCGGCGGGCGACCTCCGAGGTCGCATCCTCCAGCCGCGCCAGCGAGCTGCCGCCGGCCTCTGCCTCGGGGAGCCAGCACACCACCCCCACGTGGTGCTGCCGGAGCCGGTAGCCCAGGACCACCTCGGAGGCGTCGACGTCGACCCGCTCGCCCCGCAGCAGCGCTCGGATGCGGGCCGCTCTGGCCGCGCTGAGGTTGCGCAGCCAGTTCTCCTTCTCCACTTCGTAGGCGGCCAGGACCTCCTCCGACACCCGGTCGATGTAGGTGGCGGTGATCTCGGCGATGCGCAGGCCGGTTGCGCTCACGATGGCCGCGCTGTCGGTGCGCCGCCCGAGCTCCTCCAGGCACCAGTCCTGGAAGCGGGCCGAGCCGATGCGATAGGCCCGCAGCAGCGCGGCGACTGGGACACCGCGTTGGGCCAGCCGGCGGGCGTACTCCTGCGCGGCCGTCGGGGCGTGCGCGCGGTCCAGGTCGATGCCGTGCTGGAGGATATGCAGCACGGTGGCCACGTTCTCGGTGACGCTGGCCTCCAGCAGCGTGAGGACCTGGCTGTCGGTGCGCAGCTGGGGGATCTCCCGCACGATCAGGTCGTAGATATCCGCGGACACCTCGGCCGTGCGGGGCCCGAGCGCGCCGGAGACGTCGGCGGCGCTCTGCGCGACGGTGGGGCTTGCTCTATCCACCGACGGATCGTACGAATCGTCCGCCACCAGCTCAAGACCTGCCGAGCCGCTGGCCGGAGGTGGTCGTTCCACTGCTCGCCCCTATCGGTGGCCGTCACCGCAGCGTACGGAGACCGGCCGCAGGCGCCATCGTGGCGCGGGCACGACGAAGGGCGGCGATTTCGTGACGCGCGCCTGTTGGCAGCATCACGCCAGGACCGTACCTTACTCGCCAGATGATCCGGGAGGGATGACCGCGATGAACCTTGCGTCGATCCTGTCACGAACCGCCGGGCGGAGTGGCCACCGGCCGGCGGTGCGCCTCGGCGAGACCACGATGACCTACCGGGAGCTGGACGACGCCAGCGCCCGCGTCGCCGGCCTGCTGCCCGACCGCGGCATCCGGCCGGGCGACCGGGTCGGGGTGATGCTGCCCAACACCCCCGAGTTCGCCCTGGTCTACTACGGCGTGCTGCGGGCCGGCGGGGTCGTCGTGCCGATGAACCCGCTGCTGAAGGCGCGGGAGGTCGCCTACTACCTGGGCGACTCCGGCGCCCGGCTGCTGTTCGCCTGGCACGGGTTCGCCGACGAGGCCTCGGCCGGCGCGAAGCGGGCCGAGACCGAGGCGGTGGTGGTCGATCCCGACTCGTTCGCCGAGGTGCTCGCGTCCGCGGAGCCCGACCGGGAGGTGGCCGATCGACAGGAGGACGACACCGCGGTGATCCTCTACACCTCGGGCACCACCGGCCAGCCGAAGGGCGCCGAGCTCACCCACGCCAACCTCGCCCGCAACACCGAGGTGGGGCGGACCGACCTGTTTCGGCTCACCGACGAGGACGTGATCTTCGGCGGGCTGCCGCTGTTCCACTCGTTCGGGCAGACCTGCACGCTCAACGCCGCGGTGGCGTCCGGGGCGTCCCTGAGCCTGCTGCCACGGTTCGACCCCACGCGGGCGCTGCAGACCCTCGCCGGCCACCGCGCGACGGTGTTCATGGCCGTGCCGACCATGTACACGGCGTTGCTGCACAGTCCGGACCGGGCGGCCTATGACGTGTCGGCGCTGCGACTGGCCGTCTCCGGCGGCGCCGCGATGCCGGTCGAGGTGCTGCACGGCTTCGAGGAGGCGTTCGGCTGCCCCGTGCTCGAGGGATACGGGCTGTCAGAGACCTCGCCGCTGGCCTCGTTCAACCACCCGGACAGGCAGCACAAGCCGGGCACCATCGGCACGCCGATCCGAGGTGTGGAGATGCGGGTCGTGGACGAGCAAGGCGCCGAGCTTCCCCAGGGCCAGGTCGGCGAGATCGCGATCCGCGGCCACAACGTGATGAAGGGCTACTGGCGGCGCCCCGAGGACACAGCCAAGGCGATCCCGGACGGGTGGTTCCGTACCGGCGACATCGGCCGGGTCGACGAGGACGGCTACTTCGCCATCGTCGACCGGAAGAAGGACCTGATCATCCGGGGCGGCTACAACGTCTACCCGCGGGAGATCGAGGAGGTCCTGTACGAGCACCCGGCGGTGGGCGAGGCCGCGGTGATCGGCCTGCCCCACCCCGAGCTGGGTGAGGAGGTGGGCGCGGCGGTGGCGCTCAAGCCGGGCGCCAGCGTCACCGCCGAGGAGCTGCGCGACCATGTCAAGACGCAGGTCGCCGCGTACAAGTACCCGCGCAGGGTGTGGATCGTCGAGGGGCTGCCGAAGACGGCCACCGGCAAGATCCTCAAGCGGGAGATCGTGCCACCGGCCGACCTGGCCGAGCGATGAGGCTCTTGCTGCTCGCACCCCCCGGCGCGGGCAAGGGAACCCAGGGCGCGCGGCTCGCCGACCGGCTGGGGGTGCGGCACGTCTCGGCCGGGGAGCTGCTACGGGCCGAGGCGCGGGCCGGCACGCCCGCCGGCCGCGAGGTCGCCGGCTACCTGCAGCGGGGCGACCTGGTTCCCGACGCCATCGTCTTCGACGTCCTCACCCCGGCGGTGGTCGCCGAGGTCGCCCGCGGCGGCTACATCCTGGACGGCTTCCCGCGGACCCTCGCCCAGGCCACCACGGCGGCCGACCTCGGCGCCCGGCTGGGGCTGACGTTGCAGGCCGTGATCCACCTGTACGCGTCCGAGTCCGTGCTGGTGCAGCGGCTGCTCGGCCGGGCCAGGGAGGGCGGCCGCAGCGACGACACCGCGGCGGTGATCCGGCATCGGCTGGACGTGTTCGCCACGACCACCAGCCCGCTGATCGACTACTACCGGAACCGGGGCATCCTGCTGGCGGTTGACGCCGACCAGCCGCCCGAGGCGGTCACCGCCGAGATCCTGACCCGGCTGTCGGACCGCTCGTCGATTGGGGAGCGCTCATGACGACCCAACGGGACACCCAACCTGTTGGCGACGACCCCGCCGACCAGGCCGCTCCGCTGGATGCGCTGCTGGTCGAGGCGGCGCTGGGTCCGCTGCGCCGCTTGACCCCGGACGCCTCCACGGTGCGGTTCGCCCTCCAGCTCGCCCGCCGCCCGCGTACCACCGGTCGGCGGCTGGGCGGCCTGGCCGCCGAGCTGGCCCGCATCGGTGCCGGCACCTCGAGGGTCGCCCCGTCCAAGCGGGACCGCCGGTTCACCGACCCGGCGTGGACGGCGAACCCGCTGCTGCGCCGCCTCGTCCAGACCCACCTTGCCGCCGGGCAGACCGCCGAGCAGCTCCTCGGCGACGCCGCGCTGGGCTGGCGGGACGAGCAGCGGGTGCGCTTCCTGGCGGAGAACCTGGTGGCGGCGGCGTCGCCGAGCAACCTGCCGCTGGTGAACCCGGCGTCGGCCAAGGCGCTCATCGACACCGCCGGGCTGAACTTCATCCGCGGCGCGCGCAATCTCCTGGGTGACCTGGCCACCACGCCCCGTGTCCCGGAGATGGTGGACAAGTCGGCGTTCGAGGTGGGTCGCACCATCGCGGTCACGCCGGGAGCGGTGGTGCTGCGGACCGAGGTGCTCGAGCTGATCCAGTACCGGCCGCAGACCAGACAGGTCCGCAAGGTCCCGCTGCTGCTGGTGCCTCCGACGATCAACAAGTACTACGCACTCGACCTCGCCCCGGACCGCAGCCTGGTGGAGTACCTGGTCCAGCACGGGCAGCAGGTCTTCCTCATCTCCTGGCGCAACCCCGACACCCGCCATGCCGACTGGGGCCTGGGCACCTATGTGCAGGCGGTACTGGATGCGCTGGAGTCGGTCGGGCGGATCAGCGGCGCCGACCAGACGGCGCTGTTTGGCATCTGCTCGGGCGGCATCATCGCCAGCATCGCCGCGGCCCACCTGGCGGCCACCGGTCACCAGGACCGGCTGGCCGCGTTCGCGCTGGCGGTCACCGTGCTCGACAACGCCAGGGCCGGGACGCCGGCCGCGCTGGCGGACCGGCGGCTGGCCGCGGCGGCCGTTGCGCTGTCCAAGCGTCGTGGCTACCTGGACGGGCGGGCCCTGGCCGAGGTGTTCGCGTGGCTACGTCCCGAGGACCTGATCTGGAACTACTGGGTGAACAACTACCTGCTCGGCAGGAAGCCAGCGGCCTTCGACATCCTGTTCTGGAACGCCGACACCACGCGGATGAGCGCCAGGCTCCACGCCGACTTCGTCGACCTCGCGATGGAGAACCATCTGGTCACGCCCGGTGAGATGACGGTGCTGGGCCAGCCGGTCGACCTGTCGCGGATCGAGGTGGACGCCTATGTCGTGGCCGGGATCGCCGACCACCTCACGCCGTGGCAGAACTGCTACCGCAGCACCCAGCTGCTCGGCGGCGACAGCCGCTTCATCCTCTCCACCAGCGGGCACATCGCCGCGCTGGTCAACCCGCCGGGGAACCCGAGGGCCAGCTACCAGACCAACAAGGACAATCCGGCCGATGCGCAGCAGTGGCTGAGGTCCGCGGAGACCCAGCAGGGGAGCTGGTGGCCCGACCTGGTGGCCTGGCTCGGCGAGCGCAGCGGCGCCGAGAGGCGGGCGCCGGTCAAGCTCGGCGGCGGAGGGCTGCGCCCACTGGTCGAGGCGCCCGGCACCTATGTGTTCGACAGCTGAAGGGACGGGATCATGTACGAGGGCATCGGTCGGTCCCTGGGCACGGACTACTTCCGGATCGCCGACCAGCTCACCGGCGAGGAGCGCGACTACCTGCGGCGCACCCGTGACTTCGTCGACGACCGGGTGCTGCCGGTCATCAACGGCTACTGGGAGCGCGCGGAGTTCCCCTGGCCGCTGATCAAGGAGCTGGGCAAGCTCGGTATCGTCGGCGACGGCATCCAAGGGTATGGCTGCCCGCCGATGAGCCCGATCGCCAGCGGCCTGGTCAACATGGAGCTCAACCGCGGCGACGGCAGCCTGGGCACCTTCCTGGGGGTGCAGGCCGGGCTGGCCATGCAGTCGATCGCCATGCTCGGCTCGGAGGAGCAGAAGCAGCGCTGGCTGCCCCCCATGGCGACGCTGGAGAAGCTGGGTGCGTTCGCGCTCACCGAGCCGACCCACGGGTCGGACTCGGTCGCGCTGGAGACCTCGGCCGACCGCGACGGCGGCACCTGGGTCCTCAACGGGGCCAAGAAGTGGATCGGCAACGGCACGGTGGCCGACGTGGTCGTCGTGTGGGCCCGCGACGCCGCCGACAAGCAGGTCAAGGGATTCCTCGTCGAGAAGGGCACCCCCGGGTACGACGCCAAGCGCATGGAGGGCAAGGGCTCGCTGCGCGCGGTGTGGCAGGCCGAGATCACCCTGACCGAGGTGCGGGTGCCCGAGGAGCACCGGCTGCCCGGCGCCAACGGCTTCAGGGACGCCGGCCGGGTGCTGGCCGGCACCCGCAACACGGTGGCATGGGGGGCGCTGGGCCACGCCACCGCGGCGTACGAGTGCGCGGTGGCCTACTGCAGCCAGCGCCAGCAGTTCGGCAAGCCGCTGGTCAGCTTCCAGATCGTCCAGGACAAGCTGGTCAAGATGCTCGCCGAGGTCTGCTCGATGCAGCTGTACTGCCTGCGGCTGGGCCGGCTCATCGAGGAGGGCAAGCTCACCGACACCATCGCCGCGATCGCCAAGATGAACAACACCCGCAAGGCCCGGCAGGTCATCCTCGAGGCCCGCGACCTGCTCGGCGGCAACGGCATCCTGCTGGACTTCCACGTCATGCGGCACATGGCCGACATCGAGGCGATCCACACCTACGAGGGCACCGAGACCATCCAGACGCTGATCGTCGGGAGAGACATCACCGGTGTCGGCGCCTTCACCTGACCAGCAACAGATCCGGTTCGTCGAGGTCGACGGGGTCCGGCTGCGCACCTCGGTGCGCGGCCAGGGGCCGCCGCTGCTGCTGATCACCGGGCTGGGGGCCAGCCTGGATCTTGCCGAGCCGTTCGAGCGGGCGCTGACCACCCTCGGAGTGCAAGCGATCAGCTTCGACGCCCCCGGCGTCGGGCAGTCCACGGCCTACCGGCGGCCGCGGCGGATGCGTGGCGTGGCGTCGACCGTGGAGCAGCTGCTGGACGCGCTCGGCTACGACCAGGTCGACGTGCTCGGCGTCTCCCTCGGCGGAGTCATCGCCCAGCAGCTGGCCCACCAGGCACCACAGCGGGTGCGGCGGCTCGTGCTCGCCGCCACCGGCCCCGGCCTGGGCGGCCTGCCAGGGTCGCCGCGTGTGCTGCTGACGCTGGCCACGCCGCGGCGCTATGACCAGCCGGACTCCTACCGCCGCGTCGCCGGGCGGATCTACGGCGGCGCGGCGCGCCGCGACCCGGACGCGCTGCTGCACGGCTCGGTCGCGCGGTTCGTCGAGCGGCCCTCGACGTGGGGCTACCTCGGCCAGCTCTTCGCGATCAGCGGGTGGACCAGCCTGCCGTGGCTGGGAAGCCTGCGGCAGCCGACCCTGGTGCTGGCCGGCGACGACGACCCGATCGTCCCGCTGGTCAACGGGCGGATCCTCGCCCGCTGCATCCCCAACGCGCGGCTGCACGTCGTCCGGGGCGGCGGCCACCTGTTCCTGCTGGAGCAGCCGGCCCGGATCGCCGCGGTGATCGCCGGCTTCCTCGAGCGAGCCGGTGCGTGCGGCCACGTCGGGCGGACCGCGGCCGGGCCCGGATCGACGCGTGCCACCGAGGAACCCCGAGGAGGATGAGGCGCATGCGGATCGTCGACGTGGCGGATCTCCCCAGCCTGGAGGCCACGGTGCTCGGCCCCGGCCGCTGGCACGAGGTCTCCCAGCAGCAGATCAACCAGTTCGCCGACGCCACCGGCGACCAGCAGTGGATCCACGTCGACCCCGAGCGGGCCGCGAGCGGCCCCTTCGGCCGGACCATCGCCCACGGCTACCTGACCCTGTCGCTCATCCCGGTCCTGCTCGCCGATCTCCTTCAGGTCCGCGACGCGGCCCAGGCGATCAACTACGGGCTGGGTAGGGCCCGCTTCCCCGCGCCCGTGCCGGTCCGGTCGCGGGTGCGGCTGACCGCGATCGTCGAGAAGGTCGAACCGGTGCCATCGGGGTTCCAGCTCTCCCTGGCGTCCACGGTCGAGTGCGACGCCGCACCCAAGCCGGCCTGTGCCGCCCAGGTGCTCTGCCGCTTCGTCGGCCCGGCCGGTCCGGTGAGTCCGGCTCCTGGTCCGGACCTCGACTGGAAGCAGGGAGGTGAGCCGTGATGAGAGGTGGTTAGCCGCAGTCCCGGCATTCAGCACAGGCTCGCGTCGCCCGTAGGCTCTGGACGGTATCGAACATGAGGGAGGCGAAAATGCTTACTGGGGAGCGGTTGATCGCCCGGGAGGCGGCCCGGTACTGGTGGCTGTTCCTGGTCTCGGGGATCTTGTGGTTGCTGATCGCGTGGCTGGTGCTGCGCATGAACCAGACCTCGATCGCGGCCGTCGGGATCCTGCTCGGGGTGATGTTCCTCCTGGCCGGGATCAACGAGGTGGGCGTGGCCGCCTTGGCTCCCGGGGGCTGGAAGGTCTGGCACTACATCATGGCGGTGATTTTCTTGCTGGGTGCGCTGTGGGGGTTCATCCGGCCGGTCAACACCTTCTTCGCGCTGGCTTCGGTGCTGGGGCTGATCCTGGTCTTCTACGGCGCCTTCGAGATCATCCAGGGGGTGGCCTCGCGGGCGGTCAACCCCTACTGGTGGCTCAACCTGATCACGGGCATCCTGCTGGTGCTGTTGGCGTTCTGGGTGTCGGGCTCGGACCGGGTGTATGCCCTGGCCCAGCGGACGGCCTTGATCCTGTTCTGGGTGGGCTTCTTCGCGCTCTTCAGGGGCTTTTCACAGATCATGCTGGCATTCGGTGTCCGCCACGCCGGAGAAGAGGCCGCCGCCCTCGATACCGCCGGCCCTGGGGTAGGCACAGGTCAACCGCCAACCGGAGCGTCCTGATCGGCGACGGTCTGGTTCGATCTCGCGGCCACTCGCCACGCGTCTACCCGCCAACGGAGTCAGCTGGCGAGGCCGATGACCAGCCACATGAAGCCGACGCCGAGGACCGTGCAGGCCAAGGTGAGGCGGCTTGGATGGCGGGCGTGGGCCTCGGGAAGGATGTCGGAGGTTGCCAGGTAGAGGAGGACGCCGGCGAGAAACCCGAGGTAGAGCCCGAGGATCTGCTGCGGGATGGTCAATATGAGCGTGATGGCGGCACCCGTGACGGGAGCGAGGGCGTCGGCGACGAGGAGGGTCAGCGCGCGCCGGCGGTCGTTCCCGTACAGCGAGGTGATGGTGTAGGTGTTGAACCCGTCGGCGAAGTCGTGGCTGAGCACGGCGATTGCCACCACGGCCCCGACGGTGCTGCCGGCCTGGAACCCGGCACCGATGGCCAAGCCGTCCAGCAGGCTGTGCACCACCAGCGCGGAGGCGGCGAACACGCCGAGGCCTGGGGCGTGAACGTGGCCCGCGTACTCACCTTCCTCACCTTCGTGCCCGCGGTGGATCGCCACCGAGCGCTCGACGATGTGCAGGGTCAGGAAGCCGAGTACCGCGGCGAGCATGGCCAATGGAACGCCGAACAGCTGGTCGGGCTGTTGGGTGAGTGCTTCGGGTACCAGGTCGAAGCCGACGACACCGAGCATGAGCCCTGCGGCGAGGCCAAGGATGAGGTGCTGTTGGTCGTGGAACCGCAAGGCGGCGAGGCCCCCGGCCAGTGTGGTGAGGAATGATCCAAACGCCACAAGAAGGGGGATCACCGTCGCCTCTTCTCCGTCGCTGTACGGGGGGTGAGCACCGGACGGAATTATGGAGGACTCGGAGCGGGGTGTTGGGCCGGTCAGCGTCGGGCACACAGCACGGTCAGGGACCGCGGTCCCACGGTCACCGGGTCGCTGGCGGTGACCGCTGTGGTCCGCTCCCACCAGGCGTTGGCGAGGATGAGCAGGTCGTCGTCGAGCAGCGGCCGCTCGGGCTGGTCCAGGTCGGGTGCGGCCGAGCTCGTCACCGCCAGCCAGCATCGGCATGCCGCGGGACAGCCCCAGGGTGGCCAGCAGGGCGCGGGACTGCCGCGCCCGCAGGGCGACGATGGCCGGGTCGTCGCTGGGGCCTTCCACCCCGCAGTTCCCCAGGACCGGTTGTCGTCGGTCCCGTCCCGGTTGGCCTCGCCGTTGGCCTGGTTGTGCCTGGTGCCATAAGAGACGAGATCGCGCAGGGTGAAGCCGTCGCGGCTGGTGATGAGGTTGATCG
>Ga0207428_10002830_pt1 | contig 17218 bp, 16 predicted proteins | sample RhiMethybrSRZTD1_FD_187600 | JGI IMG/M metagenome (GOLD analysis project Ga0207428, IMG submission 187600) | Populus rhizosphere microbial communities from Tennessee, USA - Rhizosphere MetaG P. TD hybrid SRZTD1 (SPAdes) (version 3) | ecosystem: Host-associated > Plants > Roots > Rhizosphere >...
GTTTCTACCGCGACGCGGGAAATATCGCCGCCGCCCTGGAGTACGCGCAGCGCCTGGCTCAAATTTTTCCGGACGACAGACGGATGTCAGGGCTGGTCGACGCACTCAAGCGCCAGATGGAATCTGCACCGCGATAGCATCGGTCGTGCCGAGATATGCCGCCAGCACGTTGGGATCGGTCAGGACGGCCCCAGGCGTTCCTTCCGCGATCGTCCTGCCGTAATCGAGTACGTGGATCCGATCGGCGAGGTCGGCGATCATCTGCATATCGTGCTCGATCCAGATCATCGTCATGCCGAGCTCATGCTTGAGACGCAAAATGAAGCGTGCTAGGTCCTCGCGCTCTTCGCGATTGAGCCCTGCCGAGGGCTCGTCGAGCAACATGATTGACGGCTCTAACGCGAGAGCGCGCGCAAAGCCGACCAACTTCTGCAGGCCAAAGGGCAGGCTGCCGACCGTCGCGTGACGGTAACGCTCAAGCTCAACGACATCGATAATTCGCTCGACCGCTGCACGGTGAGCAATCTCGGCGCGTCGCACGCCGGGCAGGAACAGCATTTCGGCCAGCGGATTTGTCTGGATACGAGCGTGTCGTCCGGTCAGCAGGTTGTCGAGCACGCTCATTTGCGGGAAGAGTTCGTCATGCTGGAAGGTCCGCGCCAGCCCCAGCTGGGCAATCTCGTGTGGCGCTAGCCCGGCAATATCGGAGCCGCGAAAACGAATTGCGCCACCGCCGCGATAGAGTCCGCTGATACAGTTCAAAACGCTGGTCTTGCCCGCGCCATTCGGGCCTATCAGGGCAAACAATTCACCGCGCGCGACGGTGAAGGATACGTCGTCGAGCACGGTCAGCCCGCCGAAGCGCAGATGCAGGTGCTCCACAGAAAGCTCAGCCATACCACCTCCGCGATCGGCGATATTGCTTGACGTCGCGATAGGAGCGGCGCTCGCCCCCCGCCTGGCCGAGATAGAACTCCTGCACGTCCTGATGGCTTCTGAGGCGCTCGCGGTCGCCATCAAGGACGATGCGTCCGTTCTCCATGACGTAGGCGTAGTCCGAAATCTCGAGCGCGGCAGCCGCGCTCTGCTCGACCAGCAAGACAGCGATGCCAAGCTCGTTGCGGATTGCAGTGAGGCGTCGTGTGAGATCCTGGACCACGACCGGCGCCAGGCCGAGCGACAATTCGTCGACCAGCAACAATTGGGGATTGCACATCAGCGCGGCGCCGATCGCCAGCATTTGCCTTTCGCCACCCGAGAGAAGGCCGGCGGTCCGGCTTCGCAAGTCGGCAAGCCGGGGAAAGAAATGGTAGGTGCGCTCGTTGAGACGGTGTCGTTCGCTTGAACTGCCGGCGCGCGGCACCGGTGCGGCAAGATTTTCTGCTACGGTGAGGTTGGGAAAGACCTTTTCGCGCTCCGGCACCAGGACGATGCCTCTTGCGGCGATATCGTGCGGGAGTCCGTTGTCGATTCTGGTGCCTTTGAACGTTATGGTGCCCTCGGTCACACGCGCATCGTCTATGCCAAGGAAACCGGAAATCGCGCGCAGGGTTGTGGTCTTGCCCGCGCCATTGGTGCCAAGCACCGCCACGATCTGCCTTTCGGCGACCGACAGCGTCACGCCTTGCACGGCGGTGATGGCTCGCTTGTAGACAACCTCGATGTTGTCGACCTGAAGCAGGGCAGTCATTTGCGTGCTCCTGCCAGCGGCTTGTACCTGAACGGCCAGAGCAGAAAGTAGTTCTGGAGGCGATGCCAGATGCCGACGAGCCCAAGTGGCTCAAAGATCAGGAAGAGAATCATGACCACGCCAAACGCCGCGTAGTTGACGGCGAAAATCTCTCCAGCGAGTTTCTGAACGTTCGGCAGCAGTCGCAACAGCGCCTCAATCAGATATGGAAAGACGGTGATGAATGCTGCACCCAACAGCGCGCCAAGCAGTGAACCCATGCCGCCGACTATGATCATCGCGACATATTGGATCGACAGGAACAGATCGAAGGCTTCGATCGATACGAAGCCGCGGTAATAGGCAAAGAGGCAGCCGGCGACCGATGTCATGCTGGAGGAAATGACGAACGCCAGCAGCTTGTAACGCGCGACGCTGATGCCGAGCGCTTCGGCCACCGTCTCTCGGACATGGAGCGCCTGCCATGCGCGGCCGCTGCGGCTGCGCAGAAGATTCACGCAAATCAACAGGCTCACGAGAGCCGCTGCGAGCAAGACGAAATACCAGGCCCGGCCGTCTGTAAGCTTTATGCCGGCAAAGCGCGGCGGATCGACGACAATGCCGGTGGAAAAACCGCGCTTGGTCTCGTATTCGCCGCCGAGATAGATGACGACGAAGTGCAGAGCTAACGTGCTCACGGCAAGGTAGAGGCCACGCAGCCGAAGAGAGGGCAGGCCGAAAATAAAGCCGAGCACGATGCCGGTCAGCGCCGAAGCCGGCAGCGTAATCCAGAATGGCGCGCTTATTTCCCGCGCAAGAATTCCGGTGGTAAACGCGCCGGCAGCAATCAGACCGGCGTGGCCGAGCGAAATCTGGCCCGCGTAGCCGGTCAGCAGCATCAGTGAAAGCGCGCCGACCGAAGCGAGAAAGACCTGGCAGGCGAGGTCGAGCGCAAAAGGCGAGGCGAGGAAGGGAAAAACCGCCAGCAATATCGCAAAAACCGCGAGGCTTGCCCGCTCGGTCCGGGTTTGCAGCAGCGCAATATCTTCTCCGTATCCGGTGTGGAGATAACCGCTCGCGCGCGGCGCCGGCCTAAACACGGTCGAGCTCCTCGCGCGTGCCGAAAAGGCCCCAGGGGCGCACGACCAGCATCGCGATCAGGACCAGAAACGGCACAACGTCCGACAGCAAAGGATCGACGTAGTAGATGAGGAGAACCTCGGCGCCTGCGACGATCAGCGCGCCGGCCAGCGCGCCGGCAAGGCTGTCGAGGCCGCCGACAAGAGCGGCAGGAAAGGCCTTCAAACCAATGATGGGCATGCTGCTGGTCAAGCCGGAATCGAGCGCCATCAGGATCCCGGCGAATGCTCCCGTCAACGTTGAAAGGCACCAGGCCAGGGCATACACGCCGTGCAGGTTTATGCCGCGCTGGGCGGCAAGGAGCGGATTCTGGCCGGCGGCACGCATGCGCATTCCCCAGCGGCCAAAGCGCAAAAAACCGAATAGCGCGCCATAGACGGCGATCGTTATTGCGACCAAGACAGCGGACCAGAATGAAATGCGTGCGCCGCCGAACAATGAGAACGAAGGATTGGCCACCCCGAGCGCTTGCGCCGGATATTGCTGCTGGGCGGACCAGATCAGGAGAACTGCGCCTCGGATGAGAATGCCGAGTGCGACGGTTGTGAGGATTGCGGCGAGGACCATCTCCCCTGTCATCTTGCGCATGAGAAAAACATAGACGAGTGCGCCGGCCAGCAAGCTCAGAAGAACCGCAGCTGCGAGTGCAATTGCCGGATGGCCATTGAACAAGGATGCCGTTGCGAGCAGGAGATAGGCGCCGAGCATCATCAGCTCGCCGTGGGCGAGGTTCAACACGCGGCTGACGCGATAGATCAGCACATATCCGCACGCGATCAGCGCGTAGATCGAGCCGAGCACGATGATGTTGACGACGAGTTGCAAGGCGATCCCCGAAGTGGAGCAGCTGCGATCACCCTCTTCCTCGGCGGGAAGAGGGTGATGCAAGTGGGGTCACTTCACTTCATAGGTCTTCCAGTCCTGCACGCGGACAATCTTGTCCCCATCCCACTTGTAGACGCGATAGTAGAGTTGCGTGCGGAAATGATTGTCCTTGGTCCACTCGATTGGCCCTCCGCGCAGACCCTTGGTGTCGATCTTCAGGTTTTCCATGGCGGCGCGCACCTTGGCGGGGTCGGCAGGCCAGCCGGCGCCTTTGAGCGCGGCTTCAATAGCCATGCCGCCGATCCAGCCTTCGGTCATGGTCTGCGCGGGAAACTTCGATCCGGCCTTGCTGGCGGCAACCTCGATCTCCTGATGGATCGGCTGCTTTTCCTGGAACAGCGCGTTTGAATTGACGACGTAGAATTTGCCGTCCTTCAGTCGCGCGAGCTCGGCTTCGGCCTCGAGATGACCCCATGCGATGTAGTCGCTGTCCCAGCCGAGCTTGCGCAGGGCTTCGAGAGTGCGCACTTGCGTGACCCACGGTGCCCATGAATAGACCCAGTTCGGCCTCGCATCCTTGAGCTTGGTAGCGAACGACGTGTAGTCGGCGGTCGGCGGCGGGATGACTTCCTGGTCGACGGGCTCCATGCCCATCTTTTTCGACAGCTCCATGGCGTAGTCCATCTCGCCGCGCGACAGGGGTATCGCCATTGCTGCAAAACCGATCTTCACAGTGCCTTTCGCGGCCGCCTTGATGAACTCCAGCGTCGCGCGGCTGTCGAATTGCGAGGCATAGCCGGTCGTGCAAAATTGCAACGGGTCCGCCGGGGGATACACGCTTTGCGGACAGACGCCGCTGGCGAACAGCAGGGCCACGTTGGCGTTCTTGCTTTCCGCGATTACGGGCGCGTAGGTCGACGACAGGCTGGCATTCACCATCAGGATCACGTTGTCCTGGGTGATGAGCTTTTTCGTATTTGCCACTGCCTTGGAAGGCTGCGCGCCGTCATCCTCTATCACCAGCCGGATCTGCTTTCCGTTGACGCCGCCAGCCGCATTGACGCGGTCAATATAGATCCGCAAGGCATCCACCGCCGGCGCATAGGTGCTCGATGGTGGGCCGGTCAGAGCTGCGGTGATACCGACCAGGTAAGCATCTTGAGCTGCGGCCGGCAGTGCGATCGCGCACGCTGTCAGGCCGCCAACCACTATTCTCTTGAGCATAATATTCCTCCCTTTTTCAGTCCTTGAATTCTCGCGTCATGAAGCCAATACGTTCCCCGTGCTCGCGGCGATCATCCGCTCCTCGCTGTCGTCATACATTGCGTCGATCAGCGCCTTGAAGCGCTCGTACATCAGCTTGCGTTTCACCTTGCGCGTGGGCGTGACCGGCTCGCCTTCTTCTTCCGGATCGAGCGCCTTGGGCAGGATGCGGAAAGACTTGATCTGCTCGACGCGGGCAAGATCACGATTGACCTTGTCAAGCTCCGTTCTCATCAGACGCTCGACCCGCGGATGCGCGGTGAGGCTTGTAAAACCGGTATAAGCTACATCGTTTGCACGCGCCCAGTCAGCGACAGTATCGAAATCGATCTCCAGGACGGCAGTGAGATATTTCTTTCCGTGGCCGAAGACGATCGCTTCGGCGATATACGGGCTTGCCCGCAACGCATTCTCGATCAGCGACGGCGAAATGGTCTTTCCGCCCGCAGTGACAATGAAATCCCGCGCGCGATCGATGAGCCGCAGGCTTCCATTGCGCCATTCACCGACGTCGCCGGTGCGCAGCCAACCGTCGGCACGCTTGACCTCGCGCGTGGCTTCGTCAGCGCGCCAATAGCCATCGAACAGATCCGGCCCGCGCACCAGGATTTCTCCGTCGTCCGCCAGGCGCACTTCAATCCCCTCGACCGGCGTGCCGACATCGCCAGGGCGCGGGAAGCGACCGCGCTGTCCGGCAATGATCCCGCCGGCTTCTTCCGTCTGCCCGTACATCTCGACCACATTGACGCCGTATATGTGCCAGAGAGCCGCCGTTTCCGCCGGCAAACCGGCGCCGCCGCTGACCACCAGCTCCAGCTTGTCGAAGCCGAGCTTGTTCAGGATCGGCCGGAACATCAAAGCTTGCACCGTGCTGTAAAGCACGTGCCCAGCGGCGGTCGAATTGCCATCCCAGTGCCGACGGACGTGATCGCGCGCGACGCGCATGCCCGCTTCGTAAGACTTGCGCTTGAGCCAACTGGAGTTCAGCACGCTGACGAGCACATGCGAGGCGAATTTCTGCAAATAGCGGGGCACCGTGAACATCACCGTCGGCGCGACCTCGAACAGCGTGGTGGCAAAATCCTCAGAATCTTCTCCGAAATGCGGGACCAGCTGCGAGATCAAGGGAAGGGTGATAGCGACGTCGCGGCCGAGCACATGGCACATCGGCAAGAAAACGATCGTGCGGTGCGGCTTTTCACGCAGCGTCGGATACTGTGTTGCGACGGTGTCGGTTGCAGCCAGATGCTTGCCGTGGCTGACAAGCGCGCCTTTCGGATGGCCGGTTGTGCCCGAAGTGTAGACGATGAAGGCAGGGTCTTCAGCCGACAGGGAGGAAGCCTTCGTCTCGAGCCATTGGAGAACTGGCTTCGGTTCTTTGTCCAGCAGTTCGCGCAAGCGATGCAGCTTGGGATGCGCATAGCCGAACATGGCGGAATCATCGATAACGACGATCGCGCGCAGATCGGGGAGCCGGTCCACGATCGACAGGATCTTGTCGACATATTCCTGGTTTTCAGCAACGAAGATCGAAGCGCCGCCATCGCGCATCTGGTAGTCGACCTCGGCCGGCGATGCGGTCGGATAGATGCCGTAGGAAATTGCACCGAGCGACTGCGCGGCCAGATCGCAGAGCATCCATTCTTCGCAGACGTCTCCCATGATCGCGGCGCGCTCGCCGCGCGCGAGGCCGAGGCTTTGCAATGCAGCCGCGTATCGAGCAACCAACGTTGCATAGTCCCGCCAGCGGCGCTCGCGATAAACGCCGAATTGCTTCGAGCGGAAAGCCACCAAATCGGGTGTTGCCCGCGCCCGCTCGCACAACAGATGCAAAGCGGTGGTGCGGCGCAATCGTTCACGATCGACCGTGATGGGCGCGGTCATGCGGTGCCCTTGCTTGCGCGGCAGCTCTGCCCAATCTTATAGTTCTTTCGAATTGTAGGTTCTATGTGCGGGCAAGCAAGCGCCGGGCATACAAATCCCGAACCTCAGAATTTCCGGAGCCCGCATGCCATCCCAAGGCCGCCCACCATTCCGTGCCGATCACGTCGGAAGCCTTCTGCGGCCTGCGGTCTTACGTCACGCCTTCCGAAAGCATGCCGCCCGGGAGATCAACGAGGCCGGATTCATTGGGCTGCAGGATCAATGCATCCGTGATGTGGTCGCGCTGCAGGAGCAGGTCGGCCTTGAAGTTGTGACTGATGGCGAATTCCGCCGCGGATCTTATTGGGGCCGTTTCGTCGAGCGCACGAAAGGATTCGCGATCCGACCGGCGTCGTTCACGTTTCGGGACGATGGCGGGCACGAGGTCGAATTTACCGCGCCTTACGCTAGCGCCCGTATCGAACGCCTGCAGCCGCTGGCGCTCGATGAGTTCACGTTCCTGCGCAAAATAACCAGGGCTACCGGAAAGATTACATTGCCAGCGCCGTCGACAATGCATTTTTACCGATGCAACGATTTCGCCGATCGGAAAATCTATCCCGAGGTCGACGCTTTCTTTGACGATCTATCCAGGGTCTTTCAGCAGGAGATCGATGAACTTGCCAAGGCGGGCTGCCGTTATATTCAACTCGACGAGGTCGCGGTGGCCTTGCTGTGTGATCCAGCGATTCAAGATCAGGTCAGGCAATCCGGAAGCGATCCCGATGCACTCGTCGATCTTTACGTCAAAAGCATCAACGACGCCGTGGCACGCTGCCCATCGAACGTCGCAATCGGCGTGCACATGTGCCGCGGCAACTTCAAGGGCTACTACCTCGGCGCCGGTGGCTACGAATCGGTGGCAGAGCGCTTTTTTGCAAACACAAACGTCAGTCACTTTCTGCTCGAATACGATACTGCGCGTGCCGGCGATTTCGCGCCGCTGCGTTTCGTACCGACGAGCAAAGGCGTTGTGCTCGGCCTCGTGAGCACAAAGACGCCGGCACTGGAAAACTTGAGCGATTTAAAGCGTCGTGCCGAGGACGCCGCGCGTTTCATCGAACTCGATCGTTTGGCGATCAGCCCCCAATGCGGTTTCGCCAGCACGGTGGCTGGAAACCCACTTTCCGAAAAGGACGAGCGCGCCAAGCTGGCGCTGGTTGTTGAGGCCGCCAGGACAATCTGGAGCTGATCAGGCAGCTCGCCGGGTCGGGCTCTCATCCGCGGCGCCGAGCGCCGAATCGAGGACACCAACGCGGTAGCGAAAGACCAGTTCGCCGCCCTTCCAGCCAGTGAACAACAGGATGCAAACGGCGATCAGCGACAACAGCAGGCCTTTCGGCGCCGTCGCAGATGGTCCTTCACTGTATCGCGCGTAAAAACTGTACAGCTGAATCAGGACCATAACCACGTTCCCGCCGGCGTGCCACCACGTATCATTGAGCGCGCGAATGCGCTGCTCGCCGAAAACGTCAATCAGCCCGATGACCGCTGCGATGGCGGCTCCGACAAGCCCGCCGCCAAGCAGCCAAATTGCGGCGGTCGACCATGCTGTCGATGCCGTTTGCCAGTAGATCACGTCGCAAACAAACGTTGCGACGAACAGCGCGATGGGAAAGGGCACCAGCATTGGATGAATGGGATGCCCTGCAATGCTGACTGTACTTTTAGGATTTGCCATGGCGGCCTCCGGTGTCAGTGACTGACCGGTGGCCGGCTCGCGCTTATCGCTAGAGTCGTGGCGCCACCGTATAGCTGTATCTTTCTCCGCAGTCGCAGATGAACGTTGTCGTTTCCTTTTGTGTTTCGGGGATAGGATAAGGCTCAAGAACAGCAAGTCGCATTTTCTTCCCGCAAGTCGGACAGACGACGCGGGGGATGCCCGCGGGAATCCGGCGCAAGGCATGCAGGCGGCGGGTAAGCTCACCGGTAAAATCGGTCACCTGCTCGGAAACTTCATAGCTCCGTGCAAGGCGAAGCCATTGGCGTTCGAGCTCGAAGTAAGTTTTGCGCACCGCTGCGTATTCCACCTGGTTTGCACGCGACGAAGCCTCCGCCGCGTGCTGGTAACATTCGCGCGCCTTCGAAGAGATGATCTTCAGCATGAACTGTCGCTCAGCGGCTTGCCAATTACGCGCGCGGGTTGACAAAGACGTAGCCGCGCACGTCGCGCACATGCATCCTGGACAGTCCACCGCCGGAATTGTAGTCGCGGATCAGCCACTGTCCGTTGCCCGCGGCGGCCTCGATGTACATGACGTGGTCTCGTCTGACCGCGGCAAGTCCAGGACGCGGGCCGGCTTCGCGCGGAAGCAGTCGCGCCCAATTGGACGCCAGGTTCAGGCGCGCGTCAGAGATGCCGAGATATTTGCGCAGGCCACAGCCGCAATATCGATGCGGACAGCCGGCAGGGCGCGAACCGATGATGCTTCCGGACTCCGCCATGGCGAAGGTCCTGTTTCCCCTTGCATCGAGCGGCGTTACCGCAGCCTGGTAGCTTCCATTGCAGACGCTTCGACCATCATTTGTGAAAGTGCAATCACCCGAGCGCTGATAGACGAGATTGCGATGGAAGTGCTTGTGATGATGTCCGGCATGATTGCGGTGGTGGCGAGAAGGGTAGGCATCGGCTTGAAAAGAGAGAAAAGGCAGGCAAAGCAATGCGACCAGTATCGCCATGATACTCATACGACTCATGGTGTCCCTCGTGCGTTGAAGATGGAAAAAGGACTGCGAGCCCCGTGGGTTACTTGATGGGGCTGCGCAGGTTGCGAAAACACCTCTCGAAAAGACCTGCGCTTAAACGGGAGAGATCAAATAAAGTTCCCTGCCAGCAGACATATCGGCTGCGCGGTTTGGCCCCGGCTGCGGTCACTCCTGTCGAGTGAGGCAGAATCTAGTTGCTGATAACGAAGGGCCGTGCCCGTGGTGCGCGGCCCTTCGTTGCCTCTCATCCTCCTCGCGCGCAGCCGGCTTTATTCCTTCACCGCGCCGGTCATCGCCGAGACATAGTGCTCGACGAAAAATGCGTAGAGAACCACGAGCGGCAACGATCCTGCGAGGGCGCCGGCCATCAGCGAACCCCAACGGTAAATGTCGCCGTCGACGAACTCGTTGACGATAGCGACGGGAACTGTCTTTTGCGAAGTGGTGGAGAGAAAAGTCAACGCGTAGATGAATTCATTCCAACACAGCGTGAAGCAAAAAATGAAAGCCGAGATCAGCCCGGGCACTGCGAGGGGCAGCACAATCTTAGTCAGGATCTGCCAGCGACTCGCGCCATCGATCAAGGCGCATTCCTCGAGCTCGAAGGGAATCGTCTTGAAATAACCCATCAGCAACCAGGTCGAAAACGGGATCAGAATTGTCGGATAGGTCATGATCAGGGCGAACGGCGTGTCGAACAGTCCGTATTGGAACACGACCGAGGACAGCGGAATGAACAGGATCGACGGCGGCACCAGATAGGCGAGAAAGATTGCGCCTCCGACCCACTGCGCGCCCTTGTAGCGAAGCCGGACGATCGCATAGGCGGCAAGCACGCTGGAGACGATGGACAGAATGGTCGCGCCGACTGCGACGAACATCGTGTTCCAAAGCCACAACGGATAATGGGTTTCAAACAGCAGTTTTTGGAAATGCTTGAGCGTCGGCGTCCAGGTCCAGAATGGATTGAAGCGTTCGAGGTCGAGCAATTGCTCGTCGGGTTTGATGGCGGTGAGCGCCATCCAGTAGAAGGGGAACAGCAGCACCAGAAGGATGATCGAAAGCGGCAGGTAGAGCGTGACCAGCCGCCGCGGCAATGTCTGCAGATAGCTCATGCCCTCGGTATGATCGGCAACGGCCGAACTGCCGTGGAGCACGGTCCTTGGATCGGCGACCTTGGGCGCAACCGCGTCAGTCATTGCTTTCGCCTTGTTGCCATTTGCGCCGCTGCAATCCGAACCAGGAGATCAGGATCGCAGCCAGCAGGAATGGGATCATTGCAGTCGCAATCGCCGAACCCTCGCCGAGATAGCCGCCGCCGATGGCGCGCTGATAGCCGAGCGTGGCCATGAGATGCGTGGCATTGGCGGGACCGCCGCGCGTCAGTACCCAGATGAGCTGGAAGTCGGTGAAGGTGAACAGCACCGAGAACGTCATTACTACGGCGATGATAGGCGTGAGCAGCGGGTAAGTGATATGGCGGAAGATCTGCCATCGGCTCGCGCCGTCGATCGTCGCCGCCTCGTAGAGAGACGGTGATACCGTTTGTAGACCGGCAAGCAGCGTAATGGCGACGAAAGGCACGCCGCGCCAGATGTTCGCGAAGATCACAGACCAGCGCGCGTTCCAGGTATCACCGAGGAAGTCGATATTGGTTGCGATCAGTCCAAGCTTTCGCAGCGACCAGGACACGATCGAGAACTGGCTGTCAAAAATCCACCAGAAAGCGATGGCTGAAAGCACGGTCGGCACGATGAAGGGAATCAGCACGATCGCGCGGATGATCGCCTTGAACGGCATGTGCTGATTGAGGAGAAGTGCAAGGTAGAGACCGATGGCGAATTTGAACACACTCGCAACGCTCGTGTAGAGCACTGTATTGAAGACCGAAAGCCAGAACACCGAATCGTCCCACAGCCATACATAGTTCTCGATGCCCACGAAATTTCCACTGCGGCCGATGCGGGCATCAGTGAATGAAAGCCAGATGCCGAGCCCGAGCGGGTAGGCGAGAAAAAGCAGCAGGAACGCCGCAGCCGGCAGCATGAACCAGAGGCCGAGCCAGTCACGGTTGACCCTGAGCCGATTCCAGGCGGTGGGCTCGCGCAACAGGGGTTTCCAGACAACGTCAGTCATCGGGTGATCTTTCAGGGCGTCATGCCTGCTTTTGTCGCAGGCATGACGCGTCTTTTTGCAACAGCGGTGAGGGAAGATTTGGATGGCCGGGACGAGCCCGGCCATGAACCCTCCGTCTCAGCGATAGAGCCGCATCGCCTGCCGCTCGGCGATCTTGATTGCACCCTTGGCGTCCTCGCGGCCGGTGCAGACGTTGGCGAACATGTCCACGACGATGAAATCGGCCAGCGCCGCCGCCGCCTTTTCGCCGACCGAGCCAAGGCCGCCGGCGGTGAGCGTGCGTTTCGCCGCTTCCCGGAAGATCGTGTTCTTGGGATCGACCGTCCACACCGGATTGCTGTCGTAGGCGTTGAGCGGATGCGTCAGATAGCCAACCGACGCCTCCAGCCACTTGTTGTACTGATCCGCCTCCAGCAGATAGGCGATCAGCGCCTTACAGGCCTGCGGATATTTCGTGTAGGTCATCGCCAGCGTTGGGAAGCACACATGGAACTCGGTCGGTTTGCCGACCGGGCCGACCGGCCACAGCGAGTGGTTCATGTCCTCGGCGATCTCCTTCTTGCTGGCATCGCGCTTGGCCGCCGCATAAATCGAGATGCCGTTATTGGTCCAGGAAATCTCGCCTGCGAGGAACGCCTTGTTGTTGAACGCATCGTTCCATGCCGCCGTGCCCGGGATCATATTTTCGTAGAGCTGCTTGGCATAGGTGAGCGCCTTCTCGGTCTCCGGCGAATTGAGGATCACCTTGTCGTCCTTGTCGACCACGTTGCCGCCATGCGCCCACAGGCACCAGTGCACCCAGCAATTGGCGTCGCCGGTAGCATGTCCGAGCGCCATGCCGCCCGGTGTGTTGTTGCGCTTGGTCGCTTTGGCGAATTCGAGAAACTCATCGGTCGTTTCCGGGAACTTGGACATCCCCGCTTTCTGCAGCGCTGAAGTCCGGTAGTTGAGCATGTTGCCGCCGAAGCAGATCGGGATCGCGATCCACTTGTTGCCGCTCTTGCCGTAGGTGACGGCGGTCGGCACCCAGCCGCCATATTTCTTGCCGAGATAATCGGCGACGTCGGTCATGTCGACACATTTCTGCGGGAACAGATGCGGCAGCGAGAACAGGCCCCAGAACAGGTCTGGGCCGGAGCCGGTATTGGCGGCGACCGAGGCCTTCGGCGGGATGTCTTCGTACGATTCTCGGGCAATGGTGACTTTCACGCCGGTTGCCTGAGTAAAGGCATCTATCAGCTTGACGAAGGCGTCGTCTTCCGACTGCACGAAATACTTCCACCGCAGCATCGAAAGCTGCGCGTCCTTCTCCGGTTTCCAGGGCGCCGCTTGTGCCCAGGCCCTTGCCCATTCGAGAAGAGCAGGGCCGGTGAGGGCACCGGCTGCAGCGGCCGCGGTACCGCCTTTCATCAGCGCGCGACGCGTAAAGTAGCTCATGCTTATTCCTCCCTTTGCTTATTGGATGTTGAGACGCTTACCCGTCGTCTCGTCAAAAAGATGAATTAGCCGCGGGTCTGGCTTGAGCCGGATCTTGTCGCCCGGCTTGAATTGGTGACGCTCGCGGAACACCGCGATGACATCATCGCCGCCCAGCTTGGCGACGACTTGCAACTCCGATCCGGTGGGTTCGATAACCTGAACCTCGGCTTCCGCGCCGTCATCGGAGATTAAGAAATGCTCGGGCCTCACGCCGTAAACGATAGGGCGGCCGTCGCTTCCGGTCGGGGCGGTGCCCAGCCCAAACCTCACGCCGGCCGAATTTTCAAAGGACGCGCTCCCATTCACGCGGATGCGTCCCTTGATCATGTTCATGGCTGGCGATCCGATAAAGCCGGCGACGAAGAGATTGTCGGGACGATCATAAAGCTCGAGCGGTGCGCCAATCTGTTCGACGCGGCCGTCATGCATCACGACGATCTTGTCGGCCATCGTCATAGCTTCGATTTGGTCATGGGTCACATAAATGGTGGTCGTCTTCAGCCGCTGATGCAGCTCCTTGATTTCGGTACGCATCTGCACGCGCAACTTCGCGTCAAGATTCGATAGCGGTTCGTCAAACAGGAAAACCTGGGGGTCGCGCACAATGGCGCGGCCCATGGCAACGCGTTGACGTTGGCCTCCGGACAGCTGCCGCGGGTAGCGTTGGAGCAGCTGAGAGAGGCCGAGGATCGCGGCCGCGCGATTAACGCGCTCGTCGATCTCCTCCTGCGGCGCGCCGCGCAGCTTCATGGAGAACGCCATGTTGGCGGCCACCGTCATGTGCGGATAGAGCGCGTAATTCTGGAATACCATGGCCACGTCGCGTTCTTTCGGCGGGACGTTGTTGACGATGCGCTCGCCGATGCGGATTTCGCCGGCCGTGATGTTTTCCAGCCCTGCGATCATTCGCAGCAACGTCGACTTGCCGCACCCCGAGGGCCCGACCAGGACTACGAACTCACCGTCGCGGATCGAGATGTCGACGCCATGGATAACGGCTGTTGCGCCAAAGGCCTTTCGTACGTCGCGGATTGCGACCGAAGCCATTCATTCCTCCCGCGGCTGCCCCGGCAGCCGTTCGTGTTCTTTATTCTTCTATTGCCGCGGGTGCCTGGAACACCCGCGCAAGGGCAAATCATCCGACTTTCGCCAGCCGAAAAGCAAGCCCGACGTGCGACCGCGGGTGAGCAAAAAGACGCCGGGAATCGCTAGTTATAAGGCCAGGCCGCCATCGACCAGATGCGGCTGGCCGGTGATGTAGCTGGATTCATCCGAGGCCAGGAAAACCGCGAGCGCTGCCACTTCCTCAGCGGTGCCAAGCCGCGCCATCGGCTGACGCGCAATAAAGTTTTCTCGCACTTCCTTGAGCGGCTTACTCGTCTTTTTGGACACCGCTTTGACGCGCTCCTCGAACGACGGAGAGACGATTGTGCCGGGGCAGATTGCGTTGCAGCGAATGCCCTTTGTGATGAAGTCGGCAGCAACGGCCTTGGTCAGCCCGATCACGGCGGCTTTCGTTGCGCCGTAGGCGTAGCGATTTGGCAGCCCTTTGACCGAAGAAACGCCGGAAGACATGTTGATGATCGAACCGCCGCCATTCTTCAGCATGGCGGGAAGAAAAGCCTTGATCGTGCGGTGCATCGATTTGACGTTGAGGTCGAAGGAAAAATCCCAGTCCTTTTCCGAACATTCGAGCACCGTGCCCTGATGCACGTAACCCGCCACGTTGGCGAGCACATCAAGCGCGCCGAATTCCTTTGTGACTGCTGCGGCAAATGCATCGACTGCTTTGCTCGACAGCACATCAAGTTTCGCGCATTTCGCGGCCTTCAATCCCTTGAGCTTGTCGGCGGCGACGTCGGTTGCAATGACCTTGGCGCCTTCGGCGATGAATGCGTCCGCGATAGCGCGGCCGATGCCTTGGCCGGCTGCAGTGACCAATGCCAGTTTTCCGTTCAACCTTTTGCTCACGACGGTACCCTCTTCAGTGGTTGTCGCGTGGGACGCTTTTTTGGGCGACGCGCTGATATTTCACCGCGGGCTTGAGCACCATGCCCTCGGCCAGCTGGTCGACTATCGCGCGCTGGATTTCCTGCCACGGCGTCTGGCTTGGCGGATAATGATAACCGCCGCGCCTGAGCAATGCTTTTCGCCGGCGCGCCAGCTCCGCTTTCGAAACCAGAATGTCGGCGGTTCCCTTGCGCAGGTCTATGCGCACGCGGTCGCCAGTCTTTAGGAGCGCAATCCCGCCATTGGCTGCAGCCTCCGGCGATGAATTGAGGATCGACGGCGAGCCGGACGTACCCGACTGCCGCCCGTCGCCGATGCAGGGCAGGGACGTGATGCCTTTCTTGATGAGAGCCGCCGGCGGCTGCATGTTCACCACTTCCGCCGAGCCCGGATAGCCGATCGGCCCGGTGCCGCGCATGAACAGCAGGGTATTTTCATCGATCTTCAGCGACGGGTCGTCGATGCGTCGGTGATAATCCTCGGGGCCTTCGAACACCACCGCGCGGCCCTCGAATGCATTCTTGTCCTTTGGCTTGGAAAGAAAGCGCTTGCGGAAATCGTCCGAAATCACGCTGGTCTTCATGATTGCCGAATCGAACAGATTTCCCTTGAGCACCTTGAAGCCGGCCTGCTTTCTCATTGGGGCCTTGTAGGGCTTGATGACGTCGGCATCCGTGCTCTTGGCGTCTTTGACATTCTCGCCCAAGGTCTTTCCGTTGATGGTGAGCGCGTCGCCATGGACGCGCTTGGCGCGCAGCAATTCGCGCATGACCGCGGGCAATCCGCCGGCCCGGTAATACTCCTCGCCGAGATATTTTCCGGCGGGCTGCATGTTGACCAACAAGGGAATGTTAAAGCCAACCTTCTCCCAGTCCTCGATCGAGAGTTTGACGCCGACGTGTCGGGCGATCGCATTGATATGGATCGGCGCGTTGGTTGAGCCGCCGATAGCCGAATTGGCAACGATAGCGTTCTCAAATGCCTTGCGCGTGAGTATGTCTGAGGGCTTGAGGTCCACTTCAACGATCTTCACCGCGCGTACCCCGCTGTGATAGGCCATCTGCCCGCGCTCCCGATAGGGCGCAGGGATCGCAGCGCAACCGGGCAGCGACATGCCAAGCGCCTCAGCCAGGGCGTTCATGGTCGATGCCGTGCCCATGGTGTTGCAATGGCCAACCGAGGGCGCGGAAGCCGCGGCAATTTCCAGAAATTCGCGATCGTCGATACGGCCTGCGGCGAGTTCCTCGCGCGCTTTCCAGACGACCGTGCCCGAACCCGCGCGTTCACCTTTCCACCAGCCATTCAACATCGGACCGCCGGATAGCACGATTGCCGGTGTGTTCACCGTCGCCGCCGCCATCAGGCAGGCAGGCGTGGTCTTGTCGCAGCCTGTCATGAGCACCACGCCGTCGATCGGATAGCCGTAGAGCACTTCGACGAGTGAAAGGTAAGCAAGGTTGCGGTCGACCGCGGCAGTAGGACGTTTTCCGGTTTCCTGGATGGGATGGCATGGAAATTCGAAGGCGATGCCGCCGCCATCGCGAATGCCCTCGCGCACGCGCTTGGCAAGTTCGAGGTGATGGCGATTACACGGGGAGAGGTCCGAACCTGTCTGTGCGATCCCGATGATCGGCTTGCCTGAGCGCAACTCGGCCGCGGTCAGCCCAAAGTTGAGATAGCGCTCAAGATAGAGCGCGGTCATTCCCGGATTTTCAGGGTTGTCGAACCAGAGCTGCGACCGCAAACGACGCGAGGATTTCTGGGCATTTTTCGCCATGTTTTACCCGGCTGTGCGCTTCATATGACGTATAGATGATCGCATTGCCGCTGCAACAGCAAGACGATCGAATGAGGCCGCGGTTGGGTTGGATTCGCCGCTAACGTCCGTCGGGGGTGCGCACGCCGGCCCAGACATCGCGCACCTGCTGGTAGTGCACGTTGGCGTCGTAGACCGGGACCTGCAGGCCGAGCACCTGCGGCGACAGCCGCCCCACCGCCGAGAGCAGCGTGTAGGAGGCCACCACGCGGTCGCGTTGCGCGCTCACCAGCGCCACCCGCGCGTTCACC
>Ga0207428_10002834_pt1 | contig 17204 bp, 17 predicted proteins | sample RhiMethybrSRZTD1_FD_187600 | JGI IMG/M metagenome (GOLD analysis project Ga0207428, IMG submission 187600) | Populus rhizosphere microbial communities from Tennessee, USA - Rhizosphere MetaG P. TD hybrid SRZTD1 (SPAdes) (version 3) | ecosystem: Host-associated > Plants > Roots > Rhizosphere >...
GTGAAGAATGCTTTCAGAATCGTCGGCTAATTTTCAAACAATGGCCTAGTTGTTAGCTATTACGCCGATCTTCGCGGTCGAAGGTTTCGCGCCTGAAGCCTGCAAACTCTTTGCCACGCGCTCGACTTCTGCCATAGTGCGCAGGAAATTTTCTCCAAGGACCTTCTTCACATCGGCGTCGGAATAGCCGCGTTTGAGCAACTCGTAAGTGATCTCGGGCAATTTCGAAATGTCCTCCATGCCTTCGGGCAACTGGCCGCCGACGCCGTCGAAATCGGAGCCGATGCCAACGTGGTCGACGCCGGCCACCTTGGCGATGTGAACGAAGTGCTCAATCAGCATGTCGAGCGGGACGCGCGGCGGCGGGCCTTGCAACTCGCGCAGCTTTTCGCGCATCGTCCTCAAGTCGCCGCTGTATTGATTGCGGATCTCGTCCATCTTCGCCTGCGTTTCGGGGCTGGGCTTGACGTGTTTGGTGTTGACGAAGCCCTTGCCGAAATTGACCATCACGACGCCGCCTTTTTTCGCCACGGCCTTGAGCATGTCGTCGGTCATGTTGCGCGGCACGTCCGTCAACGCGCGAGCCGACGAATGCGAAGCGATGACAGGGGCCTGGCTAGTTTCGACCGCGTCCCAAAATGTTTTATCCGAGACATGCGAGATGTCCACCATCATTCCGAGCCGGTTCATTTCGCGCACGACCTCACGCCCAAAATCCGTCAATCCGTTGTGATGTTTGACGTTCGGATTGTTGACGTCGCCCGATGAATCGGCCCAGTTGTTGGTGTTGGTGTGAGTCAGGGTCATGTAGCGCACTCCGAGCCGGTAGAACTGCCTCAGCGCCGAGAGACTGTCTTCGATGGCGTGCCCGCCCTCGATGCCCATCAACGAGGCGATCTTGCCTGATTTGTGAATGCGGCGGATGTCGTCAGATGTGAAGGCCATTTCGAGCGATTCGGGATGGCGGCGCGCCTGCTCGTAAACGCCGTCGATCATGTCCAGCGCGCGCCGCGCCGACCCGCCGTTGCGCGCGTAACTGGCAGCGACGTAGATCGCAAAGAAATCGGCGTCCAATCCGCCTTCTTTCATTCGCGGGATGTCGGTCTGAGTTCCGCCGCTCGCGTCTTTCACCCCCATGTCGAAGCCGCGATCGGTAATCGCGGAGGTGATGTCGTTATGCGTGTCTATGACGATCGCCTGGCGGTGCAGTTTCACTGCGCGCTCGCGCAATTTCGCGTCCTCGGTCGCGGACGATGGGGATTGCGAGAAGGCTACGGGCCACGAGACTAGCGCGCAAGCGGACAGGATGGCGAGCGCAAGAATCCTTTTGGGCATATCCGATCCTTTTTCAATTCTTTGGCGCCGTGACCGTCAGTGAGCCGCTGTGTATGAGCTCCCGACGGTCGCGGCGTTGATTAAATACTGTCGATTGATTTGGGACTCCTTGATGCGGCGAGGTATTTTGTTCCTGCGTTCTGATTTATGCAAGGCGGTGTGTTAAGATGCGCGCTCATTTAGATCATCGTCGTAAATCTCATTTTTGCAATGCGCGTTTGCATACTCGCCAGCGGCAGTTCGGGCAATGCGACTCTGATAGTCGCGGGCGGAGCGCGTGTATTGGTCGATTGCGGCCTGAGCGTGCGCGAGACGATAAAGCGCATCCAGGCGGTCGGCGAAGACCCCGCGCGGCTCGACGCCGTTGTCGTCACCCACGAGCACAGCGATCACATGCGGGGTCTCGTGGCGCTCTCGAAAGCGCTGAACACGCGGGTCTACATTTCGGACGCCGCGCTCGAAGCCTGCAAGCTGGGTGAAAAGGAAAAATTCATTCGCCGGGGCGAGGCCATTTCGTCCTCGCAAGATTTCGAGATCGGGGCGTTCCGCTTCAGCCCGTTCGCGATTCCGCACGACGCCGCCGACCCGATGGCCTTCACCATCAGGGCAAATGGGGTCAAAATGGGCATCGCGGTCGACCTGGGGCACATTAACGCGCTGGCCGCCGAGGAACTGCGCGGTTCGGACGTTCTGGTCATCGAAGCGAATCACGAGGTCGAGATGCTGCGCGCCTGCTCGTTCTATCCCTGGACGTTGAAGCAGCGGATCATGGGACGCCACGGGCACACTTCGAACGACGAGATGGCGCGCTTCCTGCGGGATGATTTCGACGGCAAGGCCGAGCACATCGTGCTCGCGCACCTGTCGCGCAATACGAACCACCCGGCGATCGCCAGGCTTGCGGCGATTCAGGCCCTCGAAGCCCGCTCGCCGCTCTTTTCGGCCAACGCCGAGAAACGCGTCAGGGTCGCCAGCTACGACGGCCCCAGCGATTGGATTGAACTGTGAGGACCGAAAGGCGTAAAGGAATTATGCGGACCCATAGACGGGGCGACGGGGCGACGGGGCGACGGGGCGACGGGGGGAATTTTTCGCCCCGTCGCCCCGTCGCCCCGTCGCCCCGTCTATATATCTCTCTGTCCCTCTGTCTCTCCGTCTTTCTGTCCCTGACGGTCTTCGCCCAATCGGGTCGCAAGCCTCAGGGACAACAGCCGCAGCCAGGGGAAAAACCCTTGGTCAGAATCGAGACGCGCGAGGTCGCCGTGCCGGTCATCGCCTATGGTCCCGAGGGGAATTACGTCAACGACCTGAAGCCGAAGGACGTGCTGGTGCTCGAAGAGGGAGAGGCGCGGCAGGTGACGAGCCTGAAGCGCGACCCGGCCAACATCGTCCTGATTCTGGACTCGGCCAACGAAATCGGCACGTTTAAAAACGGCGCGACCGAACGTTTCGACAAACCCGACGCCCCGATCTGGGAAAAAGGGGCGAATTACAAAGTCGTCCGAGGCCCAACGCAGTGGGAGTTCGCCAATCAGTTCGTCTCCGGCCTTTCGCCGAACGACAAGATCTCGATCATTCAATACGCCGAGAAGGCGCAGTTGATTCAGGACTGGACGAGCGACCGCGATCAGGCGACGCGCTCGATCAGCTCGAAATACCGCGTTGGCATGAAGTCCAGTTATTACGATGCGCTGAAGCTGGCCGCCGACAAGTTACAATCGCGTCCGGAGGGGCGGCGCGTCGTGGTTCTGATCAGCGACGGCCTTGATTCGAACAGCAAGATCACCAGGTCGAAAGCGATTCAGGCGCTGGAGAAGACGCGGGCCACGGTCTTCGTCATCGGCTGGGCCGAGGCGCTTCGCCGTGAGATCGAGTTGAACATAAGATATATGAACTCCAACGAAGTCGCAGGCACGCGCCTCTACAAGCGAACGGCGGAATTGCGCCGGCATCTTTCACAATTGCAATTCGCGATCGCTGAACTGAGTCAATTGGCCGAAAACAGCGGCGGTGAGATGATATTGCCGCCGACCCACGAAGATCTGATCAAGGCCAACAAGAACGTCAACGCCGAAATCGGCGCGCAATACACTCTCTCATTCCTTACCGATAACGCGCCGAGCCTGGAAGACAAGCGGTCGATCGAAGTGCTGCCCGCGCGCCCTGGGCTGACCGTGCGCTCGCGACGCAGCTACTTGCTCGGCGCCGAAGGCGAAAAAGTGAAAAGTGAGAGGTAATGACTACTGAGGATCGGGAAAGACTGACAAGGGCGTACAAGCGCGCCGGCATAGGGTTGGCTCTCGGCGCGCTGCTCTGGACGGCTGGGCTGCTGTTCAGGTGGCGTCCCGAAGAGGGGAAGGCGGCCTGGCTCATCCCCATTTTCGTGGCGGCCATGAGCGTGCTCTGCTTCTCGCGCTATAATCAGTACCGCAACCGCTAAATCAAAAGTTGTAATGATCAAACGTTACACATTGCCCGAAATGGGCGCCATCTGGACTGAAGAGAATAAATTCCGCAAGTGGCTAGACGTCGAAATCGCCGCCTGTCAGGCCAATGCCGAAGCCGGAAATATCCCGTCTGGCGTCGTCGACATCATCAGGGGGAAGGCTGCCTTCTCGGTCGAGCGCATCCACGAACTTGAAAAGACGCTCGATCACGACGTAATCGCCTTCACCACCAACCTGGCCGAAAACATCGGCCCCGAAGCGCGCTGGGTGCATTACGGTCTGACCTCGTCCGACGTTGTAGACACAGCCAATGCTCTGCTGCTAGTCGAAGCGGGTGACCTGATCATCGCCAAGCTCCAGACCCTGAGCGACACCCTTAAACGCCGCGCCTACGAATTCAAAGACACGCCGATGATCGGGCGCACTCACGGCGTCCACGCCGAACCGACGACGCTGGGTCTAACCTTCGCGCTCTGGTTCGAAGAGAATCGGCGCAACGTCGACCGGATGACGAGGGCGCGGGCCGGAGTGAGTTACGGCAAGCTCTCGGGCGCTGTCGGGGCCTTCGGGAACCTCGACCCTGAGGTCGAGGAGCGGGTCTGTTTCCTGCTGGGTTTGCGCCCGGCGAGCGTTTCGACGCAGGTCATCCAACGCGACCGCTACGCCGAATTCGTCTGCGCGCTGGCGATTGTCGCCTCGTCGCTCGAAAAGATGGCCCTGCAAGTCCGCCACTGGCAGCGCACCGAAGTCCGCGAGGCCCACGAATATTTCAAGCCCGGCCAGAAAGGCTCTTCCGCGATGCCCCACAAACGCAACCCGATCCTCTCAGAGCGGATCTGCGGGATGGCGCGCGTAGTTCGCGGTTACGCCGTCGCGGCGCTCGAAAACAACGCGCTATGGCACGAACGCGACATCTCGCATTCGTCCGCCGAGCGGATCATCCTGCCCGACGCCTGCATCGCGGTCGATTACATGCTGGCCAAGACCGACTCACTTCTCTCGACTCTAGTGGTCAAGCCGGAGCGGATGCTGGAGAATTTGAACGTGACGCGCGGGCTGGTCTTTTCGGGACAACTGCTGCTAGAACTGGCGGCGGCGGGCGTTCAGCGAGAGGAGGCTTACTACTGGGTGCAGCGCAACGCGCTGAAATCCTGGGACGAGGGGCTGGATTTCCGCGAGCTGGTCAAACAAGACCCGGACATCACATCGAAGCTGTCCCCCGAGCAAATAGAAATGGTCTTCGACGTGCGAGCGCGGCTGAAGAACGTCGATCGCGTCTTTGACCGCGTCTTCGGCGGCATGGATAAATACAGAGGCGCGCTGCCGGCGCGGAAATCGGAATAGCTTACGTTATTGAGATAAACACTTTCGACCTGTGCGGACCAAATCATCGTGTGTAGGAAAGTATTTGATTCCGCTGCGCCTCCGGGACGAAATTCAAAATCGTTTGCACAGGTCGAGCATTTCTAGAAGGAAGAGAAAAGATGCTGGCTAAAGTTTACGTGACATTGAAAAACGGAGTGCTCGATCCACAGGGCAAAGCGATCCATCACGCCGCCGAGACCATCGGCTATCGCGGCATCACCGATGTGCGACAGGGGAAATATTTCGAGATCAAACTGGACGAATCGGTTGACGAAGCGAGTGCCCGCGCGGAGATCGAAAAATTCGCGCACGACGTGTTGTCGAATCCGGTGATTGAAGACTATAGGGTGGAGATTGTAACTGGTCAGTAAATGGCGCTGTATGTATTGAGGCTCCAGCCGCTACCAGACTGCTTAATCCGAAGGCGAACCTCTTCTTCGCCGTAGTCTTTGGAATAGCCTCCTCCGCGCGTAACCCAAAACATCAATTCAGTTTCCCCCGGCATGTCTACCCGTTCGCCGATCCGCCAGGATCGAATTGGCCATTTCTTTTCATTATCCATAATATGAATATCCTCTCCAGCAGAAAGGAAAGGGCGGATTGACTCGACGTCGCCATCGCGCAAACTTTATAGATGTTTTTCTGCGATTATTTCAGGAGATTTATCTCGAAATGGATTCAACAGGCAGTAAGTCCTCGGCCTGACCATTGCTGGATCTGGAGAGAAACTGAAAATAACCGGGCGGGAGCGAGTAGAGTAAAGTAAGGCGCCTGAAAAGGCTGAAAGAATGGCAATCGATAATGACAGGCGAATCAGCGCCTTTTTCATAACGTATTGTCATCGGGCGGTCACCAGACCCCAGTCACATCTTCCGCGGCGGATGCCAGCCTTTATACCGCAACTGGATGGTGGCGTCGGAGGACGAGATCAGCAGCAACCGTTTGTTGATCGGGTTGATGCCCTCGGGGTAATAGGTGAGTTGATAGCGGTTGTTGCGCATTTCATCGCAAATGTCCTTGACCGAATCTTTAACCTCGTCGTCCATCGAATAGATTTTGCCGCCGGTGCCTTCGGTCAATTGTTTGAGGGCTTCGGCGGGTTTGGGCGCGTCTTTCCTGAGCGCTCCGCGCGTGCGATCTTTCACCTGGACGGCGTATACCGTGACATTTTCGTCCTGCACCTTCGACAGCAGTTCGTCGAATTTGATCTTACTGTCGCGGTCGAGTCCGTCGCCCACGATGACAATCACGCGCTTTGAAAACCCGACTTCGGGCCTCAGCACGTCTTCCATCACGACGTTGAGCGCGTCGAACAGCCGGGGCGAGTCGGTTTTCCGGAGGAGCGACAGGGTGTTCTGCAACTGCTTCGGGTCGTCGGTGAACTCGGTGATGACTTCGGGTTTGGTGTCGTACCCGATGACCATCACCTTGTCGCCTTCGTAAATTTCGGGCGCGAAGGCGGCGGGCACCCCTGCCAGCTTCTTTGTGTCCGATTGCAATGTGAGCGAATTGTCCATCAGCACGACGATGCGGGCGGGCGTCGGATCGGGCGCGAACGCTTGAATTTCCTGCCGCACTCCGCCGTCGTAAAACTCGAGCGCCTGCTTCGGGATGATCTTTTCTTCTTCCTCTTTTTTGAGGGCGTCGCCGCTGAGAAGCGACCTGGGTTTGTTCGGATCATCGACGCGATGCGCGAAGACGCTGACGACGGTGACGCGTCTGCCCGACACCGGGGTGCGGCCCGATTGCGCCGCGCTGGTGGCGTGGAAATAGAAAAGCCACAGGGCCACAAATGAGCAGAGCAGCAATGAAGCCGCTGTTATTCTCTTCCTTGTTCCTCTGTGTCTACGTTTCTCTGTGGCTTCTATCATCGCTTTAATCCATCACTTCCGCGACTTCAGTTGTCGCACATCCCGGTAGCGCATCCGCCGCCGGTCGCCGCGCAGGTCCCCGTCGCGGCCTCTTTCTTATCGCTCTTATCGCTCTTATCGCTTTTATCGCTCTTATCGCTCTTATCGGTTTTCTCCGATTTTTCAGCCTTGCCCCGGCTGGTGTAATCGCTCACGTACCAGCCAGAGCCTTTCAGTTGAAAGCTGGTCTGCGAAAAGATTTTTTCCAGTTTGCCTTTGCATTCAGGGCAACGAGTCAGAGGCTTGTCGCTCATCTTCTGCATCACTTCCAGATGGCGCCCGCATTTCTGACAGGTGTATTCGTAAATCGGCATATCTTTTTTCCTACCTCCTGGTTCACTGCATCAGTACCGCGAGCGGTGGCGAGCGGTCCTCCCGAGCGGGTCGATTATTAGAGCGCCGCTCGCTGCCGCTCGCGGTACTGATTTTCGGGGAAAAATTTATCACAACTTCGCTGGCGCAAACAACGCGACACGAATTAGCCTTGGTTGAGCTTGTCGCAGCGCGTCGATTTGTTGGAAAATCGGCGCGGACGATAATCTTCGGAATCACAAACACCAGATCGCAAAGACCAGGAGAATCACAAATGACGCCTCAAAGTCTTCGCCTGTCAGTGTCTCTGTCACTGATCGCTTCGCTTGTAATTTTAGCCGTCGCCCAAAACCGTTCAGACACTTTCCGACCTACGGTGCGTGGCGTGCGCGCCGTCGTCGCGGGCGGCCAGCCGCTCGTGGCCGAAGCCGGCCTGAGAATGTTGCATCGCGGCGGCAACGCGGTTGACGCGGGTGTGGCGGCGGTTTTGGCCGGTTCGGTCATCGAATTTTCGCACTTCGGCTTCGGCGGTGAAGTCCCGGTGATCATCAAGCCGGCGAACAAGCCCGTCATCACAATTAACGGGCAGGGGCAGGCGCCCGAGCTTGCGACGCGCGAGTTTTTCGAAAAGCGGGCGCCCCAGAGCGGCGACGACGCGGGGCGCGGCGGATCGAAGCCGCCGCCGATCCCTTCGACCGGGCCGCTTGCCGCGACCGTCCCCGGCGTGCTCGACGCGATGATCGTCGCGCTCGACAACTACGGCACGCTGAAGCTGGCCGAAGTGATGCAGCCGGCCATCGAACTGGCCGACGCCTTTCCGATTGACGAAATGCGCGTGAACTACATCCGCAACACGCGGCGGGTTTACGAGCAATGGCCGTCCTCGGGCGCCGTCTTTTTGCCGAACGGGCAGGAGCCGAAGGTCGGCGACATCTTCGTTCAAAAAGACCTGGCGCGGACGCTGCGCGAGCTGGTCGGCGTGGAAAAGAAGAACGCGCGCCGTGGCCGTCACGGGGCGCTCGAAGCCGTGCGTGACTATTTCTATCGGGGCCCGCTGGCCAAACGTTACTGCGACGCGATAGAAAAAGCCGGAGGACTGATGCGCGCGAGTGACATGGCCAAATTCCGCGCCGAGATCGACCAGCCTACCAAAGTCGTTTATCGCGGTTATGAAGTTTACAAGGTCGGCTTCTGGGCGCAGGGGCCGGCGATGCTCGAAACGCTCAACCTGTTGGAAGGTTATGACCTGAAGGCGATGGGTCACAACTCGCCGGATTACATTCACACCCTGACTGAAGCGATCAAACTGGCCTTCGCCGACCGCGACCGCTGGTACGGCGACCCGCGGTTTGTGAAAGTCCCCGGCGCCGAATTGCTGGCGAAAGATTACGCCGATCTACGGCGACCGTTGATTGATCCGAAATCGGCCTCGATGGATCAGCGTCCTGGCGACCCGGTCAATAAAAAATCCCTGGCGGAAATGATCAGCGTCTATTCGTATGACATCCCCGAAGCCGAGCGCGCGAGCGATACCACATGCGTCAACGTGATTGACGCCGCCGGAAATGTCTTTTCGGCCACTCCGAGCGGCGCGTGGCTCCCGAGCTTCATCGCCGGCGACACCGGCATCCCGATCTCTTCGCGAATGCAGAGCTTCCTGCTCACGCCAGGTCACCCGAACGAATTGAAGCCGGGCAAACGCCCGCGCATCACACTCTCGCCTACGCTGGTCTTGAAAGACGGCCTGCCCTTCGCTGCGCTCTCGACCCCGGGCGGCGACAATCAGGATCAGGCCCTCACACAGGTTTTGCTCAACGTCATCGAATTCGGAATGAATCCGCAAGAGGCGGTCGAGGCGGCGCGCTTCGATACCGCGCACTTCGTCAGCTCCTTCGCCGACCATAAATTCAGCCCCGGCAGTTTGACTCTCGAAAAACGATTCGGCGAACAAACAATCGATGAGATGAAAAAGCGCGGCCACAAGGTCGAAGTGAACGAAAACTTCGCTCCGGTCTCCGCGCCGACGATCGTCATTTACGACCCGAAGAGAGGACTGATCCAAGCCGGCTCGGATGTACGGCGCGGGCGTTACGCCATGGGATGGTGAATAAACGCGCGGTTTGACAGGCCTTCCGCACGCCAATAGAATCGACGCTACGTGCGGTGGCGGGCGGCGCTCCAACGATCAACTTGCTTGGGGGCTCGCTCGCGGCGCCGATTCATTTTTAACGAGGCGTTTTGCGATGGGCGTTAGTCCTGATCTTCTGGAAATACTGCGGTGTCCGGCCTGCAAATCGAAAGTCGAATTGAACCCCGACGGCGGCGGATTGAAATGCGTGAGCTGTCGTCGCGTCTACCCGATCCGCGACGAGATCCCGGTCATGCTGATTGACGAGGCGGTGATCGAGGAAGAAGATGTCAAGGCTGGCTGAGCGCCTCGTTTTCCATTTTCCATTTTACGCTTGTCATTTGTCATTGCGATAAGGCGCAACTCCGGCAATGACAAATGGAAAATGTCGGCTGTCATATGGAAAATGATGTCTGACCCTCTGTTTCAACGGCTCCCTGAAAATTCGCGCGCGCTCTTCATTCGCATTCGCAACCTGGGCGAGGCGGTCTTGGACACGGCGAACCTGCGCGCGCTGAAACATTTCAGGCCCGATCTGCGGATCGCGACCCTGGTCGAGGCGACTTACGCGGATCTTTACGCCGCCGACCCTCAGATTGAAGTTATCCCGCTGCCCAGAAGCGAAAAAAAACGTCGCAGTTCATTGGCCGCGCGTTTGAGCGCGATCGGCAGGATCCGAGGCCTCAATTTCGACGCTGTAGTCAATCTGCACGGCGGCCCGACCAGCGCGCAATTGACATTCCTGAGCGGGGCGAGGCATCGTGTGGGGGCAGGCCATTTCCGCAGCGGCTATGCGTATAACCTGCGAATTCCGCCTGCCGAAGAGATTCTGGGCAGGAAGGACCTGCACACAGTCGAGTATCAGTTCGGGCAGTTCAAATGGCTCGGATTGCCCGGCGGCGAGCCTGAACCGACGCGCTTATACGTCGCGCCTCAGTTTCGCCGATCGGCGTTCGCCGCCCTGCGCGAGGCCGGCATCGATCCTGAAAGGCCTTACGTCGCGCTCGCGCCGACCAACGAGTTTTATACCAAACGCTGGCCGCCTGAGCGCTATGCGGCGGTCGCCGACGCTCTCGTCGCGCGAGGATTTCAAATCGTGATGACCGGGGCGCCAACCGCTGAGCAGCGGGCGCAGTTGGCTGACACTCAGGCGGCGTCGAAACATCATTTGGCCTGCTTGAGTTCGCTCGGCGTCGGCGAGTTGGTCGCGGTGATCGCTGGCGCAAAACTCTTCGTCGGCAATGACAGCGGCCCGGCGCACATCGCGGCCGCGGTCAGGACGCCGCTGGTGGCGATCTTCGGCCCGGCGAGCGCGGTTCGGTGGAAACCGTGGGGCGCGCCGTCCGCCCTGGTTCAAAACTATTTCCCGTGCAATCCTTGCGCGATGTACACCTGCGAAGCTTTCGACGAACCCGAGTGCATCCGGTCGATCACGATGGGTCAGGTGATGGAAGCTATTGACCGACTGTTGTGAAATTAAATGATGGATTATCAGCGCACTCAACAAATCATCGGTAAATTCCCCGACCTGCGGATAGTCACGGTCGGCGATCTGATGCTCGACGAATTCATTTGGGGAGAGGCGCGCCGCATCTCTCCCGAAGCCCCGGCGCCGGTGGTCGAGGTCAAACGCGAGACCTGGCATCTGGGCGGGGCGGGCAACGTCATTTCGAACCTGCTGGAACTCGGCGCTCGCGCGGTCCCGATCGGCGTCGTCGGGGCTGACGATGCGGCGAAGATGTTGCGCGACCGCTTCGCCGAACGGAACGCCAGGGTTGACGGCGTCATCACGGACGCCTTCCGCCCGACGACGCGCAAGACGCGTGTCGTCGCGCACAGCGGACGCCAGTATCAGCAGATTGTTCGGACGGACCGCGAAGATCGTTCGCCAGTCTCAGGCGGCGTCGAAGACCGGATAATCGCCGCATTCAATCAGGCCGTATCGAGCGCCGACGCCGTGATCGTCTCCGATTACGAGAAGGGCCTGTTGACGCCTCGCGTGCTGAGCGCCGTGATCGGATCGGCGCGGTCGCGGGCCAAACTGGTTTGCGTCGATCCGAAGATCAGAAACTTCGCTCACTACCGCGAGGTCGATGTGATCACGCCGAATCAGAACGAGGCTGAACGCGCGAGTGGCGTCGAGATCACTGACGAGACGTCCCTGGGCGCGGCCGCCAAGCGGATTCGCGATATGACCGCCTGCAAAAATGTGCTGATCACTCGCGGAGAATTCGGAATGAGCCTGCTCGGCGCGGAAGAAGAGATGACGCACATAGCGACCACGGCGCGTGAAGTTTATGACGTGACCGGCGCCGGCGACACCGTAATAGCTACGCTTGCGCTCGCGCTCGCGTCAGGCGCGAAACTGAACGAAGCCGCGATCATTGCCAATTGCGCCGCGGGCATCGTCGTGGGCAAAGTTGGCGTCGCCGCCGTGTCGCGCGATGAATTGCTAGCCGCGCTGAGACAATGATCAAATATATTCTCTAAATCGAAACAGGCGAGATTGGTGTTTGCGGCAAAGAAGGCGTCAATAGAACGCGGATGACGCGGACAGGCGCTGATAATCGCGGATAAAACCAAAAAAGATCAGCGTCAATCCGCTCTATCAGCGTCATCCGCGTTCTATTGACCCGTACACTGATCTGAAATCCGCTCTAGTTTACAGAGTTGCTTGCTTAAGAGCACGGTAGCGTTGACGGCTGATATGATGGTCAGACTTTTTCTCATTGTTACTGCAGCCGCTTGTTTACGCGAGTAGTATTGTTAACAACTGAAGCGATAATTAGACATTTTCTCTAACCCACGTCTTTCTAATTTTCTCTAAAAAGTGTCCCAAAAGCGCGAAAAACGCCGTAAAAGACGATACAAATCGAATAGCTCGTTTTGTATCTTTTTCGTTCAAATAGTGTCTCTAATATTCAACTGTCAATAGCCTCACAATATTTTTTTCCCTCCTAAATCTGGTGTGAGGCGCGTGTTAAGTCGCTACTCGAAATGGGGCGCCGGCGTTCAAAATTTCGGATATATAATCCGCGCCGTTCTGCTGAAGGGTCAGTGACGATGAATGGATTACAAATCAACTTAAAAGTTCTCACTCGATCAACGATGGAATTCCTTAAATGATGGAATTAGATCGAGCTTTAATGTGTCTGATCAACACTGGGGAGAACGTTGATTTGAAGTTGGTCTTTAACCCCCAACAAGGAGAAGAATTGATCCTATGCGCTCCGCTTTAAACAGATCTTTAGGAATAGCCTGTGTAACTACGTTCTTTCAATTAAGCTCCATGGCGCAGAATCCAGCGATTCCGCAGGCTCAATCACTGCAGCCAGCCGCATCTTCCGGCGTTACTTCTACTACATCTGCATCTGAATTACCCGACATTAGCAAACCCGGCAAACCTAAATTGGATGCCCGAGCGTCTTTGGCCTCTGAGAGGACTTCTGAAAACAGGTACGCCGCGCTTGCGTTCCCGGTATTGAGGCCCAAATCATCTCCAGTATCTGAGAAAGGTTTGGAGAAGACTCAGGACACAGCTTCTGGCAGGGTCGTGCGCGAAGTCAACGCCGAGATCAGGACTCGCTCCTGGACGATTCCGCCGCTTGCGACTCGGAAAAGGGTCGCGGGCGAAGCCGGAGCAGAGAGCATGATCCGCGCCGCAATTACAGAGCCTAAAATCTCGTTGAACAATCCTTCAATCCGGCTCAGAGTCATTCCTAGCGAATCAAAATTGAATGGCAGCCTGTTCACCAGTCCGAGCATGAATAGTTTGGGACCTCCGACTAATTTCCAGGCGACTGCTTACGCGCTGCGCGGAATCACCGCCAGCGGAATCTATGTCCGACGTGGAGTGATCGCCGCCGATCCGCGAGTGATCCCGATCGGCTCCGTCGTGCAACTTGTCACGCCGGGATACTCAGGCATTTACACCGTTCAAGACACCGGCCGTTTAATCAAAGGCAAGATCGTTGATGTGTGGCTTCCCTCGACGCGCGAGGCGCGATTTTTCGGACGCCGCAGCATAAAACTGCATGTTCTGCGCTGGGGCAAAAAGCGCCGCAGCCAGATATAGAAACGAACGTCAAGGATCGCAGATCGAGGGTCGAGCGCCGAAGGTCGAGGATTGAAAATAGCAATTTCAATCCTCGACCTTCGGCGCTCGACCCTTTTGGTTTTCGCGGCTGATTTTCTTTTGCGCGAGCCTCGATTATCATCGAGCTTATGAAGAAATCGGGCAATCAGACTTCGACCCTCGACCCTCGATCTTCGATCCTCGATTCTTCGCCCCCTCTGGTCGAGGTCACGCGCGGCCCGTTGGTTGAGTCGCGCCATCGCGGATTCATCGCCGTGGTCGACGCGACGGGCGCCGTCGTCGCGGGCCTTGGCGAAATCGGAACTCCGGCCTGGTTCCGTTCCGCCGCAAAACCCTTTCAGACAATCCCGATCATCACGAGCGGCGCGGCGGCTCGTTACCAATTCACCCCGCGCGAACTGGCCGTGATCATCGGTTCGCACAGCGGCGAAAGCGCACACCTCGAAACAGTCCTTTCAATACTGAACAAAATCGCGCTGGACGAATCGGCGTTGAAGTGCGGCGCTCACATGCCGTTTGACGACGCTTCCGCGAAACGGCTTCGCGCAGAAAACATCGAGCCTCGCGCGCTGCACAACAACTGTTCGGGCAAACACGCCGGGATGCTCGCGTTTGCGAAGCACATCGGCGAGCCGTTGGATAATTACCTCGATCCCGATCATCAGGTTCAACGGTGGATTCGCTCGACGCTCGCGCGTTTCGCCGATGCGCCAATTGACGATATCAAGGTGGCGGTCGATGGATGCGGCGCGCCGGTCTTCGGCTTGAGCGTAGAGGCCATGGCGCGAAGTTACGCGCGGCTCGCAGGCGCCCGACATGCGGGTATCGAGCCGGAGTTGGCCGAGGCCGCCGGCGCCGTGGTAAGCGCGATGATCGAACACCCCGAAATGGTGGGCGGGACGCGCGACCGTCTCGACACCGACCTGATGCTCGTCGCGCAAGGCGAGATCATTTCCAAAGTCGGGGCAGAAGGGGCCCATTTGCTGGGCGTGAAGCCGAACGAGCGCTACCCTAAAGGGCTGGGCATCGCCGTCAAGATCGAAGACGGAGACGTCCGCCGCGCGCGCGACCCCGTGGTGATCGAAACATTGCGGCAGCTCGGGTTGCTTGACGACGCCCAACTCGCGTCGCTCGCGCATTACGCGCGGTCGACAATCTTCAATCATAGCAAGGTCGAAGTCGGCGAGGTGAGAACCTGTTTCAAACTTTAACAAAAATGCCACAGAGACACCGCAGACACAGAGGAAGAGAGATATTTGAGAAAGTCTCTTTTCTCTTTCTACTCTGTGTCTCTGTGTCTGCGGTGGCGTTTTAGATCTGATGAACTCTGAAATTCGCAAACTTTTTCCTGTTACTCAAAACTACGTCTACTTCAATCACGCGGCGGTCTGCCCGATTTCAATCCCTGTTTACGAAAGGATGCAACGACACGCGCGCGACGTGATGGAGAACGGCGCGGTCCATTACCGCGAGTGGCTCACCGCGATCAAACAGACACGCGAGCTGGCGGCCCGGTTGATCAACGCCAAGCCGGACGAGATAGCCTTCGCGCCGGACACCTCGGCGGGGTTGGCGATGATCGCGAACGGCGTCGATTGGCGCGAAGGGGACAACGTCGTCACCGCCGATTGCGAATTCCCGGCCAACGTCGTCCCGTGGATGCGGATCAAACGCGAATTCGGCGTAGAGGTGAAAATGGCGCGCGAACGCGATTGCCGCCTTGAGACCGAAGAGATTCTGAATCTGATCGACGAACGCACCCGCGTCGTAGCCTTGAGCTTCGTCGAATTCGGCAGCGGGTTTCGCAACGACCTGGCCGCGATCGGCCGTCATTGCCGCGAGCGCGACGTTCTGTTCGTTGTGGACGCGATACAGGGTCTGGGCGCGATCGGACTTGACGTCGAGGCCTGCGCGATAGACGCGATCTCGGCGGACGCCCATAAGTTTCTGCTCGGCCCCGAGGGCGTAGCGCTGTTTTATGTTTCCCGCCGCGCCATGGAGCGAGTGAAGCCGACCCTGGTCGGGTGGCTTTCCGTGAACAACCCCGAAGATTATTTGAATTACGATCAGCCTTACGCGCCCAGCGCGAGACGTTTCGAAGCCGGCGCCTTGAACACCGTGGGCGTGGCGGGATTAGGGGCGGCGATTGAATTGTTCCTGCAAATCGGCCTCGAGAAGATCGAAAGCCATTTGCTCGACCTCGGCGATTATCTTTGCGAACGCCTCAGGGAAAGATTGATGGATCGCGGCTATCGCGTGGCCAGTTCGCGCAGGGACGGAGAGAAATCGGCGATCATCTGCCTCCAGCACGAAAAATATTCAGCCCAGGAACTCTGTCATCTTTTGGACGATCGTCGTATCATTACAACGGCCCGGTTAGGTAGGTTGCGGATCTCGCCTCATTTCTACAACACGCGGGAAGAGATCGACCTGCTGATCGAGGCTTTGCCGGCCTGAGCCATTCTCAGCAAGCGCTGATTCGCCGCCCGCCTGACACGGGTGGTTGCTCGCCCAAATTGAAAACGCAGCACACCAAGGAGAACACTCACATGGACAAAGAGACCACTATCATCATCATCGCCCAAAACGGCCTTAGGACCGCCTCCGGCCTGTTCACCGCCAAGGCAGTTAGACTTGAAAAACAGGCTGGAAAGGCCAAAGACTCGGCTGCCAAGAACAAGCTGACAAGAGAAGCCGCCAGCACCAAGAAGTTGGCGGCTATTCTGATCGCGGCTGACGAAGGCCTTACCGCCTACATGCGCGAAAATGAGTCTGAATAGTGGAAGGGTGAACAGTACGCGACATGGATTTGTAGTCCCGCCTTCAGGCAGAAAGGTTTGGCGCCCGAACCCCTTTCGCCTGAAGGCGGGACTACGAGCTTATTTGGTCTGCGGCGCGATGTATCTCACTGCGGGAAGCTCAACCAGCGCCGCGAGCTTCTCGACCGGCAATCGACCGATGATCAATTTCGATGATTGCGGGTCGAGCATCGTTTCGAAGCCGAGCTTCTTCAATTGATTTATGGTCTCAGCCGACTTATCAATCAGCCAGACTTGAATCTCGGCCTTGCCGTCGCGCGTGAATTTCAATTCTTCCGCGCCCGGCTTCGCGTCTTTGTTCTTCAGTCGTTCGATCACTGCTATGACCGCCGGATGGAGTTTGGCGCGCAGTTGCTCCTTGAATTGTTCTCCGGTCAGCGGCGTCATCGGTACGGTCTCGCCAGACGTAGCGTTCATGCCCTTATCGAAGTTGAAGGTCAGGATTCCTTGAGTCTTCACCGGCTTGCCGGACAATTCCGTGGGCTTGAAGCGCCATTGCTTCGCCCCCTGGAGGGCGGCGTCGCGGAACATCGGATGGCCGTTGATGACCCGCGCGTTAATCACCTCTCCACTCTCGTTGACCGTGATCTGGACTTGAACTGCGCCCTTTGCTCTTGCGGCTTTGGCTATCGCAGGGTAAGCAGGCTGAACTTTCTTGGTCGCGTTGCCTTGCAAGACTCCGCCCGAGACTGCGACTGTTGAGCCAACCGACAGTTGCGGTGGAACAACTTTGGGTGACGGAAGAGGTGTAGGCGCAGGCGGAGGAGCGTTTTCACCTCCAAATTGCGCCGG
>Ga0207428_10002841_pt1 | contig 17183 bp, 12 predicted proteins | sample RhiMethybrSRZTD1_FD_187600 | JGI IMG/M metagenome (GOLD analysis project Ga0207428, IMG submission 187600) | Populus rhizosphere microbial communities from Tennessee, USA - Rhizosphere MetaG P. TD hybrid SRZTD1 (SPAdes) (version 3) | ecosystem: Host-associated > Plants > Roots > Rhizosphere >...
GCGGAACAGCAGCGGCGGATCGAAGCCGTCGTAGGTGCGCTGCTCGCCGGTGATCGGCGAAACCCATTCGCCGTTGCCGGTGTTCGGATCGGCGGGCTGCAGCTCGGAGCCGAAGTTGCTGAGCGCAGTCGCGATCCGGACGCTGCCGAGGCCGAGGTAGTAGATCGAGCCGATGTCGACCAGGAACGCCTGGGTGCGCGGGCCGCCGACGTCGGTGCCGAGGTCCTCGTGCATGTACTTGAGTCCGACGCCGACCAGCAGCTTGTCGGTCCAGCGCCGCGCGTACGCGACCCCCGCGATCAGGTCGGAGTAGAAGAAGCTGCGCCCGGTTCCGAACGGCTGGAGCTCGGTGGTCTCGTCGATCTCGGTCGACAGCATCCCGAGCTGGAACCCGAGCGACCCGCCGAGCTTGCGCACCGGCATGACGTAGACGAGGTGCTCGTAGCGGATGTCGGCCGGCCACTCGGTGTGGCTGAGCGACACCTCCGAGCGCTGCATCGAGGCGAGCCCGGCCGGGTTCCAGTAGATCGCGCTCGGGTCGTTGGCGACCGCGACGAACGCCTCGCCGAGTCCGACCGCGCGCGCGCCGACGCCGATCCGCAGGAACGTGCCCGACGACGTCCCGACCCGCTGATCGCCGAACGCGAACTGGGCATGCGCGGGCGCCGCAGCCGCGAGCCCCAGACTCGCCGCCAGCACGGCAGCGGTGATGCGGAGTCTAGAAGTCATAGTCGAGGGCCATGCGCCACTGGCGGCCGGTGCCGTAGTTGGAAGGATCGTCGACCTGGCTGATCTTGGTGAACTCGTCGACGTCGAACACCGCGGGGTCGTACTGGCCGACGCCCCACACGCGACCGGTTCCGGTCACGCGATCGACGCGATAGACGAGCCGGTTGTCGAACAGGTTGAGTGCCTGGAGGCTCACGTCGACCCGCCGGCCCATCACCGGGACCGAATAGTTGAGACGCGCGTCGACCGTGTTCTGGAAGATCGCGTTCTTCGAGTTGGGCTCGCCGGCGTCGTCGCCGAGCGAGTTCATCGGCGTGTAGGGACGTCCGGACTGTCCCTGCAGGTAGACGTTGAGCCCCCAGCCCCGCAGCCACTTGTTCGCGTCCTCGCGGGGGTAGCGCATGTCGAAGCTCGCGGACACCTTGTGAGGCCGGTTCCAGCTCGTGAACACCTGGCCCAGGCGCACCTCCTCGCCCGCGCCGATGTCCGAGCTCCTCGTGATCTCGTTGGGGTCGCTGCTCTTCCCCTTGGTCTGCTGGTAGGTGTAGCTGATCTTGCCCGCCCAGTGATTGCTGCGCCGCTTCTCGAGCTCGATCTCGAATCCCTTCGCCCGCGCATAGTGCCCGTTCAGGTAGCGGTAGATCCGGACCAGCGTGTCGCCCTGCTCCTGATCGAACGCGGTGGCGGTCGGGTAGTCGTAGATGTCCTTGACGAAGAACGTCGCGTTGATCGCGGCGTTCGGCCGGAACTGGTGCTTGGCGCCCAGCTCGTAGTTCACCGACACCTGCGGATTCAGGTCCGGGTTGCCCTGGTAGGGGAACGCCTCGCTCGAGACCGAGGTCAGCTTCTGGTACACGAACCGATACGAGGGAACCTGCGTGAATCGCCCGTAGTTGAAGAAGAAGCTGCTGTTCTCGGTGATCGGGTGCGCGACGATGATGCGCGGCGAGAAGATCGCCTTGTAGCGCCGGCCGAAGAACGAGCGGCTGTTCTCGTAGAACGAATCGCGGGTCTGGGCGTCCATGTTCGGGTTCGAGGTGTCGGCCAGCGCCTGCTCGGCCTCGCGCCCGACGAACCAGTAGTCGACCCGCATTCCGATGTTGGCGATGAAGCCCTCGTATTCGAGCCGGTCGCGGGCGTACAGGTTGCCGACCCACGGGTGCACCTTCCACAGGTCGTGCGCGCTGCCGAGGCCGCTCGGATCGAACACCCACGGCTGCTCGATCGTGAGGTACTGCACCGCCTGCCACTCGTGATCGAAACCGAACTCGATCTCGTGCCGCTTCTTGCGCTGGGTGATGCCGAACTGGAGCGCGTAGGTCTCGGTGCGCCGGTCCTGCCACACGTCGTCGTCGCCGCTGTCGATGAAGAAATCCTCGCGCTTGGCGGGATCGTCGAGCGCGAGATCGTCGGGCTCCTCGAACTCCGACCAGTGCTTGCCCATCACGTCCTGGCGCTGGGCGAAGAAATAACGCGAGAGCTGGAGGTTGAAGAAGCCGGTGGTCGACAGCGTGCGCCGCCACTCGAGCGAGGTCTGGACGTTGTCCTCGAAGATGGTGCCCGCGTGGTCGATCCGGTTGTTCCAGATCCACGGGTAGGCCGGGTCGGCCTGGTCTCCCTGGGCGGTGATGAACGTGCGGCTGAACCCCTGGTCGATCCCGATCCGCTTCGAGAAGTTGAAATTCATCCGGTCCTGCGTGTTCGGCTTCCACGTCAGCCCGTAGCGCGCCGACCACCGGTTGTCCTCGGATGGGGTGAAAAAGCTCCCGTACTTGAAGTCCATGCCGAGGAACGAATCCTCGTAGCTCGACTTCAGGCGCGGGCGCCCCCACGGCTCGAACAGGCGCTCGAACATCCCGACCGGCTCGCCGCCGAAGTTGTAGAAGCGGGTGTCGTAGAGCGTCCCCGAGAGGTCGAGGATCGAGGTCATCGTGCCGGACGGCTTGAGCCCGATCATCGTGAACAACGACTTCCAGATCGGATCGGGTCCGCCCACCACGGTCTGGAACGAGCGCCCGCCGTAGCTCTGCGACTGGAGCGTGACGCCGCCCGCGAACCGCTCGCTGCCTTCCTTGAGCTTGACCTCGACGATGCCCGACAGCGCGTTGCCGTAGCGGACGTCGTAGGCGCCGGTGGCGACGTTGACCTCGGCCACCGAGCGCGCATTGAGCTGCCCGGCGGTCGACTGCCCGGTCACCAGGTCACGGTTCGCGACCCCGTTGACGACGAACACCGTCTCGTCGGCACGGCCGCCGCGCACGTGGATCTGGTCGTTCTCGGTGTTGATACCCGCCTGCTGCTGGAGCACCTCACCGATCGTCTGGACCGGCATGTTGCGGATCTCGGACGCCCCGACGCTGCGGATCGTGGCGCCCTGCTTGACCTCGACCAGGCGGCGGTCGGCATTGACCTCGACCGCCTTCTCCTGCACGACCACCACATCCTCGAGCTGGAAGTTGGCGGTCACGCTCTTCCCGGCCGTGACCACCACCCCGGTTCGCGTGTCGGTCTTGTAGCCCAGGTACTGCACCCGCACCTCGTAGGTCCCCACCGGCACGTTGCTGATCAGGTACTGGCCTTCGGAGTCGGTCAGGCCACCCTTCTGCTGTCCGACGATCCCGACGCTCGCGAACGGGATCGCGTGGCTCGTGCGCTTGTCGACCACTCGCCCGGAAATCGTGCCACGGTCCTGCGCCCAGGCGCTGGAGGCGCCGAGCAGCAACAGGGACGTGATCAGGAGATGGGGGGGTCGGAGGCGGGGCATGGGGTTTTCGGGGAGCCCGATCCTGCGTGGGGATCGGAGACCCGGGAAGCTACGTCCTGGATGGGACCGAATCAAGGCTCACGGCACGGGCGCCGGGCCGGACACGAAAAAAATGGGCGGCTAGAAGCTCCCCCGGCGGTCGTATTCGTCGGGGAACTCCTCCATGAACACCCGGTCGATGTCGAGACTCACCTCCCGCAGCATGCGCGCCTTCTGCGCGTAGGGCAGGAAACTGCTCTTGAACCCGTTGATCACGATCCGCTTCAACTCGTAGGGACTGAGCCGGAACGCGCGGGCCGCGAGCAGCATCTCGTTGGTGACGTCGGTCGCCGAGATCAGGCGGCTGTCGGTGTTGAGCGTGACACGGATCCCCTGGCGGAAGTACTCGCCGAACGGATGGTCGCGCAAGGTTCGCACCGCCCGGGTCTGAACGTTGGACGACAGGCAGACCTCGAGCGGGATCCGGTGATCGTTGACGTAGGCGAGCACCGCCGGATCCTCGCGCAGGCGGGTGCCGTGCCCGATCCGGTGGGCGCCGCAGTAGTGGAGCGCCTGGGCGATGCTGGCCGGCCCGAACGCCTCGCCGGCGTGCACGGTCGAGTTGACGTTGTTCTTCAGGATCACCTGGAACGCGTCGCGGTGCGCCTTGGCCGGGTAGTCCTTCTCCTGGCCGGCGAGGTCGAACGCGAGCACGCCGCGCCCCTTGTACGCGACCGCCAGCTCGGCGAGCGCAACCGAGGTGCGCGGGTCCATCGAGCGGATCCCGCAGATGATCACGCCGGTGCTCATGCCGAGCCGCGCGCCGGCATCGCGCAGGCCCTCGATCACCGCGTCCACGATCTCGTCGTATTTCAGCTTCTTCTTCTGATGGAGGATCGGCGCGTAGCGCACCTCGAGATGGCGGATGTTCTCCTTCGCCGCATCCTCGGCCAGCTCGAAGGCGACCCGGTAGAGCGCCGCACGCTCCTGCATGACGCTGAGCGTCAGGTCGAAGATCTTCAGGTAGTCGCCGAGGTTGCGGGTGCGCTTGCCGGCTTCGAGCAGCCGCGTCAGCTCCGGCAGCTTGCGGGTCGGCAGCCGGATGCCCTGCGCCTCCGCCAGCTCGAGCACCGTGCGCGGGCGCAGGCAGCCGTCGAGGTGGCAGTGGATATCGGTCTTCGGCAGGCGCTCGATCGTCCGGCGCGTCATGCGCGGGCGGGGCGCGAGCGGCTTTCGGACCGGCGGACGGGGGGAACGTGCGCGGCGTTTCAGCGGCCACCCTCCAGCGCCATGATCTTCTGCACGCGGCGGGCATGGCGTCCGCCGCCGAACGGCGTGGTCAGGAACAGCCGCACCAGCCGGGTCGCAAGGCCGCGGTTCACGACCCGCGCGCCGAGCGCCAGCACATTGGCGTCGTTGTGCTCGCGGGAGTTCGCTGTGGTCGCGTCGTCGTGGCACAGCGCGCAGCGCACACCCGGCACCTTGTTCGCGGCCATGGTCGAGCCGATCCCGGCGGCATCCACCACGATCCCGCGTGCGCACCGGCCACTCGCGACCTCGCGACCGACCGCGGCGGCATAGTCGGGGTAGTCGACCGCGTCGGTGGAGTGGGTCCCGCAGTCGACCACCTCCCACCCCATCTCGTCACCGATCGCGCGCCGCAGGATTTCCTTGAGGGCGTAGCCCCCGTGGTCGCTGCCGATCGCGACCCGGCGGTCGGCGGGAACCGGAGTCCGGGCGGGCGCCGGCGTGTTCGCCGGGGCCGGCGTGGAGGCGGACGGGGACCGGGACGCGACGGGCGCGGGTCCGAGCGCGCGATCGACCGCTTCGCGCACCAGCTTCCGCACCTCGCTCTCGTTCGCCGGGGTCATGCCACGCAGAATCGGTCACGCGCGAACGAGGGTCAAGAACCGGTCAGAAACGGGCGGCGGATGTGCGCACCCCCGGGCGAACTCGTACAATCGAGCCCCGCTCCCCGTTCCGACCTCCGAGGAATCTCCCGTGATCCGCCGTCTCCTGCGGTGTGCCGTGCTCGTCGCGCTTGCCTCCCTGGTTCCCCTGATCGCGCGGGCCGCCGCCCCCGACACGCTCGCCGACGGCACCCGCGTCGACCGCTGGACGCTCGCGAACGGCCTGAAGGTGGTGACGCGCTCGATTCCCGGTTCGCGCGCGGTCGCGATCACGCTCGGATACCGGATGGGCATGGACGACGACCCCGCCGGGCGCGCGGGCCTGGCCCAGTTGCTCGGCGAGCTGGCGTTCACCGCCCCGGCCGGCAACCAGCCCGAGCGGCTCCCCGACGAGCTCGACAGCCAGCGTCCGCTGGGCTGGAGCTATCCGGTGCTGCGCCACGTGACGCTTCTCACCGAGGTCGCGAGCGCCGACCGCTTCCCGGCGGTGCTCGCGCAGGTCGCCGAGCGGGCGCGCGGGGTGACGATCGATGCCGCGCAGCTCGCGGCCGTGAAGGTCCGGGTCAAGAAGGAGCTCACCCAGCAGCTGTTCGGGGACCCGACCCAGGTGCTCAATCACCAGCTGGGCGAGATCGCGCGCGGCCGCTCGGACGGCGAGATCCTGCGCCACGCCTCGGGCTCCGAGATCGAGCGCGCGACGGTCGCCGAGGTCCAGCAGGAGCTCAAGCGCTGGCACTGCCCGGCCAACGCCGTGCTGAGCATGGTCGGCGATTTCGGCCGGGTCGATCTGCGCGCGCTGGTCGAGAAGCAGTTCGGCTCGATCCCGGCCGGCGCACCGCGTCCCGAACCGGCGGTCGCGCCGCTCAAGCCGATCACGCGCGCGATGCGTCGCGACGGAGCCCCGATCGGGGCGATGGGCATCCTCGCGCCCGCGCTCACCGACAGCACGCACCCGTCCTTCTACCTCGCATCCATGGTGCTCGGGAGCATGTGCGAAGGCATGTGGAATGAGAAATCGCCGGGCGGCGGAAGCCGCTACCAGTACGCGCTGGTGGACGAGCCCGAGTTGTTCCGGCTGTTCCCCGACGTGCCGAAGACGGAAGGCGACCCGGGCCGCCTCGTCTACACCCTGCGGCTCGCGACCGACCTGCTGCCGACCCTGGTCATCCCGGACGACGAGTTCGAGCAGATGCGGCACTCGATGACGACGGTGCTCGGGGCCCCGATGCCGCCGGCCCAGCGCCAGGCTGCGAACAGCAACCCGGGGATGCTCCACTCGCTCGCGCGCGGCCAGGCGGCGTGCGAGCTGCGCAAGGGGCCCGAGTTCTGGGCGCGCTACCGGCAAGGGCTCGAACGCGTCCATACCAGCACGGTGTCGCTGTGGAAGGACTGGTTCGAGGCGCCCACCCACCAGGTGGTTCTGCTGATGACCCCGAAGCCGAAGTGAGGACGAGCGCTTCGTTGAATCCCGTCAGGGCCGATGCTAGCGTGCGATCCTCATGGCGCCGCGTCGAATACTGATCGGGATCGCCGGTGGATCCGGCTCCGGCAAGACCCTGGTGGCGCGGACCATCGTCCGCGAGCTCGGCACCGATCGCGTGGTCGTCATCGACCAGGACTCCTACTACAAGAATCTCGAGGACGTCCCGTTCCGCGACCGGGATTCGCGCAACTTCGACCATCCCGACGCGTTCGACAGCGAGCTGCTGAAGCTCCACATCCGCGAGCTGCTGGCAGGCCGCGGGATCGACCAGCCGGTCTACGACTACTCCGCGCATCGCCGGCTCGACGAGACCCGCCGGATCGGCGAACACCACATCGTGGTGCTCGAAGGGATCCTGATCTTCGTCGACCCCGAGCTGCGCGACCTGATGGACATCAAGCTGTTCATCGACGCCGATCCCGACATCCGGTTCATCCGCCGCCTGCGCCGCGACCTGGTCGAGCGCGGGCGCTCGGTCGACAGCGTGATCAAGCAGTACACCGAGAGCGTGCGGCCCATGCACCTCCAGTTCGTCGAGCCCTCCAAGCGTCATGCCGACGTGATCATCCCCGAGGGCGGCCACAACAAGGTCGCGATCGACCTGGTGAAAACCAAGATCCGCGACCTGCTGCGCGAACGCGGGGTCGAGACGATCGCCGCCGATCCCGGCGTCCGGGTGGGCTGACCGCCACGTCTCACGACTCCGGCGTCGGCCCGCGCACCGCCGTCCGACGCTTCGACCCCGACCGCTGGCTGCCCAAGTCGATCCGCTGCCTGCGGGGCTACGACCCGCGCACGTTCACCGCCGATCTGGTCGCGGGCGTGACGGTCGGGCTGGTCGCGATCCCCCTCGCGATGGCGTTCGCGATCTCGTCCGGACTCCCGCCGCAGGCGGGGCTGGCGTGCGCGGTGGCGGCCGGCTTCCTGATCTCGGCACTCGGCGGCTCGCGGGTCCAGATCGGCGGCCCGACCGGCGCGTTCGTGGTGGTGGTGTCGGGAATCGTCGCCCACCACGGCGTCGACGGGCTGTTCATGTGCACGCTGATGGCGGGCGTGATCCTGCTGGTGCTCGGGATCACCGGGTTCGGCACCGCCGTCGATTTCATCCCGCGCCCGGTGATCGTCGGATTCACCAACGGGATCGCGGTCCTGATCGCCAGCACCCAGATCCGCGACTTCCTCGGACTCGAGATCCCGCACCCGGCCGGTGAGTTCGTGCCGCGCATGCAGCAGATCCTGGCCGCGCTCCCGACCGTCTCGCTGCCGGCGGCGGCGCTCGGCACCGCATCGCTGCTGGTGATCCTCGCCCTCGCCTCCCACCCGAAGCTGCGGCGGATTCCCGGCACGATCGTGGCCCTGCTGGCAGCAACGATCGCGAGTGCGGTGATGGTGCTGCCGGTCGCCACCATCGGCACGCGGTTCGGGGGAATCCCCGCCGGCTTCCCACCGCTCCGGATTCCGGAGTTCCACCCGCATCTCATCATCCCCCTGCTCGGCCCGGCGATGACGGTTGCGATGCTGGGAGCGATCGAGTCACTGCTGTCGGCGGTGGTGGCCGACCGAATGAGCGGCGACCGTCACGAGCCGAATGTGGAGCTGGCCGCACAGGGCGTCGCCAATATCGTCGCGCCGCTGTTCGGCGGACTGCCGGCGACCGGCGCGCTCGCCCGCACCGCGACCAACGTGCGGGCCGGGGCGCGCACTCCGGTCGCCGGCATGATCCACGCGTTGACGGTGCTCGCGGTGATGCTGTTCGCGGCGCCGCTCGCCCGCTTCGTTCCGCTCGCGGTGCTGTCGGCGATCCTGTTCGTGGTCGCGTGGAACATGGGCGATTGGGGTGAGGTGCGCGACATCCTGAAGCTGCCGCGCACCGATATCAGCGTGTGGCTGGTCACGTTCACGCTCACCGTGTTCGCCGACCTGACGGTCGCGGTCCAGGCGGGGATGATCCTCGCGGCCCTGCTGTTCATCCGGAAGATCGCCGCCACCACCACGGTCACGGAACTGACGCCGGCCGACATCGCGGCCGGAGGCGCTCACGTCGTGCAGGGCAAGGACATTCCGTCCGGAACCAGTGTGTGGCGGATCCACGGACCGTTCCTGTTCGGGGCGTCCGAGCGACTGGCCGCGATCGACGCCCGGCTCGACACGCTGCCGCCGGTGGTGATCCTGCGGCTCCGCAACATGACGGCGATCGACGGCACCGGCCTGGCCGCGATCGAGCACCTCGCGACCCGGCTCCACGACAGCGGCCGGACGCTGATCGTCGAGGGCATGCGCGAGCAGCCGGCGCGTCTGATGCGGAAGGCCGGGTTCGCCCTCCACATCGGAGCACAGAACGTGTGCCCGAGCTTCGATGACGCGGTGGCCCGCGCCCGGGAGATCCACGGCAGCCACCCGTGACGGGCGGGCGACGCGGACCCGCGCGGGCGCCGCGGGGTACCAGCCTCATGAACCAGGTCCGGTCACGCTCGCTTTTCTCATGGGGGCTCGCCGCGGCCATGCTGGCGCTGCCGGGTACCGCCTCCGCGTTCCGCGATTGCTGCTTCGCCCGATCGATCCCTCCGCGACTGGTCGGCGTGACCCTCAACGGGCCGATCGACCAGGTGCTCGGCAGTCTCGAGCGCGCCGGCTTCGGGGACTACGATCCGGGCAATCGCAGGATCTCAGGCCTCGGGTACCTGACCGGCATGCGGCTGGACGCCCCTCCCGCCGGATCGGATCAGATCGGCGGCCAGGTCCTCGGTCCCTCGATCGTCTGCTTCGAAATGATGTGCGGTTCGGGAGGCGGGGCCATGCTGATGACGATGGGGGGACAGCCCAACGGCGCGCGCCTCCTGCGAGTCGTAATCGCGGTGGTCCCCGATCTCGACGCGGCGTGCCGGACAATGGAAGGATCGAAACGCGGACCGTGGGCGACGCCTCGGTTCGGGGAGCCGTACGACGACCCATCACTCGGGGCGAGGGTACGGGAAACGCGGATCGGGCTGGGCAGCCTGCGCCTGATCGCGCCGACCGACCCGGACGGTCCCGCCGCGCGCTGGCTGGCGAACGGAGGTACGCGCTGGATCGGCTTCGCGGTCGAAGTCGGCGACCTGTACGCGACGGAGCAGTGGCTGACGCGTTCGAAGGTCCCGTTCGTTCGCGACATCGCGCGAGGCGACGCCGTAGTGCGGATCGACCCCGCCGAGCTCGGCGGCTTGCTGGTGGAGTTCGTCCCGTCCGGCCGCTTCTGATCTCCGGGCGCGCAGGACCTCCGCACCGAGGTTCTAACCATACAGACGCGCCGGAGTCCCGATCGCAAGGCGGCGAGGAGCCGCGACCGCAGACGTATCGTAGATACGTCGAGGATCGCGGCGACGAGCCAACGCAGCGAGCGGGGGTCCGCCGCGTCTGTGGGTTTTGACTCTCCCACCCTCGCCGGTTAGCGTCGCCCCCCCATGTCCGAACCCGTTCAACCGCGCTCCCATCACGGCTGGATCGAGGTGATCGTCGGCAGCATGTACAGCGGCAAGACCGAGGAGCTGATCCGCCGGTTGCGCCGTGCCCAGATCGCCCGCCAGCGCGTCGAGATCTTCAAGCCGATGATCGACGATCGCTTCGCCCTCGACGCGATCGTCTCCCACAGCGAGCTGCGCATTCCGTCCCGGGCCGTCCGCAGCGCGCGCGAGGTGCTGAAGTTCGCGCACGAGGCGCAGGTGATCGGGATCGACGAGGGCCAGTTCCTGGGTCGCGATCTGGTCAAGGTGTGCGAGACGCTGGCGGGGCGCGGCAAGCGCGTGATCGTCGCCGGTCTCGATCAGGACTATCGCGGGCGGCCATTCGAGCCGATGCCGGAGCTGCTCGCGATTGCCGAGTACATCACGAAGACGCTCGCCATCTGCGTCGTGTGCGGCGAGCCCGCGAACCGCACCTATCGCAAGGTCGCCCGCGGCGGCCGGGTGGTGGTGGGCGGAGCGGATCTCTACGAGGCGCGCTGCCGCCGGTGCTGGCAGCTCGGCCGCCGGGCGGTGGGAAGCGCCGCACGCGCCAACGGAGGAACCCATGACGCAGCATCCCGCCCCTCGCGCCGTCCTCGGCGTGCTGCTCGCCGCCCTGCTGCTCGCCCCCGGGTGCGGTCCCGGTAAGCAGACGCAGAACCGCGCGGCGCCCGGCGCGCTCACGGTCGGGCTGGTGTTCGACATCGGCGGGCGCGGCGACAAGTCGTTCAACGACGCCGCCTATGAAGGACTCGAACGCGCCAAGCGCGAGCTCGGCATCGAGTACTCCTACGTCGAGACCGCGGAGACCTCCGATCGCGAGGCAGGCCTGCGGCAGATGGCCTCCACCGATGCGCAGGTGATCTTCGGCGTCGGCTTCCTGTTCACCGATGACATCCGCAAGCTCGCGCTCGAGTTCCCGGACAAGAAGTTCGCGTGCGTCGACTACACCGTGAACCCGGGCGACTCGCTGCCGCCCAACCTGGTGGCGCTCAAGTTCCGCGAGGAGCAGGGCTCCTACCTGGTGGGCGCGCTCGCGGCGCTCACGTCGAAGACCGGCACGGTCGGCTTCGTCGGCGGCATGCAGATCCCGCTGATCAAGAAGTTCGAGGCCGGCTACACGGCCGGCGCGCACGCGCTCACGCCCAACACGCGGGTGCTGGTGAAGTACGCCGGCTCCACCGGCGACGCGTTCCGGGATCCGACCAAGGGCACCGAGCTGGCGCTCTCCGAGTACGCGCAGGGCGCCGACGTCATCTTCCACGCCTCGGGCGCGACTGGACGCGGCGTGTTCCAGGCCGCGAGCCAGCAGAACAAGCTCGCGATCGGCGTCGACTCCGATCAGTACGACGAAGCGCCGGGTCACGTGCTGACCTCCATGATCAAACGGGTCGACGTGGCGGTGTTCGACGTGATCCGCGACCTCAAGGACGGCCGGTGGCAGGGCGGCGTGCGGACCTTCGGCCTGGACCAGGACGGGGTCGGCTGGGTGTACGACGCCCGCAACCAGAGCCTGGTGCCGGCGCACGTGAAGAGCGCGATCGACTCGCTCGAGCGCGAGATCGTGGCCGGCCGCATTCCGGTGCCCGACCGGTGAGCTGGACCGACCTCGGCGCCGGCATCCGGGTGCGGCACAGCGCCGCGTACCAGATGACGAGCACCGTGCTGCTCGACCCCGCTCACACGGTGGTGATCGACCCGGGCGTGCTGCCCTCGGAGCTCGACGACATCGCCCGGGTGGTCGCGGATGCGGGCGCCGCGGAGGTCACGCTGATCCTCACCCACCCGCACTGGGATCACGTGCTCGGACGCCCGTGGTTTCCGAACGCGCACACGATCGCCCACGACGGCTTCGCGGCGGTGGTGAAGCGTGACGCGGCGGCGATCCAGGACGCGGCGGCCAGATGCGCGACCGAGCACGGCGAGTCGTGGACGCGAACGTTCACGTCGTTCCGACCCGACGATCCGGTCAGCGGATTGCGCTTCCTCAAGCTGGGACCGTGGAAGGTGGTGCTGCGCGACGCACCCGGCCATTCGCAGGAGCAGCTCACCGTCCACCTGCCCGACCACCACCTGCTGCTGGCCGCCGACATGCTGTCGGACGTCGAGATCCCGGGGCTGTGCGGCTCGCCCGCGTCGTACCGCGCCGCGCTCGAGCCGCTGGTGCCGCTCGCCGAGCACGGCGCGATCGAGGTCCTGGTGCCCGGCCACGGATCGATCGCGCAGGACAGCGAGGCGGTGCAGGCCCGCTTCCGTCACGACCTCGACTACCTGCAGGCGCTCAAGGACGGAGTCGCGCGCGCGGTCGCCGCGGGACTCGACCGCGCGGCGGCGATCGAACAGTTGATGGCGATGGATTACACCGGCAAGGACGGAACGCCGTGGCCGATGGCCGACGTGCACCGCGAAAACGCCGGACACGCGTGGGACCAGGCGGCGCGGCCCGCGTCGTCCCGCCACCGGGCGAAGCGATGAGCAGTCGCCCGCTCGACGCCAAGTCCCTTTACAAGCAGATCGCCTCGGTGTTCGCCGATCTGCGCTCGACCAAGTCGAACGAGCGCACCGCCGAGCGGATCGTCGAGAGCGTGCTCGCGGTGCTGGCCTCGCCGCTCGGACTGCGCTCGGCGCATCTCTACCGCCGCAAGGCCGATACGGCGCGCCTGCTGCGGTCGTGGCGCGAGGAACGCATCGACTTGTCGTCCGAGCTGCCGCGACGCCTGTCGTCGTCCGACGACGACGGGATTCTCGAGCTGCCGTGGGTCGGCAGGACGCCGAACGGTGTGACCGGACTGATGGCGTTCGATCCCGAACGAAATCTGCTCGGTGCGTTCTATCGCAGCTCCGAGGACGACCCGGCGGCGATCTCGCTGCTGACCGCCGCGCTGTCGGCCCTCGACTACGGCGTCGAGCAGCACCGGCACCGGCGCCGGCTCGAAGACGTGCTCGAGCAGTCGCGCGCGATCCAGATGAGCCTGCTCCCGTCCGGGCGGCCGACGTTCGCCGACTACGACATCGCGGCGGTCAGCATCCCGGCCGAGACGGTGGGCGGCGATCTCTACGACTTCCAGACGCTCGACCCGGACACGCTGCTGCTCACGGTCGCCGATTCATCGGGACACGGATTGCCGGCGGCGCTCCAGGCGCGCGACGTGGCGATCGGGATCCGCATGGGCGCCGAGCGCGATCTCAAGATCAACCGCATGCTCGAGAAGCTGAACCGGGTGATCCACCGCAGCGGCATCGCGACCCGCTTCATCTCGGTGATCTCGGGCGAGCTGGAGACCAACGGCAACTTCTCGTACGTGAACGCCGGCCATCCGCCCGCGCTGCTGGCCGACGACACCGGCGTGCGGGAGCTGTCGGTGGGCGGCACGGTGCTGGGTCCGGTCGCGGATGCGTCCTACAAGCTCGGGTTCGCACACGTCGACCGTGGCGCGATGCTGCTGCTCTACAGCGACGGGGTGATCGAGCGCGGCGCCGACAGCGGCGACCTGTTCGGAATGCCACGGCTCAAGAAATGGCTCGAAAAGTGGCGGGGCGGCTCGGCGGGCGACGCGGTCGAGGATCTGGTCGCGAAGGTGAAGGACTTCCGCAGCAGCCCGATCGAGGACGACGTCACGGTGATGGTGATCCAGCGCCCGCGTTGAGCGCGCCGCGCGGGTCAGCGACGGTAGGTCGCCTTCACCTGGCCCCAGGTCTTGTTGCGCACCTTGGCGCCGCACGGGTTGCCGCCTGGACTGCGCGAGTTGAACGAGACGATGTTCGACCCTGACGTGGACGTTATGCTGATTGCGTTCCCCGGAACCGGTTCCCCGGCCCCGTCTCCATCCGTGTCCGGGCCAAGTTCGGTGGTCTCCTGGGCAATCTCGATCGCTGTGAGCGCGATACACACTTCGGTCTTGCACCCGCCGCAGCTTCCGACGCTGGAGCCCGCCGGATCGATCGTGATCGTAGCGCCGTAGTAACGCGTACCGGCGGAGAGAGCCGTTTTCTCTGCACGGGCGTATGCCATCTGGAACAGCGCTCGGCCGGGACTCGGGTAATTCGACGTCCACTGCGCACCACCGCCGCTTTGCGCCCCGGTCCATGGATTCTGACACTGGCCGAGCGCCATCCCGGGACTGTTGGTGGTGGTCACCGCACCCTCGCGACATTCGCCGACCCCTGCGCGCCACCAGTCCGGCAGGTCGCCGCTGGCGCTCGCGATCTCGAAATCGAATCGGAGCCCGACAAACTTTGGCAGGCTCCGATTCGGAGTGAACGCCGCGATCAGCACCATCGGTTGAGCCGCATCGTCGCACGAGAACATCTTGTTGGTGGCCGCGCCCATCGAGCCGGGACACTTATCCCAGGTCAGCTCGTACTGGGCCCGGGCGGGACCGGTAACGGCGAACGCGAGCGTGGCGGTGAGCAAGGCGATGCGGATCAGGCGCATGGTTGGTGTGGGATCCTGAGGGTGGAAGCGGGAAGAAATGCTATCACACCCGTTGCGTACACCGATCGGGCTTCGCGCGTTCGGTCCAATCGCGTCGCGGGTGTACGGATCCTGTCAACCTGCTGCTACTGGTCGGCGAGATCCTTGATCGCGGCAGGCGGCGTGTTGTCGACCAGCGGCGATGACCCGGGAATCAGCCGGAAGGTCGCCATCTGCTGGCGCGCGAGCGACTGCTGCACGGTTCCGCCGGCCAGCGATGCCGGACCGAGGTCGGTCTCGATGTGGGTCGTGCGGAATGCCTGATTGATCCCGTTTTCGGGCAGCGTGAGCGACAGGGTGCGCGAGGCATCGGCAAGGTTCCAGACCCGGGCGACGATCCCGTTGCCGATCCCGTCTTCGGCGACCTTGAGCGCCCACAGGACGATGTCGTTCGACGGCAGCGACACCAGCGACCAGGTGGTGGCCGGCATCGGCGCACTCGCACTGCCGGTCACCCGGGTCGCGACCACCGGATTCTGGTGCTCGAGCGAAAACCGCATCGCCCCCGGTCCGTCGTAGGCGCCGTGGGTGCGGAACGAGAAGCGATGGGTGAAGCGCGTATCGCCGCCCTGGCCGGTGATGCCGAGCCCGGTGCCGTCGACCTGCATGCCGACGCACGCGCGCACCAGCGGGGTCGCTCCGTCGAGCGTGCCGACCGAGCTGTTGCCGGCCTGGAAGAACGGGCTGTCCCAGTTCGACATCGTGACGCCGCGCGTCGACGTCGAGAGATCGACGTAGTGGCCGAAGCTCAGCCAGTCGGTGCGGGTGTTCTGGTCGGCGTAGTCGCCGCCCTGCGCAGCGCGCGCGACCTTCGCGATCATGCCGACTTCCTCGTGCCGCATGGTGGCGCCGGTCAGGGCGAAGCGGGACGCATAGGAGACGTTGGACGAGAAGTTCTGGGTGATGGTGCCCTCGACGTCGATCCGGTCGCTGCCGGCATAGAGGGTGACCCGCGTCTCGTGGGCCGGCGATCCGCCCGCGACCACCCGCAGCGTGGTCGAGACCGGCCCGTTCGCCTCGAGCTGCACAGTGCCGCTGCCGCTGCCGAGGCTGTGGAGCCCGGTCGCTGCGTCGACCAGCTGGCGGTTGCCGTCGCGGTGATCGATCACGCTGGTGATCGCCCCGCTGGTGCCGAGCGTCACCTGGTAGATGCCGTTGTCCATGGTCGCGCCGGTCACGGTCGCGGCCGGCGGGAACGCGGCGCCCGTGCCGGTGCGCACTTCGTACACGCGATAGCCGACCGACGGCAGATCCTTGGCCAGGATCCGGATCACGCTCTGGCCGTTGACGCTCATGCGCTGGCTCGGCACTTCGGTGTTGGTCACCAGATCGACCACGAAGAACGGCGAAGTCGCCGACAACGACGACGACAGATCGGCGGCGGCGGTGCGCGTCCACGACAACGGGTTGAACACCACGTGGCGCTCGACGCCGGCCGGCTGCGGAATGCGCGCACCGAGCGAGGCGAGACCGGCGGCCTGGAGGTTGGTCACGTAGTCCTTCATCCGCTTGAGCATGTTGCGCTGGAACTGAGCGCGGGTGCTGCGCCCGACCGGCCCATCGGCGGTCCAGTCGTGCTCGTAGTAGAGCCCGGCGGCGAGGAACGCGGAATCGCGCTGCGCGGTGCGCCCGTTCATGAACGACGGGTTGGAGAGGCTCGCGACCGTCGCCAGCGCCTCGGCGGTGCGCAGCTTCTCGATCTGGCGGCGGAAGTCGGCGGTCACCTCGCCCATCGACGCCGTGTACAGGTCCCATTCGTTGCCGAAACTGCCCGAGAACGTCGGGATCTGGCTGCTGTAGCTGGCGAGGAAGTCCTGGAAGAAGTCGGTCTGGTTCGACACGATCACGCGCCGGTTCGAGTTCTTCATCGAGGTCGCGGTGTTCTCGAACGCGGTGGTGGTCGACTGCATGTCGTCCCAGCCGTAGCCGAACGCGGCGGAGACGTCCCACGGCCACGACGACTGGAATTGCGAGTTGGTGTCGAGGTAGGTGACGGCTGCCGAGGGATCGCGCGCCTCGGCGTAGCCGCCGATGCTCTCGTTCCCCTGGCGCATGGTGTTCCACTTCATGCACACGCTCTGACCGTCGGGCCCGGTGTAGTGGTAGATCTCGCGCGGCCGGCTGCCCCAGTTGGTCCGGGTCGCGCATCCGCACACCCCGCGCCACGAATACTTCGCCCCCGCGCCCGCCCACAGCGACGCGAGTCCACCCGGCAGCGTCTGGTTTTCCATCGCCACCACCAGCGGGAAGCGCAGGTTCTCGCGCCGCTCGACCTGTCCCGCGTAATACATGCTGCGCAGCACCGCCTCGGCCGGCATCCCGCCGTAGCACAGCACCGCGGTGTTGAGCGGCATCGACAGGCTGC
>Ga0207428_10002846_pt1 | contig 17181 bp, 24 predicted proteins | sample RhiMethybrSRZTD1_FD_187600 | JGI IMG/M metagenome (GOLD analysis project Ga0207428, IMG submission 187600) | Populus rhizosphere microbial communities from Tennessee, USA - Rhizosphere MetaG P. TD hybrid SRZTD1 (SPAdes) (version 3) | ecosystem: Host-associated > Plants > Roots > Rhizosphere >...
GGTGAATGACGTAATCGAGCAGGAGTTCGCATCGCGATAATGCTGCCGAGATGGGGGCGGCAGAGGCCGCCCTGTTTGGCCCCGGTGGTGGCAAGGCGCTAACGGTCGCTTGCCGACTTGTCTGTTCCGGCTCTTGGGTGCAGCTTGGACCACATTAGGGGCGTCATGACGGTACCGTGTTCTTCCACGCGCGCAAGCTCAGCAGAGAGAGCTGCATGTTCCTCAGAACCGTCCATGATCGTCTTGCATAAGTCTCGAGGATTGGACCGCCTATCATCTATCGGACCATCGACGAACACACATGCTACCGTTGGCTGCCAATAGCCCTTGGGGTTTCCGAAAGCCAACACCGCACCTCGCATTTTGACCTTTCCCTTGCTGCTCAGCCGTTCCGGCTGCAGGAGAGTGAGCCTTACCTGCCCCTGAAAGTATGCCGGCATGCTCAGAATGGTCCGCTCCTGATTCATATAGACGTCGCCGTGGTAGCGGATCTCTTCTCGCACGCCGACCTCCGCCGTATAGTAGTGCAACTCATTGAATGAGAGGCACTCTTGGCTCCCACTCGGACGAATTTCGAGTATGCTGCGCGTGATGTGGCGGGCTGTAAGAAATGTGCGCCGATAGAGAAAAAACCGACCACAGAGAAATCGAAAATCATCCTTTTGATAACCGCCAAATGGCGACACCTGGCTAGGGACGCCGATGGAAAGGCCATAATTCTTTGGATCCAAAGCTGTGTGGGTGAAGATGCTGACGAAGGTGTGGCGCTTGAGGGCGAGTGCGCCGCCAATGAGTTGTACGCATTTCTTGTAGGTGTTGAGGGACACTTTGAGCACTTGATCTGCGTACTCCGCATCGTTGAGGGAGAACGCCTCCCGGTGTGTCAGCAGATCCGTCCTGAATCGCGCGCGTTGGCGTCCGGTAAGGTTAATCGTCATTGAACTGCCCATACTTGGCACCCCCCGCGGCAATTGTGCCGCGGTAGGATGAGATGCGGGGTCATCCTATTCTGACACAATCTGACAGCAGTTGAAAGAAGTTGACACTTACCTCAGCAGTCTCGCCTGCTGCCTCACAGCCTACGATTGCGACATGCCGTTTCGCGGGGAGGGCATAGGGTTCATCGTCATCCGCAAGTCGTCGTGATGGGCAACAGGTTGACTAACAGGTGCGGATGACTCCAATGCTCCAAGTTCACGCAATTTTAGGTCGAGCTCACCAGCGAGACGCTGGAGAAGTAGGGCAAGCGGGAAAAACACTAGTCAATGACCATCTTCGCTCATTCCTCAAGAACACAACATTCCTAGGAAGCCTTTCCGATCCCGCTATGGAGACGCTCATTCACCGAGGGCATGTAAAGAAGTATTCGGCTGGAGAGGTCATCTGCCGACGCCAGGAGCGAGGCGACAGCTTGATGCTTATCATTAAGGGCTTGATCAAAATCGCAAACGATAACCCAGACGGTAAAGAGGTTGTGTTGAACTTTCTTGGAACGGGCGACACATATGGAGAGATGGCCGTGTTTGGTGGCCAGACGCGCACGGCCGATGCCGTTGCATTGCAGGAGTCTGAAGTTTTTACGGTTTACGCGCGAGATCTTCTGCCCGTGCTAGCTGCGCACCCGCAAGCACTGTTCGAGATAGTTCAGGTTCTGTGCGAAAAGCTTCAAGCGGCCTCTGAGGCCATCGAAGATAACTCACTCGATATGCGACGCCGCGTTGCAAGAGGCCTTTTGAGGCTCGCCTCCCAGCATGGCCGGACCGGCAAAGGCGGCATTCGAGTAAACCTGACGCTGTCACAAAGCGAGCTTGCGGCTTACCTCGGCCTGTCACGAGAGAACGTGAACCGCCAACTTGGTCAGTTGAAGGATGCTAATGTGATCCGGAAGGAAGGCGCGCAAATAGTCGTCACGGATGAGTTCGCCCTTACCGAGATTGCGGATGAGGGTCCGGCACGTTCGAAAAGGCAAGGTTGTGCACACGCGGCAAGGAGGGCTCCAAACGTTCAGGCGCCAATCTTAGGTTAGAGAATTGCGCCTTGAGGCGGGGATGGGCAACTCCAAATGAAGCGTAAACCTCGAATCGCCATCATCCTTGATGAGAACACGAGCGGCGACGCAAGTCGCTACGAGGCATCAAAGGGTCTTTTCAGCGCGATCCGCGACGCGGGTGGCGTGCCTTTTGGCATCCCATACCTACCAGAGATGGTTGGTGTGGTAGTTGAGGAATTTGATGGTTTGGTCTGTGGAGGCGGACGCTTTGCCTATCCCGACGATTGGTATGTCGCGGGAGAGGCTTCGAAAGCCCGGCCGTCGGAGCGGCTTCCGATAGAGCGCAAAATTGTCGAGACGTACCTGAAGCATGACAGGCCAGTTCTCGGGATTTGTGCGGGTATGCAGTTGCTCGCATGCCTCAACGGCTGTCGTCTCTGGTCGGATGTACAAAACTCCGCCCGTGTCGTTCTGGACCACGACAAGCGTGGCCATCTCCATGAGGTCACGCTAACGCCAGATACTAGATTGTTCGCCTTGGTTGGGGAGCCTACCATTCTCGTGAATACGCTTCATCGTGAGGCGATCGGCGAGCTGTCCCCATCTGTTGTTGCCAGCGCGCGTTCGAACGACGGCATAATTGAGGCGATTGAAGTTCCATCACAGGCCTTTGCGCTTGGTCTCCAGTGGCATCAGGAACTGTTTGCCGGAACTGACCACCCCGGCAATAGGGTGTTTGAAGGCTTCATCGACGCGTGCCTCCATTGAAGCGCCAGCGCGTAGCTACAGGAGCTGGCCCGTGGGTAGAGGTCCTTTGATCAGCACACTGCTGGGGTGTGGCCGCCAAGGGAACACCTGTCGCATGCGTGAACGGTTGCCGGCTGTGGTCGGATGTACAGACCGTCGTGACGAGATCATCTGCACCAGGTCACGTTGACCCCAGACACTAAACTGTTCGCCTTGGTCGGAAAGCCGACCATGCTCGTCAGCATATTTTATCGAGAGCAATCGTAGAACTATCCAAGTTGGTCGTCGCCTGTTCCGATGACGGCATCATAGAGGCGATCGAAGTCGCGTCAGGCACCTTCGCACTTAGGCTGCAGTGGCATCAGGATGCTGTTTGCTGGGACAGATCACCCAGGCAACGAGGTATTTTGAGCATTTGTCGAGGCCAGTCGCCATGCCTCGCACGGTCCCAAGCCCCGCTGGCGCACGTAACGAAGGGGCGCTTGCCGAGCGCTGGGTGCTGCACATTTCAGACGCCCGCAACCTTTTGAGTTGCCACATACGGCCAGTTTTCCGGATGATCGATGTGGATCCTCGGGAGCGGCACTATCGGTCCGACGCCGAATACCCCTTTCATGTGATCCAGCAGTTGCTGAGTGACCGCCGGCTCAGGATTGGTGCTCGGATCGCCTACCCGGTTGGTGCCGCCGATGACGACCGCGTCCTCACGCGGGAATAAGTGCCCATTCCGGCTGAAAAGATAGGTCAACCTTGCTTGCGGTTTGAGCAGCGCCAGATGACCCTTGATGGGAATGAGGTTCGAATCGCTCCAAATGGCCTTGGCTCCGAGGCCGGTGCAGTTGACAATGATGTTCTCTTGCAGGCTTAAAACGCTTGCAACATTCGCGAACGTTTTATGCTTGAACACAACGCTGCTGCGATGCAGATCGTCATTCAGCTTTTTCAGAAATATCGGCGGTTCGATCAGCAGCGTCTCGTACCTGAATCCCGGCGTCGCCAAATGCTCGAAGGGAAGGTTCATCGGGACGGGGGCCGGGATGAGTCCAGGCACAAGATTCACCACCACATCGAGGTATGGATCCGGCTCTGGCGTATAGTTGAACTTCTTCGATACCCCGAAGCCCCTTCCGATATCGCTCTCGAACCGCCGGTAGGCGATCTTGAGCACATCTTTGAACTCGTTCTCGTCGCTGTATCTGACCGACGATGGCGCCCACTGCCCTCCAGCCACGCGCGATGTCGTGTCTTGCCAGAACTCCCGGGCATACACCGTCACCTTGACGCCAAGCTCGTGGATCAGTGTCGCCGCAGTTAGTCCCATGACGCCCGAGCCGAGAACGGCGACCGCGGTATCGCCTGTGTGTGCAATTCGATTCCGCACGAGATCGCGCACCTGGCTCGCGACGCCCCAGCTCAGACTGATTCCGGCGCCACCGTGACCGTAGTTGTGGATGATGTATTTGCGGGGATTGGAGGTGCTGACCACGCCTTCGAGGCGATAGCCGTTCTCGCGCCAGGGCCTGACGCCAGCCTTGGCTTCGAGAGGCGGCGTGGTGAAATCTGGAGTTGGCTCGGTCATGGCAGCAATACCTCCAACGAGAAGCACATCGTCAATTCAGTCTAAGGCAGCCGATGCTGACCGCCAAAATTGGGGTCCGACACATCGGCCACCGTCGACAAGAGGCGCCCACTACGGCAGCTCCGTTCCAATGGCGCCGATGCGCCGCTCGTAGGCACGGATGAGCGTCATGTAAGGGTTGTACCGCGACATGGGGTCGACAGGATGGATCTCGAAGTGCAGGTGCGTCGTGGTCCCGCCAATCACATCCTGAAAGTTTCCGACCTTGCCGATCACCCTGTTTGCCTCCACCGGAGTGCACTGCAGATCCGGTATATGGGCGGCATCCATCGTGTTGGTGTTCATGTGGAGATAGACGTAATAGAGCGTAGTCGAGTTAAATCTCAAGCGGAGCTTGTTGCCGTCACGACACGCGTTGCCCTTGGCCACGGCCACCACCGCGTGGACGTCCGTCTGGCAAGTTTCCGAGTCCGCGGGTCCCGGGCAGCTGCTCGGTCGAATATCCTGGCCCTGATGTCCACGCCGGGCTGGGCACTCGGGTGTCGACCCGACCTTCCCGAGCCGAGACTCGCAGAAATTGTCGCGCCACGGATAGCCGTAGTTCTCGGGATTGCCTTCCCAATGGAGCAGCTGCTTCGCGTTCTGTTTGCAATGGTAACGGGCGTGCTTGTCACCGGTCTGCTTCGGAAGAGGTACCATCTTGTTGGTCGTGCCTGTAGTGCTCAGGCAATTTCCCACATGCATGAAAACCTGTGGTTGCGCGTAGTTTGGAGGCGTTTTGATTGGAAACAGGATGTCGCCGTACGTATTACGATCAGCCGAGCCCTGCTGCGTACCGTCATCATCGGTCCCGTCCAGCAGCTTGCCCGGCGCGTGGTACTGGAAGTCGGGTGACACCCGGGTCGGACGCGGGAGGAGAACTGGGGAGGCACGCGTCCGCACCGGTAGGGGATTGCCGCCGATCAACCGGAGATTGCGCACAGCGATGCGCAGGAGCGCCTCGGCCTGCTCGCACTTGTATCCGTTCGGATCGAGCGGTCGGTCGGAGCACGACACGACCGCGAAATAAGGCGCGCCATACTTGCGGAAAGTGTATGCCACCTCGTTGTCGTTCTGCTGTCGGCGCAGCCCGGGAAACTGCGCCTGCATGTCCTCGACGAGTTCGCCCGGCTGGTCGCCACCATAGCTCTGCGACGCCCCGGCGATGTGGACCATCCGCCGTCGCGTCGACGCGACGCCCAGGTCCCTGAGCGCGTCGGGTTCATAGGTGACAAGCGCATCGTAGCCTGTCGTATCGGCAACCAGCTGCAATGTCCCGCCGGCGCCGTAGAGATAGTGGCGATGCTCGCCCGGCTGCAGCCGCGGGCTGTCCGCCTTGACCCGCGCCTTCTCGGCAAGGAACCGGGTGGTCTCGAAGGGAACCAGAACAGGGATCGGGATTGTAGCCACTCCGGGAATGAGATCGATCACGAGTTCGTTGAGAAGCGCAAGTGGCGCCGTACCATCCTTGATCGCGAAGCGGGCGAGACGATCGGCAACGCGTGCGCGCAGCCGCGGTGGGAGGTTCGTCGGATTCGTCGAGAGCTGTGGTGACAGGGTCTGCGCGTCGCGAACTGCCGCTAGCCAGTCGATCTGAACCGGTCGCGGAACGGCCTTCTCACCGCGCTGGGCGAGGAGGGGCGTAACCACGCAACCGACTGTGAGAAACAGGCACAGGATCACCAGCACGTTGCGCCGACGATGCAAGGACCGAAATGGTAAAAACAACAATTGTGTCATTGCAGCAGCTTCCAATGTCGAAAACATCAACCTACGAGTGCCGCTCGTATATGGCGATCTCCTGAACCGTGAGGCTTGGCGGAGATGCCAGCCAGATTCTCCCTAGGTGACAGGTTGCGAGTCTGTCGCCGCACGCGATGGTGTGAAGAAAGCAAAATTTGAGCGACCTACGCTGTGCTGAAAATCACATGTCCACGAGGAGCCGGAGGTCTCTCGGTGAAGCTAAACGACTCCCGGCGGCGGATTCCTTTCCGGCTGTGAGGCGCAGGAGGAGTCCCTCGCCGGCTCATCGAGCCTCCACGCCTGCCTTAATGGCCGGTCGATGTACCCGTTCCATCAGCGCCATGGCGACACACTTTATACAAATTACGTGCTTTACTCGCCCTCCGTTGTCGTTTTTCGTGACAATGAAGGGAGACTTCTGGAAACTCCGTTCACGTGCTCGTTTCTGAGTGCGCCTGCTCCGAACGCAGGGGCCGCGCTGCAGCAGGACCCGACACGTGTCGATGAAGTCCGCCGAGCGTTGCAGAGCAGAATCAGCAAGGTCCTGTTGGTTGCGGCGACACAGGGTTATGACGCTTCTCGGCGCCCGGGGCCGTGGCGTATTCAAAAATGACCCCCGAGATGTTGCCGCGCAGTTTCAGGAAGCGCTGACCGGTGGTTTCGCCGGAGTATTCAGGCTCGTACTCTTCGCCGTCTTGGGCCATTCGGGTGGCGGGGTGATCATCGCTCCGTTCGAACAGGCCTTTGGAGGCAGTCTCTCGCGGTGTTAGGCAAGATAAGAGAGTTCGCCTGATTGACTTCCCGACTCAGGTCACTTCGGCGATGCAGCGAGCCAGACTGTCTATGCTCTTACAGACGCGTTTTACAAAGCTGAAGGGTCGGTTGGTAATGGTTCAGCCGACCATAGAGCTCAGTTCTTCGGTTGCGCCTTGCTATCGTAGCGCTTGGTCCAGTCCGTGAGAATGCGTTCGCGGTTCTCCGCCATCCAGCTGAAATCGTTCTTAACCATCGCCTGTTCGGCCGTTGGCGGATAGTTGGCCGGTGCAGTCTTCACTTCCGGATGGGCGACGATGGCGTAGTACTTGCCGTAAAGCTCGTTGGCGCCCCTGGTCGCGATCCAGTCGGCGACCTTCTTGGCAGCGTCAAGGTTCTTTGTGCCCTTGACGATGGAGGTCGCCTCCATATCCCAGCCGGCACCTTCCTTCGGCAGCACAATGTCGATGGGTGCGCCGTTGGTCTTCTCCCTTGCAGCACGCATGTCGAATCCGATGCCCGCCATGCGCTCGCCCCTGGCGGCCTGCACGCAAGGTGCGGAGCCAGAATGCGTGTAGACAGCGATGTTCTGGTGCAGCCTGTCCATGAACTCCCAGGCGGCCTGCTCACCCATAAGCTGGATCCAAGCAGCCACTGTGAGGTAGCCGGTGCCGGACGAGGCCGGATGGGGCATGACCACCTGATCTTTGTACTCTGGCTTGGTAAGGTCCATCCACGACACGGGAACGGCGGCCTTGTGCTTCTCCCCCTCAAGTTTGTTGAAGCAAACAACGGCGAGGAAGGCGTCCATGCCGGTCCACGTGTACGGCTCCTTGCCGTCCTTGAACGCCGGCTTCAGGGCGTCACTGCTGGCAGGCTTGTAGGTTTCGAGCAGGCCCTCTTTCTCGAACAAGAGCATCGACGATGCGGCAAGGCCCAGTACCATGTCAGCCTTAGGGGCAGCCTTCTCGGCAAGGAAACGCGCGGTGATGATTCCCGTAGAATCGCGCACCCAGTTTACCTGCACGCCGGAGACGGCCCTCTCGATCTCGGCTTTGAAAGGTGCCAGCTGATCATTCTCGAGCGCCGTATAGATCGTCAGCTTCGTCTGGGCCGCAGCGGCCGAGGCTAGGCTCGCCGCAAACGCCAACGCGATGCCAAATCTCATTGGGAACTGCATCGGTGGCTCCCCCTAGTTCTGCAAGCGAACGTTGTGAGCAATGGCGCCCTTGCATGACAGAACAGTGACGGTGCGACCGTGAACCGTAGGTCGGAGCACGCCGCACTAGGCCGACAATAGTGCGCGAAAGAAGCCCAATTGTAAGCTACCTGTCGCTCGGTGCGCTGTGGTTCGCCCTGCAGGCGCAGTGGACCACGGTCGTGCCGGTCATCGTCCCCGATCAGATCACCGCGATGATTGGCGAGACAGCGAGCAAAGAAGGCATCACGGGGTCGGTCATCGCTGCCGGCTCCGTGATTGCGCTCCTGATCCCGCCGTTTGCGGGAGCGCTGTCCGACATGACGCGCGCGACGGGCGGCCGGCGCCGCCCCTACCTGGTGACCGGTGTGTTAGGGACTTGTCTTGGGCTCTTGTCGCTAGTTACATTCGAGCTGGGCAGCAGCATCGTCCTATACGCCCTTGCGTTCATCAATCTTCAGTTTTGGTGGAATTGGGCCGCGGGACCATATGCCGGCCTAATTCCCGATGCCGTCGCCGAGCAAAAGCGTGCAATTGCAACCGGCTGGATGAATTTGCTCGGCGCGTGGGCACGGTCGTAGGAAACGTGCTGGTGGCAGTGGCCTACGCTAGGGGCCGCTGGTCGTGATGCTCTGCTTTGTCGGCATCAACATGGCCTGCCTCGCGCTCACTCTGCGCAACGTTGCAGAACCGGCGGCGTCCGGATTCCGATTCGAAGGCATAACACCGTTCTTCGGATCGTTTTATTTGAAGCCGCGCGAGTACCCCAACTTCTATTGGGTACTGGTTACCCGGTTCTTCAGCAACATGGGCATCTGGTGGATTTTCAGTTTCCTCCTTTTCTATCTTGAGGAAGTCGTTGGAGAGGCCAACCCGGCGAATCTTCTCCCGTTGTTGCTTGGCACCGGTGCGGCAGTTGCGATTCCTACAAGCCTTCTCGGTGTAAAGCTTGCAGAGCGGTTCGGAAGTGACGCGGGCGACGATCTCCTGCCTAATATTGTGGTGCAATCCCCATGAGCCGAAACCTCTGCCATGGCGATTGTTCGCGACGTACTTTGGGCTGTGCTGGATTGCGGCTGGCTCGTCGATTTATCAATCATGCTGCCCGCGGGTAATCAAAGATTATGCCGACGCCGCTGCTTACGGACCTGCATTCACTCGAGACGTTAGCGAAACTGAGATTGATCGAGTCGAGGCTGCACTTGGAGCAGAACCCATTGCCGCAGCAAGGGCAGCACACCATAGATCGATTTACGAAAGGAGACGAAGTAACGCAACCGGACCAGGTTTTACGCTGCAGGATCAGCAACAGGTGATCCAAGAATTTTGGCGAAACATCCTTCAAGAGGACTTTGACCTGCTTAATAGCCGATGCTTCCCGGGCAGGCTCAGTGTCCTCACTTGCTATACCATCGGGTTCCTTATCCTCATGTTCCCCACACTTGATGTATTCTTTCGTGTCGTTGCTGTGCTCCGTCACTCCCTATGATCAGCACGTGTGAGGATGTGACCTCTGCCGTTGATCCTAGCGATTTCGGCTGTAGACGGGAAAGCCGAGCACACTGCCATTGCCACTTCTGGCCGCGGCGAGCGCCTGCATCACGAAGTCATCTGGTAAGTCTTGGTATGCGTCAATCAACACGAAATGCCCCGAGCGGCACTCCTTCCTGGCGGCTTCAACCAACGCGTCCGCGTTGTCGAATGCATCACACTTTATGACGAGGACATCTTGGAGGCCGTAGAAAGGTGCGGCTATGCCTGGGGCCTGCCTGATCTCGTACAGAGGCATCTTCCCATCATCGAATCCGAATACTTCGATCCATGCACCGCAACGGTTCTCCGCCATCTTCGCTTGGGTCCCGATCTCGCGGAAGAATTTGAATGAGTTCTCCTTGATACCTTCTGCGGGGGCGACAAAGATCGACAGCCTGGGCAGGTTGACGGGTGCGATGCCTTCGAGAGCTTTGTGCAAGTGCTCGATGAGCTTGGGAACTCCATTCTTGCTACTGTCGAACAAGTGGCAGTTGTATCGTTCGGGTACCTTCAACGATCTAGCTACTTCAGCCATGAAGCGATCTGCACTGTAAACATCGCAGTACGGCAGGTAGGTCGCAATAGCTTCAATGTCGGTCACGTCACCGTCCTTTATCGTGCGGGTGAGTGCGCCGTCATCAGCCGACATAGGAGCGCATTATCGAGCCACACAATTGGCACGTCTGCGAACGCGCTCGAAGCCACAAATTGCTCGTACTCCTGGGTAGTGACATCAGCGGCAGCCGTGTAGTGCGTGAGCCAGGAGGATCCCAGGGCATCTTGTCGGCTTGCATCCATCTCCATCCGGAATTGCTGGTCGTACGAGATCGAGTGCTCAAGGACACGCTGGCGTACTGCATCGAGCTGTGCCGCGAGCCGCTGCCGCTGATTTTTGGCATCGGCGTGCATCCAATCCATGTTGACGTTAATGTCGAAGTGTCCAACGCGGTCGTCGGGTTCTTCTTCGAAAATGCCGTCGTAGCAAATCACGGGTCGAGCATCTTGACGACCGAGGAACTTGTGCAGCGACGCGACGATCTGACTTTCGCGGATGTCCCATTGGCTGGCCAAATCGACATGGCCTAGCGTGCTTCGTCTTGCCTTGATAGCGTCCTTCAGCCCACCGGCAAGACTCGTCTCAACGTCGTGGAACCTGGACCTTAGAACAACAAGCTGCTCGTTCCAGAAGCCCTTTTGGAGCACCGCGTACAGCTCTCGGAAGTCGTGCCGAACTTTACCGTGAGCCTGTTTGGTCATCTCGCTAATGAAGTTCTGGTCGAGATAGGCCAGCAATTTTCGAGGCCGAGAGATCGTCATGTCGTGCAGATTTCACAAGAAGGTGGCTAGACAAAGTCAGAGCAGCCCGTTCTATCGATTAAGGAAAGCCGCGATAGGTCGTTGTTGGTCTCTCGGAGTCAGCGCTACATCTGGGGCATGGTCACACCGATTTGCGACAAGTGCCATCGGCGCAACGTTGTGAGCTTCCAGGTCGAACCCAAGGAGGCCTGGCGCACGGTCGTCTTGAACCGCTGGCGGACTATTTGCCCTTCTTGCTTCGACGCAGAGGCCGAGCGCGCTGGGGTGCGCTACCGGTTCGTGGCCGTGGGCGCGATCTCGTCGAGCGACAAGCCGGAGCCCGCTCGACGTTACGGCAGGAGGAGCCGTTGAGCGCCGGGTATAGGTCTCGGCTCGTCAGTGGTTGATCGCGGCAATGGTCTTGCCGATCGTGAGAAGGGGCGCCGCCGCGCGGCCCTGTTTCTTTTCGGTAAACCCCGAGACGCGCTCTGGCACAGTCTGTAACGACAGATTCACCATCGCCTGATCGCGAATTTGCTTTCCGCCCCCACCTCTACGATGGGCGCGAAAATTCGCCAACACTCCGCACGCGCCCAGCTTTTCGCCTCTCCGCAAATGGCACGGTGCGTGCGTTGGTGCCCGGTGTCAGCGCGCAAGCGCCGACACGCCTAAACCCCAACGCCCTACCGGGCAGGAGCTCACAGACTATGAAGACAACTAAGACTGACGAGACTTTCAATAAGATCCTCAGCCTCGACTTCAACGATCCGATGCTGATCAATGACAATGGCTATGTTCGCCCGCCCGTTCCAGGCGAGCAATTGATTGAGATCGACGGCGCGTGTTACCCCGCCGTACTTATCGCGTGGGTAGCGATGAGAGGCGTATCCGCCCGACGGCTACACGGCCGCGCCGAAGAACGGCGACCTAGACGACCTGCGTTGGGTCAATCTTGAGCTCGTTCCTCAGCGCAACATCGAGGTCGGATAACCGAGCAAGGTATTGCATTGATGAGCGCCAAGACACTTCCCCGAGATGTCGACGAGGTCTTTCACAGCGCCATGGCAAGCGCGCTCGCGGCCTCCCCAGGCCGCGACCCGCACGTCGCCTCGCTGGGCTTATTCCGGCGTGCGTGGAGTATCAATGCCTGGATCATGCCGCGGCGACGATGGTCATCGAGCATTGCGGCGGTTTCGACTAACGCCCGTGGTGGCAGCGCGAGTTTGACTGTCGCTTACCAAGCGCATATCACGAGGCGGGACACGCCATCGCCCATCGCCACCTCCTCCACGGCGTGGACAAAGTGCAACTTGGATCGCAGCGTCTTCCCCAAGGCGGCTTCGATTTTGCAGTGGAGACCACGGTGTGGATAGCGAGCGCTACCTCAAATTGGTCGCCCTCTATCCTCGTGCCGACGCTGCTCGCGCCGAAGCGCGGCAAGCTGGCGCCGATTGGGCTCCCATCTCATGGTGGGATCTGACACCGTGTACACCGTGGTCGTGGTGATCCGATTCCCTTTTTTCCAAAGCTCTTTCCGCCGCCGCGGCATCGCCTCAGAAAGCGCGCCCGCGAAGTCTTTGTACGGTGGCGGCCAGGCAACCTGCTCCGCCTCGCAGAAGATAGGATAAACATCCCGGATCCACTTATGGGGGATATCCATGCCGAAGAGAGCTGGTAGCGCCTGAAGGCTCCGGTGAAACTCCCCGGCTAAATCTGCGGGCGTTCGGTGACGTAGCGGATCTCCATAGGGCACCTTGGCGGCTTTGCACCAAATCTGCTTGATGCCGCGAAGCGCTTCTTTTGCACGTCGAACTTTCTCGGCCCCCCATTGATGGTCTAGTTCATCATACTGTGGGGTTGGGTCAGTGTGGTGTCGGGAGATTGCGTGAGGCTGCCGGGGTGTTGCGTCATCCTGTCGGGTTGGTGCACCTCGCTGAGGGGGTGTTCCATCATCCTTTGGGGCTGAACCGCCAGGCTGTGGGCGCGACGCACCAAGCTGCGGGCGTGTTCCATCACCCTTTGGGGCTGAGCCGCCAGGCTGTGGACGTGACGCACCAAGCTGTGGGCGTGTTCCATCACCTTGTGGGGCTGAGCCGCCAGGCTGTGGGCGTGGTGCGCCAGGCTGCGGGCGTGTTCCATCAACCTTTGGGGCTGAACCGCCAGGCTGTGGGTGTGATGCAGCGGGCTGCGGGCGTGTTCGATCAACCTTAGGGGCTGAGCCACCAGGCTGTGGGAGTGAAGCACCAGGCTGTCGGGGTGCTCCATTATGTCGGGAGGATGCACCACGCATCTTGATCCAAAGCAGTTTCCAGCCTCCTCTCATGGAACCGTGCCACACCACGCTGTGTTCTTGGTTCTCCGGCACCAGGTGGGAGGATGGGTTTTAATTCCTGCATTCAGATCATTTTCCGATCTGCGCCCCCGGAGATCCGCCCTTTGTCGGGGTGTGCTGTGAAAATCGCAGCGAAAACAATTGCCTAGCAATCGGGGGGAACGGCTGTAGCGGACCTCCGCTACCATCAGTTTAATTCCCCCCGGTTCCGCCGCTGGAAACCATGGCGACCACGTCCAGTTTCTCCGCGTCGGCGACACTTTCCAACGCGTTTCGGCGCTGAGACCAACGCCACTCGATCGGGCAGTAGAGTTCCTCCAATTCCTTCAGGGCAAGGGTTTTGTCGACGGCTGGTTTCCCGCCCTCGAGCTCGAAGGCATCTATCGCAGGTTTGTGCGAGACTCGAACCTGCCGCCGACGGTCTCGTGGCTCGCGGTTGCGCGTGTCTTGAGCAAGCTGGTGCTTAAACGGAAGCGAGTATTTTACGAGCCCGGGCGTCGCACCGAGGTGCAGTATTTCGTCCCTGCCCCAGTCAGGAAGCGCCCGCGGAAGTAGGTCGTTTCAGCGACGGTTGCCCTTGGTGGCGGAAGTTCCGAAGCTTTCGCGAGCAACTGCTGGCGCCGGAGCGGCGGCACAATCCCGCGGCCGCCGCACGCACCGCAGGGCTTCGTCCTGAAGGGCAACCGACTTGGGACGTGCCCTTGCCGTCGCAGGCGGGGCAGGCGTGAAACTCTGAGTGAACCTTGTCTGGCATCGCCCTTAAGAATAGGGCGAATTCAGGCTGGGCGGGAGTACCTTGGCGCGCGCAGCCACGGTGTGTAGCGTCCCAATCCGCGCCCGCCCGACCGACGCCAGGGACTAGAGAAGAACCTGCTGGCTGGTCAAGTCTCGTCGTCGGGCTCATCGGGTATTATGAGCCTCCGAAGCCGGCGAATCTTCGGACGCTGACGTATGTACTCCTCGTAGCGTTTGGGGTTAACTATGACCTCGGTCGCCCTAAGCCTCGGTGTCGGAGGTGAGGTGTCGGCAGGTGGCGCTGGCGGCCCGGGCTTCGGCGCAAACGTCGCCTCAACATGTTGCTCGATCTCGTCTAACTCCTCAAGATCGAGAAGTTGGGCCCCCTTCTCGATCATCTTCCGCCTCGATCAACTCGCGGCGCTTGTCGCTGCGCTTGAGGACGCGTACCTCCAATTCGAGCGCGCCCACTCGTGGCTCGATGCCAGCAAGGCCCTCGCGGAGCTCTGCCTCTATGGCATTGCGCAAGTTCAGCAGATTGGCGAGCTCGTCGCTATTGCTGATCGTGGTAGGTCGGGGAAACACCGGACGGCCGGTGCTGTCCCTGATTGCCTTGGCGACCCTCGCAGCCTCATAACCATCGATGTAGACCAACACCTCGCTGCGCACACCTTCGCCGAAGACGATCACTTCCCAGGCTGCGGCGATGGGATCCGTCGGTTCCGTCATGCTGCCCACTGTGCCAATTGAGGGTCCTCCGGATTGCCCTCAAGAGCTCCGCACGAAACAGGGGTTCGTATCACGGGACTAATGTGAGCCTAAGCCACTTCCCTTACCAGCGCAGCTGGGGATCAACGCAACGCAGCGACGCAACCTTGCAAGGAATTCAGTGCCGCACGGGTCTCAGCTCGACGCCCTCCACAAGGGCAAGCAGGGTGCGGAAGGAGATAGCCCTGGCCTCCAACAGCTCCCCATCAGCGCGCTGGCGCCGGCGCGGGCTGGATCCTCAAGCGGCAATCCACTGACCTCCGACTGCACTTACGAAATGCAGGCGTTTGTCTCGACGATTTCCTTTTCCAACTCACGAATGCGTAACTCGTTACGTTCCATCGGACACCTTAGTGTTCTGTCGAAGCCCGAACCATGCCGACGCCGACATCGGCGAAAAAGTCGTCGCTCGCTTTGCCATTGTCGCGAGCGTCGAGAATGAGACTGCGAGCGCAGTCGGCCAACTCACACGCAAGATCTATAGCCTCATCGCCGGTTATATCTGTCTGCTTCTCGAGGATGATGGCGAAATGCTGCACCATGGCGCAGCTGAAGCATATGCCGTCCTCATCGAGGGCGCGCACATCCTCCTGGCAACAGGCGCAATTCATCGCCGCTTCCCTTCCTTGCGCTTCACCTGCGCATCTGACCGCGCATCGCGCTCGGCTCGGACCCGCCAATCGCGGATCCAAAGTTCGGCATGCCGCGTAGTTGTGATCTCGCCTTCCGCTACGGCCCGCATTAGCGTGTCTGCGACGAGCCGCGCGCCGTCCTTGCCCCACAACTGGGAAGTGCGCCCCAGTTCAATCAGGACGCCGATCCGGGGGCGCGGGCCGTCGAACCAGGCATACCGCGGAGCGGGCTTACCCTTATCGCGCACAGCGAATATGCCCAGTGCAGCGTACCTGTGATTGACGGTCGAGCGCCGACACATTTTGGCACGCGTCCACGGATCGATCGGCCGAGCGATGCTTTCCAGGTCGGTGCCGAATTCCAGGACCCTCGGCCTTCCCCGTTTTTTGGAAGCGGCTTCCGAAATTCCACCCTTAGGCGCGGTCATATCCGCTTGCTCTTCTTGTTCTGCTCGACGTGCTTCTCGAGCACGACCTGTAGGTAATTGGTGAGATTGCGTCGATCGGCGTCGGCAAATTCCTGGAGCGCCTCTTTGAGAGATTTGGGCACTAGAAAGCTGAGTGCCGCTTTTTCCTCGTCTGGTTTTGGTTTGGCCATGGTGTAAATATGTGCTCTCATATGTTGACAGCACATCGCTACTCACATGTGGGGATGTCAAGCGAGCGCTGCACAAGTTACCACTTTCCACAATGCGACCATGTCGAGGTCCGCTGCTGCCTAGCGAGAGAGAAATGCCTGCATGCCTCGCCAGGCGACATTTTGGTCGACGATTGGGACAAGCATAGAAAGCTCTGGCTAAAGGCCGGCGGCATCTGGATTGCGCACACCTCCGCGGCCGATACCGGGCGGCAATTGACGGAATTAGGACTCTAAAAGCTCATCAGTCCGCACGCATCGCCTGCAGCTTCCAGATGATTTTCTTGTGTGCAACGGCGCCGCCAACAGCAAACCTCGGCGACCGCTGTGAGGCCTTGGCCCGGGTTCTTCACCAGCTCATCGCCGGCGGCTGATCTAGTGCTGTCGGCACCTGACTGCTTGATGCGTCGACCCCAAGCCTGATCCACTTGTCAGACGCTTTCACAATCGGCGGACCCGCTTCAACTTGACTATTGGCCTGTGACATCAACGAAGTCGGTAGGTGCAGCAGAGACACCCCCGCGACCAGGACCCCGACGAGCAGCATGCTGGTTCGTACTGCGCTGCCCCGATCCGAAGCCTCCTGTGGTCGGTAATCAACGGAATTGCTCACGGTGTCACCTGCATACATGCCCCCCGTAATGGGGAGACTTGGCCTCCCCGTTAAACGGTCAGTTCGTGGGGAACCCGTCGCGATGTTGATCGGCCGCCCTTAGGCCCACCCCTTGCCACGCCATCGACCGCAAAGCGCTCGCCACGGTGACGCGGACCAGGCTGGCCTGTACCTACCTGCGAATCGTCGGCGATGTTAGGCCGATGCGCTGAAACAAGGTGACGGCGTGCTTTGGAGGCAACACTGCGCAACATCATGGCTGGCTATACTCCCCAGCCCTAGGTTCTCGGTGAGGAGAATTAGTTGAAACGGTGGGTGCGGGCAGTCTTTGCAATTGCGCTATTGCTTCGGCCGCCAGCGCTGCACGCGCAGGCTGCCCTGCCTTGATTTTTTCTTCTTTGGTGCTGCTAAGGAAGTGCGAACCAGCGGCTCACTCCGCGGCTTCGAGCAGGTCCTGCTTCTTGAACCCCTCTTGCACGATGCGCATTTGCCCGGGCGGGTACTCCCGGGCCAGCGCAAACGCGAGGTGGGGTGCGCCATTGAGCCACGCGTCAAATTCGTCCTCGCGCGTCAGCAAGACCGGCAT
>Ga0207428_10002851_pt1 | contig 17156 bp, 11 predicted proteins | sample RhiMethybrSRZTD1_FD_187600 | JGI IMG/M metagenome (GOLD analysis project Ga0207428, IMG submission 187600) | Populus rhizosphere microbial communities from Tennessee, USA - Rhizosphere MetaG P. TD hybrid SRZTD1 (SPAdes) (version 3) | ecosystem: Host-associated > Plants > Roots > Rhizosphere >...
GTCGCGTCGATCTGACGGCGACCATCAGCAACGATGTCGATCATCGGCACGCGATTCGCCTGCTCAGGGAGCGGCTCGGCAGCATCCCGAACGTCATCGCGAATCCTGCGCCCGACGTGGATGTGCTGCAGTTCACGCCTGCGGGTCCGCTGCTGTGTGTGCGGCCGTACTGCAGCAACGAGCACTACTGGCAGGTGTACTTCGACACGAACCGGCTGATCCGCGAGACGTTCGGCGAGGCGGGCTTTCCGGCGCCGATGCCGTCGTACGCCGTCAGCGGCGGGTTGGCGGTTCCGCCGGCGTAAGGCTACTTCTCGACGAAGCGGTAGCTGCCGTGCGAGTCGTAGTCGATGCCGTGTTTCTTCTTGAGCTCCTGAATGTACCGGAGCTGCGCTTTCGTATGTGGACTCGGGACGTTGCCGGTCTCGCCAATCTGCTCGTTCGTGTGCAGCAGGATCTCTTCGAGGCAGCTGCTGAGGCTCAGGCGTTTGTAGGCAGCCAGATCGGCGAGTAGCGCCGCCAGTCGTTTCTCGAGACGCACCGGCACGTCGACGCGCTGGATCTCAATCGGCTCGCCCACCGTGTAAATGTAGTGCCCGAACCCGAGCCGGTAGCCGTGCAGGTCACGGGCGAGATAATCGCGCAGGCCATACGCACGGTCGCCGGGCTCCTCGATGATCTCCACGCCGTTCGCCCGCTGCGCGTCGCAGAGCTCGTCGGCATTCGAGACCAGAAAGTAGACGGAGATGCCGTCTGGGTTCGGCGTCCCCTGCTGGAGAAACACCTGGACCTCGCCAAGATTCACGCCCGCCATCGTGGCCGGCCCGCTCTCGGGCCAGGTGAATCCGAGCGTGAACCCCAGCCGCTTCGTATAGAAGTCCACCGCGGCCGCTACGTCCTTCACCGGCAAGCCTGGCTGCACGCGTTCGCAATCGATTTTCGGAAAGGGCTTGGGCATGACTCCCTATTCTCCCCTCAGGTGTAGGATCAGCCCGTGATCGGCGAGACGATTTCCCATTACCGGGTCATCTCCGAGATTGGCACCGGCGGCATGGGCGTTGTCTACAAAGCCGAGGATCTGCGGCTCGGCCGGTTCGTCGCGCTGAAGTTCCTGCCGCCGCAGCTCATGCGCGATCCAGACGCGCGGCAGCGGCTGATCGCCGAAGCGCGGGCGGCATCCAGCCTCGATCACGCCAACGTCTGCACGATCTACGACGTCGAAGAGCTGCCCGACGGCCGCGCGTTCATCGCGATGGCGTTTCTCGACGGCGAGACGCTGAAGACGCGGCTCGATCGCGGTCCGCTGTCGCCTGTTGAAGCCGCGCGGCTCGCGCTGCAGGTGGCGCACGGCCTTGCGCGTGCGCATCAGGCCGGCATCGCCCATCGCGACGTGAAGCCGGCCAACATCATGGTCACGAGCGACGGCGAAGCGCGGCTGCTTGACTTCGGCATCGCGAAGTTCGCCGGCGGCGGCGATCTCACGAAGACGGGCACCACCGTCGGTACGATTGCCTACATGGCGCCCGAGCATGTGCGCGGCGGCGCCGGCGACGCGCGGGCCGACGTGTGGGCGCTCGGCGTCGTGCTCTACGAAATGATCGCCGGCAAACGGCCGTTCACCGGCGCCGATGACTACGAGCTGCTCCAGGCGATCATCGACAAGCCGGTCCCGGCGCTTCCGCCATCGGCGCTCGCGGGACACGACGAGCTGGGGCGCATTGTCTCCCGGGCACTCGAGCGCGACCCACAGCGGCGCTTCGCGAACGCCGGCGACATGGCGCACGCCCTCGAAGAATTTCTGCAGTCACAAGCGACGACCACGACGGTCGCCGTGCCCGCCACTCGCCGCGGCGGTTCGCGCGCCGCAATTCTGTTTGGCAGCATCGCGGTGGCGGTCCTGGCGACCGCTGGTCTCTGGGCCTGGCGATCGAGCGACGCGCGCACCGCGCGGAATGTGACCCTGCCGGAAGCGCTCAAGCTCGCCGATCTCGATCGCTACGGCGAGGCGTTCGTGCTGGGCAAAGCTGCAGAGCGCGCAATTCCCACCGATCCGGTGCTCGTCAGTTTGTGGCCGCGTATTACCAGAACGACGAACGTCCTGTCGACGCCGGCAGGCGCTGACGTGTCCTTCGCGCTGATCGGCGGCGCTGACACCTGGCATCCGCTTGGCCGAACGCCGCTCGAAAACGTGCAGGTGCCGCGCGGCGTGTTTCGATGGCGGTTCGCCAAAGCCGGGTTCGAGACGCGTGAAATCGTGCGCGCGGCGGCGCCAATGGGGTTCATCGCCGCACTCGACGACGAGGTGACGTTGACGCCGCCGGGCGTAATCCCGCAGGGAATGGTGCTCGTGTCTGTGCCGCGACCCGGCCTGCGACTGGCGATCACCGGCTTCGACTTCAACATTCGCATCCCCGCGCCGGATTACCTGATCGATCGCGCCGAGGTGACGAACAGCGAGTTCAAGGCTTTCGTCGATGCCGGCGGTTACACCAAGCGCGAGTACTGGACCGAACCGTTCGTCCGCGACGGCCAGCGGATCGAATGGGCTGCCGCAATGAACCTCTTCCGCGACCGGACCGGGCGGCCGGGGCCCGCCACCTGGGAAGGCGGCGCGCCGCCGGCGGGGCACGATCAGTACCCCGTGAATGGCGTGAGCTGGTACGAAGCGGCGGCGTACGCCGCGTTTCGAGGCAAGCGGCTGCCGACGATCCGGCACTGGTCGCAGGCGGCGGGTCCGGAGCTCGGCGACAACGTGACCAGGACGAGCAATTTCAGCGGATCCGGGCCGCTTCCCGCCACAGCCTACCGCGGACTCGGACCATACGGCACGGTCGACATGGCGGGCAACGTCAAAGAGTGGGTGTGGAACGACAACGACAGTGGCGCGCGCTACGCGCTCGGCGGGGCATGGAACGATCCGGACTACGCGTACCTGTACTCGGATTCGCGGCCGCCGTTCGATCGATCGGAGACCAACGGATTCCGCTGCATGAAGGATGCCGGACAGCCGGCGCCGGCCACGCTCTTCGCCGCCATCACACCGCCCGCGCGCAATTACCGCACGGAGAAGCCGGTGGGAGACGCGATCTACCGCATCTACGCGGAACAGTACGCCTACGACCACACACCGCTCGAGCCGCGTCTCGAAAAAACAGACGACTCGTCGGCCCAGTGGCGCCGGGAAATTGTGTCGATCGCGCCGGCCTACGGCAGCGAGCGGCTGACGATCAATCTGTTCCTGCCGAAGAACGTCAAGGCGCCGTTCCAGACGGTGCTGTACTTTCCAGGATCGAGCGCCATCAGAACCGCCAGCAGCGCGACGTTGGCACCGGAGTCCTGGGGGTTCGACTTCGTCTTGTTGAGCGGCCGCGCCGTCGCGTTCCCGATCTACAAGTACACGTTCGAACGCAGCGATCCTTCATTGACGTCGTCGTGGCCGACGGCCACCCGCGCCTATACGACGTGGGCGCAGCAGCTCGTCACGGATGCGCGCCGGACGCTTGATTATCTCGGGTCGCGATCCGATCTTGCCGGTAAAGAGGTGGCCTATTACGGCGTGTCCTGGGGCGCGCGGATGGCGCCGCTCACCATTGCGCTCGATCCGCGGATTCGGACCGGCGTGTTGCTCATGGGCGGCCTGGGCAGCAGCACTCCGGCACCAGAGGCCGATCCGTTCCATTTCGTGCCTCGAGTACGGGTGCCCATCCTGATGGTGAACGGCGACGAAGATTTCATCTTTCCGGTCGACACGACGCAACGGCCGTTCTTCGATGGACTCGGAACACCGCCCTCGGACAAGAAGCATGTGCTCTATCCGGGCGGGCACGAGATCTTCGCAACCAAGCACACCCAGCTCGTCCAGGAAGTCGTCGCGTGGCTCGACAAGTACCTCGGGCGCGTGCAGTAGGATGAGCCCGTGATCGGCGAGACGATTTCCCACTACCGGGTGATCTCCGAAATCGGGGCCGGCGGGATGGGCGTCGTCTACAAAGCCGAGGACCTGCGGCTCGGCCGGTTCGTCGCCCTGAAGTTCCTGCCGCCGCAGTTGATGCGCGACGACGACGCGCGGCGCCGGCTGTTCGCCGAGGCGCGGGCGGCGTCCACCCTCGACCACGCCAACGTCTGCACGATCTACGACGTCGAGGAACTGCCCGACGGCCGCGCGTTCATCGCGATGGCGTTTCTCGACGGGGAAACGCTGAAGACGCGACTCGATCGCGGTCCGCTGTCACCCGGTGACGCGGCGCGGCTCACGCTGCAGGTGGCACACGGTCTGGCGCGCGCGCATCAGGCCGGCATCGCCCATCGCGACATCAAGCCGGCCAACATCATGATCGACGGCGACGGCCAGGCCCGGCTGCTCGACTTCGGCATCGCGAAGTTCGCCGGCGGCGGCGACCTCACGCGCACCGGCACGACCGTCGGCACGATCGCGTATATGGCGCCCGAGCATCTGCGCGGCGGTATCGGTGACGCGCGTGGCGACGTCTGGGCGCTCGGCGTTGTGCTGTACGAAATGCTCGCCGGCAAGCGGCCGTTCACCGGCGCCGACGACTACGAGCTGCTCCAGGCGATTATCGAGAAGCCCGTGCCGCCGCTTCCGCCATCCTCGCTCTCGGGGCACGACGACCTGGCGCGCATCGTCTCGCGTGCGCTCGATCGGGACCCACAGCGACGGTACGCGAACGCCGGCGAGATGGCGCACGCCCTCGAGCAATTCCTGCAGCCGTCAGCCACGACGGCGGTCGGTGCTGTTCCGGAGGTCCGCACCGCCAGGTCCCGCGCCGCAATCCTCGCCGCGATCCTCGTATTCGCCGCCGTGAGCGTCGCCGGTTTATGGGCGTGGCGCTCGGGCGCCGCGGCGCGCACCGCGCGAAATGTGACGTTGCCGGAAGCGCTGCGGCTCGCCGATCTCGATCGGTACGGCGAAGCCTTCGTGCTGGCCGCCGACGCCGAGCGCGCCATTCCCACCGATCCCGTGCTCGTCGGCCTTTGGCCGCGCATCTCCAGGAGGCCGAACATCATCACATCCCCAACAGGTGCCGACGTGTCCTTCGCACTGATTGGCACTGACAACACGTGGCATCCGGTTGGACGCACGCCGCTCGAGAATGTGCGCGTCCCGCGCGGAGTGTTCCGCTGGCGGTTCGGCAAGCCTGGATTCGAAATGCGCGAGGTCGTGCGTGCAACGACCACCACTGAAGCCGTCTTTCTTCCTGGCCTGGATCAAGGTCTGACGTTGACGACGCCCGGGACGATTCCAGCTGAAATGGTGCTGGTGCCAGTTCCATCCGCCGGCCTGAGACTCATGATCACTGGCTTCGACTTCAACATCGCGGTGTCCACTCCGGATTTCCTGATCGATCGCGCGGAGGTGACCAACAGCGAGTTCAAGGCCTTCGTCGACGCCGGCGGTTACTCGAAGCGCGAGTTTTGGACCGTGCCGTTCGTCCGTGACGGTCAGCCGATCGAGTGGGCGGCCGCGATGAACCTCTTCCGCGACCGGACCGGGCGGCCCGGGCCGGCAACCTGGGAAGGCGGCGCGCCGCCCGATGGGCACGATCAGTACCCGGTGAACGGCGTCAGTTGGTACGAAGCGGCCGCCTACGCGGCGTTTCGAGGCAAGCGGCTGCCGACGATCTATCACTGGTCGCATGCCGCGGGTCCGGAACTCGGTGACGCGGTGACCCGCACGAGCAATTATGGAAGAACGGGACCACGCCCCGCGGCGGCCCCTCGCGGGCTCGGACCGTACGGCACCGTCGACATGGCCGGCAACGTGAAGGAGTGGGTGTGGAACGACAACGGCCATGGCGCGCGCTACGTTCTCGGCGGCGCGTGGAACGACCCTGATTACGCGTTCCTGTACTCCGATTTTCGACTTCCGTTCGATCGATCGGAGACCAACGGCTTTCGCTGCATGAAAGATGCGGGACAGCCCGCGGCGGCCAAACTCTCCGCCGCCATCGCGCCGCCGGCGCGCAATTACGCCACCGAGAAGCCGGTGGCCGACGCAATCTATCGCATCTACGCCGAACAGTACGCCTACGATCGAACGCCGCTCGACCCGCGTCTCGAGAAAACAGACGACTCGTCGGCTCAGTGGCGCCGGGAGATCGTGTCGATCGCGCCGGCCTACGGCGGCGAGCGGCTGCCCATCAATCTGCTCCTGCCGAGGAACGTCAAACCGCCGTTCCAGACCGTGCTCTTTTTCCCAGGATCGGGCGCGATCCGGACCGCCAGCAGCGCGACGTTGGCGGACCTGAACGCGGTCGACTTCGTCCTCATGAGCGGTCGCGCCGTCGCGTATCCGATCTACAAGTACACGTACGAACGCAGCGATCCCTCGTGGACGTCGTCGTGGCCGACGCCCACCCGCGCCTACACCAACTGGGTCCAGCAGATCGTCACCGATGCCCGCCGGACGCTCGATTATCTGGAGACACGATCGGATCTCGCCGGAAAACAGGTGGCCTACGTCGGCGAATCCTGGGGCGCCCGGATGGCGCCGATCACGATCGCCATCGACTCGCGTATTCGCGTCGGCGTGCTGCTCATGGGCGGCCTCGCCAGCGGCGCGCCGGCGCCCGAGGCGGACCCGTTCAACTTCCTACCACGCGTAAAGGTCCCGATTCTGATGGTGAACGGCGACGAGGACTTCATCTTTCCGGTCAAGACCTTGCAGCAACCGTTCTTCGAGGGCCTGGGCACGGCGCCCGCCGACAAGAAGCACGTCCTCTACCCGGGAGGACATGAGATCGTCGCAACCAAGCGCAGCCAGCTCATCCAGGAAGTCGTCGCGTGGCTCGACAAGTACCTCGGACGCGTGCAGTAGGGCATCGCCGCCCGCCGCCGTCACTGCCTTCGGAGATCGAAGAGTACCGCGACGCGCGCTGGGGGCGCGAAGCCGCGCGACAGGTCACGACGCCCTTCGACGCCGAGCAGTTCGTCTCGCAGGTCGGGTTCGCCGCGTGTCTGACGGATTCAAGGCGACCGGGGCCGTCGCTCTACGTCGCCGTCTGCGGCCGTCGCGACGCGGTGATGCCGCGTCACGTCCAGAAAGATCCCGAGGCGTCGCTCACATGGAATCTCAAGGACGAGATGCTGCGCCGCGGGAAGGTCTATTACGCGAAACTCACGGGCGGCAAGACCACCTTCATCGCGCCGCGCATGCTGCCCTACTTTCAGGCGCTCTGGGGCGTCCGTCGCGTGGAGGAGACGCGTCGATTCAGCAAGCAGGCGCGCGCGATTCTCAAGGTCCTTCGACGCGAGTGGGAGATGGGCACCGCGGATCTGCGCGACGAGTCTGGTCTCACGGATCGCACAGTCTTCATGCGCGCGCTCGACGAGCTCCAGGCCGCCATGCTCGTCATCCCCAGCGACGTCGTCTATCAGCCATTCACGTACATCTGGTCGCTCGGCATCGGCCGGTTTCCAGACGCCCTACGGCGACGAGTCAGCCGTGACGACGCGCTCCGCGAAATCGCGCGCTGTTTTCTGATCGGCGCGGGACAGACGTATCCCGGTGAGCTGGCGCGCGTAACCGGCCTCTCACGCCGCGACGCCGGACGCGGCAACCGCGCGCTCGTCGCGGAGGGCTTCGCCACGATGCTTGGCCCGGGCTCGTACCGGCTAAAAGACCTCGGGAGTCATTTCTTGAAGCGTTCTTCCGCAGAAATGACTCCCGAGGTCCTGGGCCACCCGGCGTAGAATGTCCGCATCCCGATGAACAAGCGCGAGTTCCTCCGCACCGCGGCGACCGCCAGCCTCGGCGTGCTCCTCGGCGACGACGTGTGGGCGCGCTTTGCCGATCTGCCCGCCGATCGCCTCGCCGAAGACGAGGCGTTCTGGACGGCCATTCGCACCAAATACCGGCTGAAGCCCGACTACATCAATCTCGAAAGCGGCTACTACAGCATCCAGGCCACGCCGGTCCTCGAGGCGTTCATCGCGAAAGTTCGCGAGATCAACTATCAAGGCTCCTACTACCTGCGGACGACACAGGTGCCGGACAAGGCGGCGGTGCGCGACAGTCTCGCGGCCCTGGCCAGCTGCTCACCCGCAGAGCTCTGCATCACGCGAAATACGACGGAGTCGATCGACACGGTCGTGTCTGGATACGACTGGAAGCCCGGCGACGAAACGATCATGGCCGAGCAGGACTACGGCCACATGCTCGCCCAGTTCCGGCTCATGGCCCGCCGCCACGGCATCATCAACAAGGTCGTCAGCGTGCCGGTGGATCCGAAGAGCGACGATGAGATCGTGCGGCTCTACGAGGGCGCGATCACGCCGCGGACGCGCCTGCTGATGATTTCGCACATGGTGAACATCACCGGGCAGATCCTGCCGGTCCGCAAGGTCGCCGACATGGCCCGCGCGCGAAACGTGGACGTGCTCGTCGACGGCGCGCACGCGTTCGCCCACTTCGACTACAAGATCTCGGACCTGGGCTGCGACTATTACGCGGCTTCGCTTCACAAATGGCTCGGCTGCCCGCTCGGCACGGGGATCCTCTACGTCCGCCGCGAGAAGATCCCGGCGCTCTGGCCGATCTACGGCGACTACCGGATGACGAACGACGCCGACATCATGAAGCTGAACCACACCGGCACGCATCCGGTGCACACGGATCTCGCGATCAAGGACGCCCTCGCGTTCCACGAAATGATCGGCATCCGTCGCAAGGAAGCGCGGCTCCGCTACCTCCAGAATTACTGGACGAGCAAGGTTCGGACGCTGCCCAACGTGATCATGTACACGCCGACCGATCCCGCGCGCTCGTGCGCCATCGCGAACGTGGGGATCAAAGGGATCCCGCCGGCGGATTTCTCGAAGACGCTCCTCGAGAAATACCGGATCTGGACGAACCCGGTCGACAACGACGCGGCCGGCGTGCACGGTGTGCGCGTCACCCCGCATGTCTTCATCCTGCCGAAAGAGCTGGACACGCTCGTCAAGGCGATCTCGGAGATCGCGAGAGCCACGTAGATCGTTCGCGTAGAATACGCGGACCTTGCCCCTGACGCCCGGCACCCGGCTCGGCCACTACGAAATCGTCGCTGCGATCGGCGAAGGCGGCATGGGCGAGGTGTACCGCGCGCGCGACCCGCGCCTCGATCGCGAGGTCGCCGTCAAGGTACTCTCCGCGAGCCTCGCCGAGGACCGCAACGCACTCGCGCGGTTCGAACGGGAGGCGATGAGCGTCGCCAAGCTCTCTCACCCCAACATCCTGTCGATCTTCGAATTCGCGCACGACGCCGGCACCGCGTTCGTCGTCATGGAGCTCGTCGAGGGCGAGACGCTCCGCGCCCGCCTGGCTCGGGGACCGCTGCCGGCACGGCGCGCCGTCACCTACGCGCTGCAGATTGCGAAAGGGATCGCGGCCGCGCACGCGCGCGGCATCACCCATCGCGACCTGAAGCCCGAAAACGTGATGATTACGCGCGACGATCACGTCAAGATTCTCGACTTCGGGCTCGCGAAGCCGGTCGAGACGGGCGACGTCGACTTGACGCGCGCGGGCGGCGTCACGACGAGCGCCGGCATGATTCTCGGCACGTTCGGATACATGGCGCCGGAGCAGGTGCGCGGTCTCGCAGTCGACCACCGCGCCGACATGTTCGCGTTCGGCGCGGTGCTGTACGAAATGCTCAGCGGCGCGCGCGCGTTTGGCGGCGACACCGCGGCCGACAGCATGTCGGCGATCCTGACGAAAGATCCCCCCGAGCTCGACGTGGCGCGCCTCTCGATCCCGCCCGGTCTCGATCGCATCGTGCGGCGATGTCTCGAAAAGGCACCAGAGCTTCGATTTCAGTCGGCGAACGATCTGGCGTTCGCGCTCGAGACGTTCTCGACCGTGTCGACATCGTCATCGGCAACGCCGGCTGCCGCGGACCTGCCGGCGCCGGCACGCCAACGGCACGCGTCCTGGCTGCCGTGGACGATCGCGGTGCTGGCGGGTGTGGCCGCACTGGTGTCATGGTGGCCACGGGGCGGGCGTGTGCAGCCGGAGGCGCGCTGGGATCAGTTCACGCGCATTACGGAAGCGGCAGGCGAGGAAACATCGCCGAGCCTGTCGCCGGACGGCACGACGGTTGTGTACGCCGCCCGCGCAGCCAGCGGCTGGGACATCTACTCTCAGCGTGTCGGCGGACGCAACGCCACGGCGATTGTGAACGACCCGCAGCACGACGAGGGCGGGCCGGCATTCTCGCCTGACGGCACACAGATCGCCTTTCACCGTTCGGAAGCCGTCGGCGGCATCTTCATCGCCGGCGCCACGGGCGAGTCGGTCCGGCGGGTGACCGAGGTCGGATTCGATCCGGCGTGGTCCCCAGACGGAAAACAGATCGCATTCGCGACCGAGGAGATCGGCGATCCGGCGTCACGCCTGGGCGAGAGCGCCCTGTTCGTGGTCGACACCGCCGGCGGCGCGCCCCGAAAGGCCGTCGACGGCGACGGCGTACAGCCGTCGTGGTCGCCGTCGGGACGCCGCATCGTGTACTGGAGCAACCGCGGAGGGCAGCGCGACCTCTTTACAGTCGCGGCCGCGGGCGGCCCTGCCACTCCGCTGACGAACGACAAGGCGATCGACTGGTGCCCGGTGTGGTCACCGGACGGCAGGTTCGTTTACTTCGCGAGCGATCGCGGCACCGCGATGAACATCTGGCGGATTGCCGTCGATGAGTCGAGCGGACAGCCGATGGGCGAGCCTGAGCCCGTAACGGCTGGGGTCCAGGCGTCGGCGGCCCTGCCGCGGTTGTCGAAGGACGGATCGCGGCTGGCATTCAGATCGCGCGTCGGGTCGGTCAATCCAGTGGCGATTCCCTTCGACCCGGTCACGCTTCGCGCGGGCACGCCCGTCCTCCTCGACACGCAGAACAACATTCGCGTTCCGAGTGGGGTCTCCCCGGACGGCACGCAGATCGCGTACTTCGCCATCGGCGAGCATCAGGAAGACCTCTTCATTGGAACGAAAGACGGGCGGATGCGGCGCATCACCGACGATGCCGCGCGGGATCGCGCGCCGGTCTTCACGCCGGACGGGCGCTCGCTCATGTTCTACTCGAACCGGGACGGCAAGTGGGGCCCGTGGATCATCGGCGTCGACGGCGGCGGACTCCGCAAAGTGGCCGATCCGCCATCGGGCGCCGTTTATTCGTACATCTCCCCGAAAGGCGACACGATCGCCTTCGTCAGCGATTCGGGTCGGGACGCGTTCATCGCGTCGATCGACCGCAACCCTGCGACGGTGACGCAACTGCCGCGGACGACGGTGGACGGAAAATTCTTCACGGCAACCGATTGGTCGCCCGATGCCACGAAGCTCGCCGGAACCTTCAGCGCAGAGAGCGGACGGCCTGCGGGCGTCGGCGTCTACGATCTGCAAGCGAAGTCCGTCGCGTTGCTCTCCTCTGACGAGTCGTCAGCGGCGAAGTGGTTGGCCGACGGCCGCCGGATCGTGTTTTTCGCGAAGAACGGCCGGGAGCTCGTGGTGATCGACAGCGTCACCCGCCAGCGGACGGTGGTCGACGTGCGGCTTCCCGCACCGTCCATCAGCGACACCTTCGCGATCAGCCCGGACAGCCGGACGATCTATTACGGCGCCGAGCGCGCCGCAGCGGACATCTGGATCGTCGAGCGGAAGTGACCGCCGATCAGCGAATGTCTCGAAGCTTGTCCGCGACATCCACCCAGCCGAGCGCGAGCGCGCGCTCGAGCGGCGTCTTACCCTCGCGGTTCCGCGCATTGAAGTCCGTGCCGGAATCCTTCAAGAGCCGAATCATCTCGTCCAGCCGCTCCATCTCAGGATGGAGGTAGAAGACGAGGGGCGTGCCTCCCTCGTCGCGCGCGTTCGCGAGTGCCGGATTCTCGCGCAGTAGCGCGGCGGCGCGCTCGACGCCGTCGCAGCGGACGGCGTCGACGATCGTGGCAACTTGCAGCAGGTACGCCACCACGTCGCGCTGGTGATTGTGGAACGCCCAGCCGATCGGCGTCGAACGGAATGGCTCGTCGCGCAGCTGCGGATCCGCGCCGAGCGAGATCAGGAACTTCACCATCTCGAGGCCGCCCCATCCGGCGGCGTTGTGCAGCACGGCTCGATCGAGACCGGTGCCGGGCACCATCCCGTTGATGTCCACGCCGAGTTCGACGATCAGGCGCACGCCGTCGAACTGCTTCGCGTCCACCGCGCGGTGCAACAGCTCCACCCGGCCGGCGTGGCCCAGCCGATCGAGCAGCGACGGATCGTTCGCCAGCCGCTCGCGCACCTCATCGCGGCGCCCGCTGATGCACGCGAGCGCGAACGTTTCCGCTGGATCCAGATCGATCTTCCGGGCGCCGTGGGCCAGCAGGTACTCGGCAATGGCCGCATGGCCGGCGCGCAGCGCTTCCTGGTAGGGCGTCCGGCCGTTGCGAAGGCCCGGAATGTTGACGTCGACGCCATGCTCGACCAACAGCTGCACGCGCCCGGGGAAACCGTGCTCCGCCGCGGCGCACAGCTCGCCAACGAGCAGCGCATCAGGCGTGAGCCTCCGATCGTTGAGACGCGACAGCCAGGGGCCGCCCTTGTCCTGCCCGAGACCGTACTCGAACAGGATGCGCAGGTGGTCGTCGTTCTCCTGAAAGTGCCGGTTGTACAGCGTCTGGGAGTCATTTGGATCCGCGCCAGCCTCGAGCAGCAGCCGCGCGAGCGCGTCACACGCCGGATGCGGCGGCTGATTCTCCCAATCTTCCCCACGCCCGAAGGCGCCTGTAAGTGCGGTGAAGGCGTAGCTTCCTTCGAGCAGAAATCCGGAATCGGGATCCGCCCCACGCGAGACGAGCAGCCGGGCGGCCTCCAGCGTCGAGTGGTTCGGATCCACGATCTCCATGCGCGAATAACAGGCATAGAGCAGCAGCGGCCAGCGCGACGGGCCGCCGGTCGCATTCACCACATCGGGATTCGCGTCGATCATCGCACGCACCGCGGCGACATCGCCTGCGGCGGTGGCGGTGTGCACACCGGCGTGCGCCAGTTGAGGGTTGTCGGCGAGCATCCGCCGCGCTCTGGCGACGTTCGAGGGATGCCAGCCAGAGTACGTCAGACACGCCAGACGGATGAACACATCGACGGGCGAAGCGGCGGCTGGAACCGGCGGAGGACTCCAGACGAACGGCGCGATGTCGGCGAGATGCCGTTTGAGCTTCGCCCAGCTCGGAAATCCATACGAGCGCGTGATGACGAGCTGCGCGTCGGCCAGTCGAAAAGCGCCGAGGGCCCCGGCCGCGCGCGGATGGAACTCGCGCACCTGGGCAAGCGCATCGGCATCGCCCGCGCGCACCGCGTGATGCAATCGTTTGGCCTGTTTCCGGAGATGATCGAGCGACGGGTCGTTCGGCAGCGGACGGATTGGCATAGCGACCTCCTCGCCCGCTCGTCGCGGGCTGGTGGCCTGTGGTCCGCAGCATCAGGCGAGGAAGCGCTTGCCTGTGTCAGATGTAATCGTCGGGCGGGCTTGGCCCTTTCCGCGGACTGGATGCGCCCCGGCGCGCGGTTCCATTATAAAAGGTCTTTCATCGAGGTTGGCTCACCATGAAACGAGCGCACATCTGCATCATCGCCACCATCATCGCGTCGGGCACGATCGTCGTCGCGGCGACGGCGCCGCAGGCAGGCCCGGAGCACGCGCGTCTCACGGCGATGGCCGGCACCTGGGACGTCGAGATGACGTTCTGGTTCAAACCCGGCGCGCCGCCTGTCGTCACGAAGGGCACCTCGACGATCCGGTCCATGCTCAATGGACTCTTCATCGAGGAGAAGATCGACGGCACCCTGAACGGCACGCCGTTTACGACGCTGTCGTGGACCGGCTTCAACACGGCGACGCATCAGTACGAGGCGACGCGGATCTCGAGCACGAACACCATGCGCATCGCGGAGAGCGGTATCTACGACGAAAAGGCGAAACAATTCGACCTGAAGGCGGACTACCCTCTCGCTGGCGATACGTGGCACCAGCGCACGGTCATTCAGCCGACGTCGGCCGACGCCATGATTGCGACGAGTTTCCTGAGCTTCGGTTCGGTGCCGGAGTGGAAGGCGGTCGAGATCAAGTACACGCGTCGGACGAAATGATCTCGGAGGTCTTGACAGTGTGGTCTGAACAAGTGATCGCGGAACTCGATGCGAGCGACCGGCACGCCAATGCGATCGCGCGCGACCTGAGCCCCGAACAGCTCAACTGGCGGCCGGCGCCTAACGCCTGGAGCGTCGGGCAATGCCTGGAGCATCTCTACAAGACGAACCAGGTCTATCTGCAGCCGATTGCTACCGCGCTGGAGGGCCGATCGCCATCTCCGGTCAACGAGATCACGCCCGGATGGTTTGGCCGGTGGTTCATCCGCACCTTCATCGATCCGGCGACGCAGCGCGTGCGGGGCCGGTCACCCGGAAAAGCCGTTCCGGCGCAGCGCGTCGATCCGGCCATCCTCGATCTGTTTCTTCGAAGCAACGACTCGGCGCGGGATCTGGTGCGGCGCGCGAGCGCGTACGACGTCAACCGGATTCGGTTCGTGAATCCATTCATCTCGGTGATTCGCTTCACGGTGGGGACCGGTGTGGAGATCATCTGGAAACACGAGCGGCGGCACTTGCTGCAGGCGGAACGGGTCAGGAAAGCGCCGGCGTTTCCGCACTAGCAAACCCGAAGAGCTCGTCAGCTACCAACGCAGACCGATCTCTTGCAATCCCATCGCCCTCCAACGATCATTGGGGCGATGACTCGCCGCCGCGTGCTCGCGGTCGGCCTGGCGTGGGCGATCGGCTGCTCGGCGATCGTGACCGCGTCGTTGGGTCAATCCTCGCCCGCGCCGCCAACGATCATCCGCAGCCAGTCAGGTCTTCAGATGCTCGCGCCGGTGAGCACGGAGCCCAGACTTCGCATCGTCCTGCCGGACGCCGCGACGCCGGACTCGTCGATCGAAGTCCTCGTCCCCGAGCACGTCACCGCCGTGAAGCAAGGAAGCGCGACCGCAGAGCAGCTGTATCTCTTCCGGCCCGGATCCGAGCAGGACGCGCCGGCGTGGCGGCGAAAGGGCCCCGCGCTCGAGTACCAGCGCACGCTGCCCGGGCCAGTGCAGCTCACCGTGCGCGCCACGCTGGAAAACGACGGGGTGCGATTCCTCTATGAGTTCGCGAACGGGTCCGCCGTCATCTTCAGCATGATCACCGCCGTTACCGATCCGCGCCTGACGGGAATCTTTCAGGACGTCCGGCTGGAGCGCACGTACGTCCATCATCAGGACGGTTTCGATCTGCTCGCGTCCGAAGTGCCCGAGCGGCTGACGATGCCGCTGGAGAAATGGCTGCCCGCGCGCGCGCTGGCGTCGTTCACGTGGCCGGTCCCCGCTGAACGGCGGGAGGCGCGCGAAGGCGGGTTGACGCATTACAACAAGTCGCGGGCCGTCGATCTGCCGTTTATTGCGACGCGCTCATCGGACGGCACATGGGTGGTCGCCAGCGTGTCGCGCGACGCGGGCAACGTGTGGAGCAATCCGGAGCTCACCTGTCAGCACGTCGATCCGCAAATGCCCCTTTCGCCCGGACAACGCGCCGCCATTGAGATCAAATTGCTGATCCTCAAGGGCTCGCTGAATGACGCGCTCGAGCATGCCGTTCGCCAGCGCGGATCGCTGAAGTAGCGCCAGGGAACAAGTCCTAGACGGTCTACGTCCATAGTCCTAGACTGTCTACGACTATGGCCAAACCTCAGGACACCGGGCGCCTCGAGCTTCTCCAGGGCACCCTCGACATGCTCATCCTCCGGACCCTCCAGTGGGGTCCACAACACGGCCACGGCATCGGCCAGGCCATCCGCCAGCAATCCGACGACCTCTTGAAAGTCGAGACCGGCTCGCTGTACCCCGCACTCCACCGGCTGGTCAAGCGCGGCTGGCTCAAGGCCGAGTGGGGCGTGAGCGAGGCCAACCAGCGCGCGAAGTACTACCGGCTGACCGCGGCGGGCAAGGCGCAGTTGTCACGCGAACAAGATCGCTGGTCGCAGCTCGTGCACGCGATCGGCCGCGTGATGAACCCGGCGCCCACAGGCAAGGACTAGCGCATGCGGCCTGACCAACGCGAGCTCGACGACGAGATCCAGGGTCATCTCGCGCTGAGCATCAAGGAGCGAATCGAGCGCGGCGAGGATCCGACGGCGGCGCGCCTGGCGGCACTGCAGGAATTCGGATACATCCCCGACGCCCGCGAGTCGATGCGGCGCGTCTGGTACAGCCGCTGGTTCGACACCGCCGGCAACTTCATCCAGGACGTTCGCATCGGATTCCGGTCGCTGCTGCGCGCTAAAGGTCTTTCCGTGGCCGTGATCGTGACCCTCGCGCTCGGCATCGGGGCCAACGCGGCGATCTTCAGCGTCGTCCGCGGCGTGCTGCTGCGGCCGCTGGTCAATCGCGACGAGAACCGCCTGGTCTACATCCGCCAGAGCGCGCCGGGATTCGGGACCGACAACATGACGTTCTCGGTGCCGGAGATCGCCGACTTCAAATCCCGCGTCAGTTCAATTGGCGCGTTCGGCGATTTCTCGGTCGTCGAGTTCACGATGCTCGGTCTCGGCGACCCGCGCGTCGTCAGGGCGGGCGTCGTCAGCGGGTCGTACTTCGACGTCATGGGCCTTCGGCCCGTCCTCGGGCGCCTGTTAGATGCGGGAGACGACGGGCCCGACGCGGCATCGGTGGCCGTCCTGACGTATGGCTTCTGGACGACGTGGCTCAAGGGCGATCCGTCTGTCATTGGCAAGAAGATCAGCCTCGGCATCCGCAACACGATCGTCGTGGGTGTGCTCGAGCCGTCAGTTCCCTATCCGACAGCGACGGAAATCATCGCGAACGTCGTGACGAGTCCGCATCATCTCGACGCCACGATGCGCACCGGCCGAACGCATCGGATGACGGAGCTTTTTGGACGGCTGGCTCCCGATGCAACGGTCGAGTCGGCTCGGACCGAGCTGACGGCCGTGCACGCCGCGTTGATGCACGAGCACCCCGAAGCCTATTCCGCGAAGGCTGATGTGCGGCTTGCGGTGACGCCGCTCCGCGATCAGATTACGGCCCCGGCGCGGACGATACTCATCCTGCTTCTGGCCGCCGCAGCGGTCGTC
>Ga0207428_10002853_pt1 | contig 17141 bp, 10 predicted proteins | sample RhiMethybrSRZTD1_FD_187600 | JGI IMG/M metagenome (GOLD analysis project Ga0207428, IMG submission 187600) | Populus rhizosphere microbial communities from Tennessee, USA - Rhizosphere MetaG P. TD hybrid SRZTD1 (SPAdes) (version 3) | ecosystem: Host-associated > Plants > Roots > Rhizosphere >...
TCCCCCGTCGTCACCTGCCAGTTGTGGGCGAAGCCGGTTTGAAGCGGCGTCACCGCCGGCCCCTCGATGCGGATCTGAATGTCGCGCCAGTGGTCCGGGTCCTGCGCGTTCCCCAGCCATTGATCGGCGATGCCGGCGCCGCCGGTGAACGCGATCTGCCCGTCGACGATCAGCGACTTCCGATGCGTGCGGTTGTTGAAGCGCCCCAGCGTGTACCAGTGAATCGGGTTGTACCACGCAACCTGACATCCGGCGTCGGCGAGGGTATCGAGAATGTCGCGGCCGATGCTCGCGGAGCCGATCGCATCGAGGAGGATCTTGACCGGGATCCCGGCTTTGGCGCGCTCGGCCAGCGCCCCGGCAAACAGCAGCCCGACCTCACCGGCCCAGTAGATGTACGCCTCGATGGTAATGGAGCGCTGCGCCCCTTCGACCGCCTCGAGCATGCGCGGATAGAACGCGTCGCCGTTATTGAGCACGTCGATGGCATTGCCTTCCAGGAACGGGACACCCGTCATGCCGGTGATCGTGCCGAGGAATTCGTCGGAGTCGATCGAGAACTGATGGTCGAGTCCGTATCGCGGCGGCAGCGCGGATGGCGCCACCAGATACGCGACGAGCGCGAAGAGGCCGGCGCCGATCGCCCAGCCCCAGTGTCGCTCGGCAATCGCCCAGATGCTGACCATGGCCCAGGGCCACCACGACCACAGCAACCGTCTGCCGCGCGTCAGCAGCGACAAGCGGCCCTTCGGCGTGTTGGTCGGCACGCCATCGAATCGCCAGCCCGGTCCGACACCTTTACGGAACCAGAACACTGGGCGACTTTTTGGCGGCGGAATCTTCGCGGCGCGCGTGTGCGGCCGGATTCCCTTGATCCGTTCGGCCGCGCTTTCCTTCGACGAACGAGGTGGGCGTTCGCGCAGCGCCGATGATGACGGGCTCATCAACCGCTCTCCGCGGCGGCTGTGAGCACGTTGCGTGCCGGATTCCCCTCGACTCGCTTCGCTCGCTCGCGGCGGCCCGGTGCGCGGCCGAGGTAGCGGCTCGAAGCCAGGATCGGCGACGGCCGTCTCAGGATGTTTCGACGCGCGTCGCCACCGCGTCGTGGGCGCCTTCGTCCTCGGCTCGCTCGGACGATCGGCGTCCGAACTCGCTGAGGATCGTCTCGAGCACCGGCAGCATCATGCCGGCGCGTCTGGCGCGGATCACCAGATCCCAGAGCGGTTCGAACTTCTTCCAGCCGGCCGCGTACGCAAAGTGGCGCAGGCTGGCGAGCAGATCGCCGTGCGCCGCCGCGCCACGCACGAGCGATCCCCATCGATAGAAGTCGCGATAGGCGCCCCAGTATCCACGCTCGAGCTCGTCGGGCGACATGCGGGCCGGTTGGAAGACCGCGTGTCGCGTGTCGTAGAGGTCCCAGTCGTGAATCGTGATGCGACGCTGCGCCTGGAAGCGCTGGTGCAATGCGGTGCCTGGATACGGTGTGAGGATGTGGAACGTCGCCGTCTCGATGCCCTGCTCGATCGCCCACGCGACGGTGCGATCGAACACGGTCGCATCATCGCCATCCATCCCGAAGACGAAGCTGCCGTTGATCATCACGCCGAGGTCGTGCAAGCGCCGGATCGCCTCGCCGTAATCGCGACGAAGGTTCTGGAATTTGCGTTGCTCGAGCAAATTGGCCGTCGACAGCGACTCGAAACCGACGAACAGGCTGCGCAGGCCCGCGTCCGCGGCACGTTCGAGCAGATTCGGCGCGAGCACGGCGTTGACGGTGCCGGCCGCCTGCCACAAGCGGCCCATGCCGCGCATGCCATCGAAGAGCGCGGTCGCGAATCGGCGATCGCCGAACAGGTGATCGTCGAGAAAGTACAGATGGCGGCCCGGCAACCGTTCGATCTCGGCCAGCGCGGCGTCGACGGTCTGGGTGTAGAACGACTTGCCGCCCTCGAAGAACGCCTCCTTGTAACAGAAGTCGCAGACATGCGGACATCCGCGCGAGACGACGATCGAGTTGGGAACGAGGTAGAGCCGCCGCTTGATCAGGTCGCGGCGGATGAACGGGAGTCCGGCGAGCGTCCGCGTCTGCGATCGGTACAACGCCTCGGGACGGCGTCGCCGAAAGTCGTCGAGGAATCGCGGCCACGTGTCCTCACCTGGCCCGAGGAAGATGGTGTCAGCGTGCGGCGCCGCCTCCTCGGGCAGCGAGGTGACGTGCAGACCGCCGAGGACGACGTAGGCGCCACGGCGCCGATAGTGGTCGGCCAGCCGATACGCCCGATATGCCGACGTGATGTAGACCTGAATGACGACGAGGTCGGGATGGTCCTCGAGCCGCAGCGACTCGACGTGCTCGTCCTGAATCTCGGCCTCGTCACCGGCTGAGAGATACCCAGCCAGCGTGGCGAGCCCGAGCGGTGGAAACAGCGAGTACTTGATGGGGCGAAACAGCGGGCTCGTGGCTTCGGTCAACGCCGGCAGGATGAATTTGACCTTCACGGTTTCGATATCCTAGCCGTCTTGGTGTCGATATGCAAAGGGCTTTTTGTTCTAAAGTAGTTGTTGCGGAGAGGGCGGAGGAAACGGACTTTTCAACACGGAGGATCGGAGAGAACGGAGTTCGGACTGGTGTCGATGCTCCCAGCCATTCGCCGCGATGGGGGGCCGGGTGGACGTTCGGATAGAGAGGAACCCACGATCATGAACGCCTCGACAATCATGTGGCGCTCGTGATCGCGGGTTCTTCTCTATCCAGACCGCGCGACGCGCGGCCGGCCCGAAGGGCCGGCAGCCACCCGGCCTTGAGCGCGGTAACCACGTGTCGCCTCTAGGGTAACGACTCGCATTTGAGATCTGTTAGCCCCGTTACCCCCGTTTCCTCCGTGTTGAATAACTCGGTTTCCTCTGTCCCCTCCGTTAACGCTTCTCGGACTCGACGTGACCACGAATCGCGCCGAGAAACAGCTCGCCGAGGTCTTCCGCCTTGCGCGCGCCGACGCCCTTCACCATCAGCAGCGCCGCGACCGACGCCGGGCGCAGACGCGCCATTTCACGGAGCGTCGTGTCGTGGAAGATCACGTACGGCGGTACGCCCCGCGACCGCGCCACGTCGAGCCGGACCGCTCGCAGGCGATCGAACAGCGCGCGATCGACGCCTTCCCACGATTCGGATTCCACGCCCGTCGCCGGGCGGGGTGCGCCCTTCCGCTGCAGCCGCGGCCTCGCCAGCACGAGCCCCGGAGCGGCCGCCGCGTCCTTCAACAACGCCGTCCCCTTCGCCGTCAGCGTGAGCACCGGGTATTCGGTGTCGGTCGGTGCCAACAGCCCGTGGCCGATCAGCTGCTCGATGTAGCCGCGCACCTCGGCCACCGAGGTGTCGCGCAGGAGTCCGAACGTGCTGAGCGCGTCGTGGCGCCGCGCCACCACGTGTTCGTTCGCGTTTCCACGCAGCACATTCGCCACGTACATCGCTCCGAAACGCTGGCCGACCCGGGCCACACACGAGAGGATCTTTCTCGCCAACACCGAGGGCTCGTCGGCGAGCTCGAGCTCGTCGAGGCAGACGTCACAAGCGCCACACCGCTGGCCGTCGTACTGATCCCCGAAATACTCCGCCAGATGCCGATGGCGGCAGCCGACGCCGGTCGCGAAGCGCTCCATGTCGCGGAGCAGCGCCTGCGCCGCATCCGTCAGCTCGCCGTTCTGCTGCAGCATGACGCGCCACTTCATGAAATCGGCCGTCGAGTAAATCAGCAGGCAGTCGGCCTCGAGCCCGTCGCGTCCCGCGCGGCCCGACTCTTGTTGGTAGTGCTCGAGCGAGCGCGGGGCGCCGGCGTGGACGACGAACCGCACGTTCGACCGGTCGATGCCCATACCGAACGCCACGGTGGCCACGATCACGTCGATGCGTTCGCTCAGAAACGCGTCCTGATTCTGACGGCGATCCTCGTCCGACAAACCGGCGTGGTACGGCAGTGCCCTGATGCCGGTGGTCGTCAACCAGGTGGCCAGCGCTTCGACCTCCCGTCTCGAGGTGCAATAGATGATGCCGGCCTCACCGCGATGACGCTCGAGCACGGCGATCAACTGGTTCTTCAGAGACGCGCGCGGCAGGACGCGATACACCAGGTTGGGCCGATCGAACCCGCCGACGCACGTCACAGGGTTGCGCAGACCAAGTTGCACCACGATGTCACGCCGGACTCTGCCCGTCGCCGTCGCGGTGTAGGCGTGCATGCTGATGCCCGGCAGCAGGTCGTGCAGCCGGCCGAGCTGCCGGTACTCCGGCCTGAAATCGTGACCCCATTGGCTGATGCAGTGCGCCTCGTCGACGGCAACGAACGACACCCCGCACGATTGCAGCAACCCGATGAACGACTCGCCGCCCTCGCCGACGAGCCGCTCCGGCGAGACGTACAGCAGTCGATAACGATGCTCGCGCAACCCGGCGACGACACGCGCCTTCTCCTCCGACGTCAGCGAGCTGTTGTATAAGCTGGCCGGCACGCCGTTGGAGACCAGCGTGTCGACCTGGTCTTTCATCAGCGAAATCAGCGGGGATACGACGACGGCGAGCCCGCGCTGAACGACGGCAGGCGCCTGAAAGCACAGCGACTTACCGCCGCCGGTCGGCAGGACGACGAGGGAGTCGCGGCCGGCAAGAACCGCTTCCATCGCCTGCTGTTGGAGTGGACGGAACGACGTGAATCCCCAGTACTGCGCGAGCGCATCCTGGAGGGCGGTCACAGCCGTCTTGACCACTGTCAATGGTGGCAGATGAGGCAAGTCTTTCCCTGGTCAAGACGGCCCGCCCGCGAAGCGGGGCAAAGCCAACACTGCATCCTAGTGGGTACGGCCGTGCTCACGAGCCATCCTAGCATCGTCGGCACAGGTGGCGTAGACGCCGACCGGAGCCCTGTGCCATCCTCGGAGTTGCTCTTCCTGCGGACAGCTCATGCCACAGACCGTCGAGATCAGCTTGAGGATTCCATCGCTTCGCGTCAGGCGCGAGGACACCGACGCGCTGGAGACGATCAACAACAGCGACGTCCGGTTCAGCAAGCAGATCGAGGTGGACAGCATCCCGAAGCCCGGTGCAATGCTGTCGATGGAAATCAGCTCAGGCGAGCGGTTCGATTGCCAGGTGGTGAGGAGCGACTGGCACGACGACAAGAACATGTTCGTCGTCGCCTGTCGATACGCGAAGCGCTCCGTCTCGCCTGCCGAGTATCACGCGCTGATGCACTGCACCGATTGGCAGGTCAGGGCGCTCGTCTAACGACCGCAGCTCGACTTTCGACGAGCGACCGCCCCCCGATGTGGCGACTCCGCGCGGCGTGTGAATTGCAGCCTCCTGCGAAGATGCAATCAAACCGCCGAGCCGGATGCGCCGCCGTTCTGTTGCTCCTGGCCGTATCCGCGTGCCGAGACTCTCCACCATCGTCGCGGACGCCGGTCGTGCAGCCCGTTGCCATCGAGGCGCTGAGTGCAGGGGCGCTGACGCTGCCAAACCGCGCGACGTCAGTGAAGTTTGCGGTCATCGGCGACAGCGGCCGGGGCACCCAGCCGCAGCACGACGTCGCGAAGCAGATGGTTGCCTTCCGAGAACAGTTCCCTTATCAGTTCGTCATCATGCTCGGCGACAACCTGTACGAAGGCCCGGCATCGCCCGAGGACTATCGCGAGAAATTTGAAGAACCCTATCGCGAGCTGCTGGACAAGGGCGTCCGGTTCTATGCGTCGCTCGGCAACCACGACGACCCGCGTGAGGTCGACTACCCCGCCTTCAACATGAAGGGACAGCGCTACTACAGCTTCGCGCCACCCGAGGATCTGCTCGCCAAAATCGCGACACGCGTCGAATTCTTCGCGCTTGATTCGACCAACCTCGATCGCACCCAATTGCGATGGCTGCAGGAACGGCTCTCGAAGTCCCACGCGGTCTGGAAGGTGTCTTTCTTCCACCATCCTCTGTACACGTCGGGTCGTTACCGCACGTCATCGCGCTGGTATCGTTATCTGCTCGAGCCGATCCTGCTGGAGCAGGGTGTCGACGTCGCCTTCTCCGGCCATGAACATCTCTACGAGCGGACTGAGCTCCAAGGCGGGGTGCAGTACTTCGTGAGCGGCGGCGCCGGATCACTGCGGAAAGGTGACGCCACGCGCGCCACATACGTGGCGCGATCCTTCGACACCGACTATCACTTCATGTTGATCGAGATCGACGGTCGCGAGTTGCACTTCCAAGCCATCTCACGCACTGGAAAGACGATCGACGCCGGCACCCTCTACAAGGACGCGCGCGATGCGAAACGCGCGGCGGACGAGGCTACTGAGCAGGGCAAAGGGGCCCATCGCTGATCGTCTTCACCCGCTGCTTGAAGACGCGTACCCAGTCCGAGACCGGGCTGGGGCGATCCAGCGGGCTTCGCGGCTGGTCGAAGCGCGCGCTCGAAAACAAGTCCGTCAACTGACGATCGTCGACAGCCGCGAGCCGCGTTGCGAGAAACTGACGCCCAGCCTCGCTGATGCGCGCCGATCCGAACGTCCCGCCGTCGTAAGGGAAATCGCGCATCGACACCGTACAGTTCGCGCGATCGTCCCAGATCGGCGCGCGTGCCCACCCCTCCAGATCGAGCCGCTTCGGGCCGAACGTCGAGCCAACATCCTGCAACAGCAGGAACGGCTCAGGGCATGGCCTGCCGTCCGGCCACGGGTTCGCGAGGCACACGAGCCGCTGATTCTCCGACTTGTTGTCCCAATGCGCGAGGAAGAGCGCCATCAGCCGCAGCGCATCGACGTGCGCGCGCGGCGCGCCGCCCTTCGCCGCGTCGACCTTCTCGAGCTCGAAGAACGCCCATCCTTCTTGACCCTCGGCCTCGATCGGCTGGGCAGCGAACTTGTGCTCCATCGCCACCCATTCGAATGTCTCGTGCTTGTCGGGGTTTATCACGTTCTCGTAGACGTTCTGCGCCCGCGCCGCCTCGAGCAGCTTCATCGTCACGAATGGCTCTTTCGGACAACCGAAACAGCGCAAGAGCGCGACGAGCGCGATCCGGTCGGCGCCGAAGCCGAGCGCGGCCAACAGGCGTGTGGCTGCGGCTTCAGCCGGGATCTCGTCGCCAGGTCCGTACTTCACGCGGACTTCGACGTCGCTTGGGAGCAGACAGTGGAATTTTGGTGTGGTGCCGCCGAGCTCGGAGATCCTGAACCGGCAATCAACCGTGTTCGGCCCAGTACCGGCCGGCGCAAAGGATGCGCGCGCCACCGGAATCGCCGGCTCGCGCCAGACCTGCGCGCGCGCGATCGCCTCGATCCGCTCGGTCTTCGACACCGTGCGTGCGTCACTGGTCGAACGGGTGGTCTCGTCGTCGGCCGAACGCAGATGCGCGAATCCGCCGAGCGTGATGAGCGCCAACGCGATGGTTCCGCTGGCGCTGATGATTGCGAAAGCTCTACCGCGACGCGACACGCGATAGAAAGTGCAGGAAGCGAGCCAAGGCGCTGTCGTTACGGCCTCGGCCCAATCGCTCGGCTGCGCGTTACGGCTGGGGATAGTTCAGAGGCGCTTCCTGACGCGCTCGTCCCGTCGGCGTTCTCGATTGATGTTCCACCAGGATGGCGCGCAGTCGATCGATGTCGGGCGGCTTCACCAGATGATGATCGAACCCGGCGCGCTTCGACCGTTCGCGATCCTCGCCTTGCCCCCAGCCGGTCAACGCTATGAGCAGGAGGTCGCTATGCCGGCTCGACGAACGAATGCGGCGCGACACCTCGTAGCCGTCCATGCCCGGCATGCCGATGTCGAGGAGCACCCCGTCGGGCTCGAAGCTGTCGATCGTCTGCAGCGCTTCCGGCCCGCTGTTCGCCACCGCAACCGTAGCGCCCAGCTCGGTCAGCAGCATGTTCAGCGTGTCGGCCGCATCGCTGTTGTCATCGACGACCAGGATTCGGCACGGGGGGAACTGGCCCGGGACAGGCGTCGAGGCCATCGTCCGCGCGTCTTCGGCGACACCGGGCAGGCGCACGGTGAACTCGCTGCCGGCGTTCGCGCCGTCGCTCTGCGCTTCGACCGTGCCGCCGTGCATCGACACGAGGCTCTGCACGAGCGTCAACCCGATCCCCAACCCACCTTGTGCCCGGCGCTGCGATCGATCGACCTGCATGAACATATCGAATACCGTCTCCAATTGCGTCGGCGAAATGCCGATCCCGTCGTCGCGCACCGATACGACTGCGGTCTGATCGACGACGTTCATCGTGAGCCAGATGTGTCCGCCGTTTTCGGTGAACTTCGAGGCATTGTTCAGCAGGTTGGCGAACACCTGCGTCAATCGGACCGCGTCGCCAGCAATCGACACGGGTCCATTCGGAATGTCGATGACGAGGTTCTGGTCGGCGGCGTCGATGAGCGGGCGACTCGTCTCGACGGCCGTACGCAGGATGGCGCACAAATCAACCGGCTCGGTCCTGATGTCGATCGAACCGCGCGTGATGCGCGAGACTTCGAGCAGATCGTCGACCAGCCTCACGAGATGCTGCAGCAGGCGCTCCATCACGTCGACGGCCCGCACGCTGCGCTGGTCGGGAAGATTCGAGAGCTTCAACAGCTGCAGACCGGCCTGCATCGGCGCAAGCGGGTTTCGCAGCTCGTGCCCGAGCGTCGCGAGGAACTCGTCCTTCCGCTGATCGGCGATGCGCAGCGCCTCTTCAGCGCGCAATCGATCGGCGAGATAGCCGCGAAGCTGGTACTGCCGCTCGCGGGCTCGAACGGCCGTGCGTACCGCGCTCATGAGGGTCGAGACGCGAAGCGGACGCTCGAGCAGCGTGACATTGCCGAGCGTGCGAACCGCTTCGGCCACCTCCCCCGAATCGGCGCCCGGTCTGGTCAGGACGAGCACCGGCAGATCCGACCACGTTGGCTGTGTCGCGATGATTTCCGCCAGACGTCCACATCCTGAAGTGGCCACCCATTCTTCGGCGATCAGGATCGCCGCGGCGCCCTCTTCGACTTCGGCGACGAGCGCATTCAACGACGGGCAGATCTCGCCAACGATGCCCGCGGGAAGCAGAGACATCGTCAGCGCGGCGTCCTTGCGTGTTGGCGCGAGAATGAGCAAACGCCGATCGCGATCGACCGCGTCGTCGGGGGTGTTCACGGCGGCGGCCTGCGCCTCACGCTGGGGCAGTGCCGTCATACACCGGAACGCCGGTCAACACGCCGTGGAACTGACGTAAGGGCTCTCCGACATGAATGCCGGACGTGTCGAAGAAGAACTCACGAATCGTCCGTTCGTGCTGGCTGCCACGTTTCTTGACGACCGAAATCGCCTGACGCACGTCCCCCCTCGCTTCGAAGTAGCGGAGCAGGATCACGGCGTCGGCGAGGTAACTGGCGTCGACAGGCGTGTGCATCTGAGTGCCCACGATACCCTGGTGCGCGCCGATGAGGATCGTCGCCACGCCTTGCTGGCCGAGATACTTGAGGAGCTCGTGAAGTTGAATCGTGAGAAACCGCTCGCCGGGCATTGCGTTCAGATAGCCGTTCAGGCTGTCGATCACGATGATCGAGGTGCCCTCGGTCACCGCCGTCCGGACCTGGTGAACGAACTCCCCCGGCGCGAGCTCGGCGGGAGCGATCGGCTGTACTGAGATGTGCCCGGACTCGACATGTGACGCCACGTCCATCGACATCGCGGCGCATCTCGAGAGGAGTGTCTCAGGGCTCTCGTCGAACACGAACAACGCGGCATGCTTACCGCGGGCGGCCGCCGCCACGGCGAATTGCGTCGCCAATGTCGATTTCCCCGTCCCGGCCGGGCCGATGATCAAGGTGCTCGTCCCCTCTTCGATGCCGCCACCGAGCAACATGTCGAGGCCGACGATTCCGCTCGAGTGCTTCAGGCGATCCGAGGCATGACGGTGCTCTGACGCGACAAGACGGGGAAACACCTCGATTCCGCCCTGGCGAATGACGTAGTCGTGATAGCCACCACGGAACGGCACACCGCGGTATTTCACGACGCGAAGCCGACGGCGTTCAGATCCGTATTCAGGACTCAGTTGCTCGAGGTGAAGGACGCCATGCACGATGCTCTGCATCTGCAGGTCCTCGGGCGCGGAGGTCAGGTCATCGAGCAGGATCGCAGTGCACTTGCGCGCGCTGAGAAACTGCTTCAACGCGAGAATCTGGCGTCGGTATCGCAGCGGATTCCCCGCCAGCAGACGCAGCTCCGATAGCGAGTCCACCACCACGCACGTGGGATTGAGCCGCTCGACGGACGTCAACACGTCTTTGAGCGTGGCGCTCACCTCGACTTCCGAGGCGTGAAACATCGTGTATTGCTCGTCGGGATCGATCGGATCCCCAACCGGCGCCAGTTCGTGGATCGTGATGCCGTCGAGCGTCCACCCGTGCGACGCCGCGACCGCATGCAGCTCATCCTCCGTTTCGGACAAGGTCACGTACAGCACCGGCTCACCGCGGCTCGCGGCGGCGCGAAGGAACTGGAGCGCCAGGGTCGTCTTCCCGCAACCAGGGACTCCTTGAACGAGATAGAGGTGGTGCCGCACGAGACCACCTCGCAACACATCGTCGAGCCCGACGATGGAGGTGGGAGCGAGATCACGCTGCGGGGCAGACGCTGGAATCATTGGCGCAGACGTTGGAATCATTTACGTCGACTCCTCCGGCGACAGACGCGTTCGCACGGCTCTGTCGACTGCCAGAAACCGCATCGCATCCAGGCGACGGGAGGCAGCTAATGGAGGGCAGTGAATGATAGTGGGCGGCATTTGGTACTCGTCATCAGGTGCTTACCCGAGACAGAACCACGGCTATCCCCGATACTCGGCAATGGTTTGCGCCGAACCGCGAATGGGTGCTCACTCCAGGGCCGGGCGCATGACAAGCCACCGCCCTATCGCGGCGTGAGCACGTGACGGAAGCTCAGGTAGTCGAGCGCTTCTGTCAGTGATCGCCGCGAATCGCCACGCTTGCCACGGCTGCGCCACGCGATGAACCCGTCGGGACGGATCAGCACGGCGTCATCGTCGTTGACGCCGAACGCCCTGGCCCAGCGCTCCTCGACGTCTCGTAGCTGTTCGCCAATTCGATACGCCCGTAGATCGAACGGGCCAGCCTGATCGGCGTTGGCGGCAGCATCGAGCCACGACGCTCCGCGCGGCCCGGCCACCAGCGTCCAGTGATCGCCGAAGAGATCGGTGGTGGACGTGCGGGTGCCATCGAACTCGACGATCACGTGGGGCGCGCGTGACCCGGGCCGGCCCGATGGCTCGCGCGGATGCTCGAATGCTTCGCTGGACGATATCTCGCTCGACGCGCGTCGCCCGCTCGGAGCGGGCGCCTCTGTGACGAAGGCGCCGGCCGGGTAGCAGTATCCGAACGTCACCGCGTAATCGTCGATGATCGGTTCGGCTGGTGGCAGCCGTTTGCTGGGGTCCTTGAACCAGGCCTGCAAGCGGGCGAGCGCTTGGGCCAGCGTGCGCTCTGCGACCGGCCTGCGCTCCTGGTCGTACGAATCGAGCAGAGGCGGGCCCGCTTGTCCGCGTAACACCGCCTCGAGCTTCCACGCCAGGTTGTGCGCGTCTTGAATTCCGGTGTTGCCGCCGAAGCCTCCCGTAGGCGGCATGACGTGGGCGGCGTCACCAACGAGAAACGCGCGCCCCTCGACGAAGCGCTCCGCGACGAGTGCGGCCGCTTCCCACGGGCGCACGTCCACGACCCCGACGTGCACGTCGGACCGACCCGCTCCGCGTCGAATCAGATCGCGACATCGCTCGTCGGTGAAATCCTCGACCCGCTCGCCACGCTCGGGCACGTACTGCACCGCCATGAGCCATCGGCCGCCGGCACGAGGGACGAACGTGCCATTGATGTCCGTCAGGAAGATCGCCCGCAGAGGACGGCCATCGATCACCGGAGCCAAATCGGTTTCGAAGATGACGTTCATCCAGTGCTGAAGCACACCGGGCCCGTGGCGTTCGATGCCGAGCGCGTCGCGCGTGGTGCCGTTCGTGCCGTCCGCGGCGATCAAGTACGCCGCGCTGACGACGTCTTCGTTCCCGGATGCCCGATCGCGGATTCGCCCGCGGATGCCGCGCTCGTCCTGTTCGAACGAGACCAGTTCGGTGTTGAAGCGGATGTCAGCGCCGAGCCGCTCGGCCTCGGCCTTGAGGATCGGTTCGAGCTGGTCTTGATCACACACCGCGGCAGTCGTCGGGCTGAGATCCACGACGTCCACACCCGGTACGCCTTGCCAGACTGTCTCTGGATCAGCGAGGTTGGCCTTGCGTGCCACCTGAGCCATCTTTTCGTCGATGCCATCGCATCGACGGATCTGCGGTTCGATGCCGGCCGCCCGGTAGATCTCCATCGAACGCGCAGAGATGCCGCGGAACTTGTACTGAATCGCCGTGCGCGCGTGTCGCTCGACCACGATGCACGCGACGTTGCGGCGGGCCAGCAGAAGCGCAGCCGTCAACCCGTTCAAGCTTGCGCCGACGATGAGCACGGATGTCGTAGTGGGCATACGGACCGAGGGATACAAAGTCCGTGCGAAACGCGAAGGGGCGAGCCTGTTGGCTCGCCCCCTTTGGTGTGACGACCGGCGTCAGAAACGACGACTCAGGGCTTCGCGATCATGATGACCGTACCTGTGCTGTCGCTCTCCGGATCGTGATTGTTGGCGGCGACATAGCTCAGCCCAGTCGCCGAGATGGAGCCGACCGTAAACGTCGCTGCGCTGTCGCGCTTGCGCACGCTTTCCGAGGTGATGGCGCACTTGCCGTCGCTGCCGGTCGTACACGCTCCGCTAGTGGTCAAGGCGCCGCTCCATGCACCTGTCACCGTCGCGCCAGCGACAGGCTGATGGTTGGTGTTGTGCACGGTCACGGTCAACGTTGCCGACCACATGTTCTTGTTTCCGATCGAAGATCCGTCCAGGTCGCCGACGTGCATTGTTGGCGGCGGTGGCGGCGGCGGCGCGGCGTTGATCGCGATGTCGACTGTGTCGCTGGCACTGACGCCGCGATCATCCGTGACCTGCAGCGTGATTGTGTGGACGCCCACCGGCAGTGAGACCGGCGCCGGCGTAACGCCCAACGCGATGACCGTCGCGCCTTTTCGCCACACGTAGCTCACGATCGTGCCATCGGGATCCGAGGAAGCCGATCCGTTGAGCACAACCGCTTCGCTCCCATCTCCTCCGGTGTCGGTGAGGATCTGGTCGGCACCCGCGTTTGCGACCGGCGGCTGATTCGCTCGCACCGTGATCGCGACCGTATCGCTGGCCGTGGCGCCGCGATCGTCGGTCACCTGCAACGTGAGCGTATGGACGCCGACCGACAGCAACACCGATGGCGTGGCGCCGGAGGCGACAAAGGTAACGCCTTCGCGCCACTCGTATGTGACGATGCTGCCATCAGGATCGGAGGAGTTCGAGCCATTCAGCGTGACCGACTCGACGCTGTCACCACCGTTATCGACCACGGTCTGGTCGGGACCCGCGTTCGCGACCGGCGGCTGATTCGCTCGCACCGTGATCGCGACGGTGTCGCTGGCCGTGGCCCCGCGATCGTCAGTCACCTGCAACGTGAGCGTATGGACGCCGACCGACAGCAACACCGATGGGGTGGCGCCGGAAGCGACAAACGTACTGCCTTCGCGCCACTCGTACGTGACGATGCTGCCATCAGGATCGGAGGAGTTCGAGCCATTCAGCGTGACCGACTCGACGTTGTCATTACCGTTATCGACCACGGTCTGGTCGGGACCGGCGTTCGCGACCGGCGGCTGATTCGCTCGCACCGTGATCGCGACGGTGTCGCTGGCCGTGGCGCCGTGATCGTCCGTGACCTGCAGCGTCAGCGTGTGCGTCCCGACCGAGAGGAAGACCGATGGCGTGGCGCCGAACGCGACGAAGGTGCTGCCCTCGCGCCATTCGTACGTCACGATGCTGCCATCGGGATCCGACGACTGGGAGCCGTCCAGCGTCACCGATTCGACGTTGTCAGCGCCAGTATCGACGACGGTCTGATCGGGACCCGCATTCGCGATCGGACTGAGGTTCGTCAAGCCGAGGCTGAGAGCGTTGTGGATGTTGAGACCGCCGTGGGCGGTCCATGAATCGAGGCGCGCCTCACTCTGCACACCCTGTGGATCGGCGCTGTTGAGGATGATGTCGACGACCTGCTGATTGGTTGAGACGTCGCCGCGCGACCAGACGAGCGCCGCGGCGCCCGAGACGTGCGGCGTCGCCATCGACGTGCCGCTCAGCCAGTTGTAACACCCCGAATCGCCCGGAATGCCGGAGGAGCCGCCGCACTCCGACATCAGGTAGCTCGACATGATCACGTTGCCCGGCGCCGAGATGTCGACCCAGCTGCCGTAGTTCGAGAACGACGCGCGGCGATGATCCTCGTCGAATGCGCCGACCGAGATCACGTTGGGGAACGCCGCCGGGTAGAACAGGTTCTGGTTGCCGTCGTTGCCGGCTCCGGCGACGATGACTAGGCCGGCATTCCACGCGTCCTGAATGGCGTCGTTCAGCGCTTGGGACTCTTCGGGCCCGCCCAGACTCATGTTGATGACTTTGGCGCCGTCCTCGACGGCCTGCGCGATCGCCTGCTGAATGGTGAAGTCGTCGCAGTTTCCGGTCGCGTCACACACCTTGTAGGCACGGATGCGCGCGTGGGGGGCCACGCCAACGACGCCTTCTTCCGCGGCTGGATCACCAGTGACGTTGCCCAGCGACGCCGCGATCGTACCGGAGACGTGCGTCCCGTGACCGTGATCGTCCATGGGATCGCTGTCATTGTTCACGAAGTCGAAGCCACCGGCGTAGTTGATCATCAAGTCCGGATGCGTGTAGTCGATGCCGGTGTCAATCACAGCGACGAGAACGGTGCTGCCGGTCGAGATCGCCCAGGCTTCGGGCGCATCGATGTCGGCGTCCGGCGTGCCGATGTAGAGGCACAGGGGGCCAAAGATCCACGGGATGCAAACGAACTCCTGGCCGGTATTGTGGAGCGCCCACTGCTCCTTGAAGTAGAAGTCGCCTGGCACGGGTTCCGAGCCTGGTATGTGATTCGACGGCTTGGCATTGCTGACTGGTTTCGGAATGCTTCGGACGACGTTGCGCTCGGCATAGAGCACGTTGGGATTTCGACGATAGCGATTGATCGCGCCGGTCTCGTCACCTGCGGCAACGCCGACCAACTGGACGCCCGTGCGCGAGATCTCGCGCAGCATGCGCCCGCCGGCCACACGGTGCGCGTCGGCTTTGGTCGCACCATTGGCACCGGGCCTGAACTTCACCAGAATCTGCGCGGAGACCGCATGTTCTTGCGCCGGCGCTTGTGCCATCGGGTGCGCACTGAACGCCACAATCACGAGGATCACGAGGGGAAGCGCTTTGATCGGGCGCATACACGTTCCTCCAACTGTGTGTCGCATCCCATTGCGCGCTTCGGCGCGTCGCACAACGGATCAAACTCGCGGACGGTGCGTTGGGACGGAAGGAACGGCGCAAGCGGCCTGCCAGGATCAGAGGGTCGCCAGCGTTGCGGGTGTTACAGTCCTGCTCCAAAAAGTGCGGGAGCCGGCCAACAGAATTCGCCGCGGGAGCTGAAAACGGTCAGCGACCCGTTTCAGGACACCCTTCGACTCCCTTCGGTCGCTCAGGGCAAGCCCTTCGACTCCCTTCGGTCGCTCAGGGCAAGCCGTCGGTCGCTCAGAGGGCCCGATCAGGTCGGCTCTTCGTGTTCTTCGAAGAACAGCTGCTCGAGCGCCATGCGGCGTATCTCCCAGTCCGAGTACATCGCCTCGTCGACGACGAAGCGGCACACGCCCTCGGGGTCGAGCGCGACCACCACGGTGAGATCGAGCTCGACGTCTTCGCTGTGAATGAGAATCCGCCGGCCGGAGCGCTCGAACGTGACGATCCCGCTCACGTTCGGCTGTGGTCCGCCGCCCACCAGCCGCGCCACCTCGAAGGCATCGTCTTCGCTATCGAACTCGAACCGCCATCCGTCCGCACGGCCCAACAGCCCATTGCGCTTCAGCACGTCATCGCGGACTCGCGTCCGCAACCGCTCGAACATGACGCGCACGTTGCATTGCGCCTGCGCGGATACCCAATCGAAATCGTGTGAGCTCTGATCCTGTGCCACCACGCACCTCGGTTTCGAAGCGCGATTGTAGGTGGAATGGCGGTGATCTCGGAATTGTTGATTTGGGGATTGTTGATCTTTGATTCGTTGTTGATTGGTGATCTGAGATTGTTGATTGAGAGCTCGCAACAAGCCAGCTGGTTGAGCTCTCAATCACCCATCACAAATCGTCAATCAACAACGAATCACCAATCAACGATCGACCAAATCAACAATCGATTTATTCCAATCGCACCAGCCCCCGACGAGTGGCCACCTTCACGGCCTCGGTACGGCTGGTGACTCCGAGCTTCTCGAACAGATGTCCGAGATGCGTCTTGACGGTACGCTCGCTGATCTCGAGCGCGTTGGCGATTTCCTTGTTCGCCTTGCCGTCTGCGAGCAGGCGCAGCGTCGCCAGCTCCCGCGGTGTCAACTGCACGCGCGTGACGCCTTCGGCCAGTTTGGCCGCGGCGGCGGGTGCGAGGTAGGTCTTCCCAGCGAGCACGTCGCGAATGCACGTGATGAGGGCGTCGGCGGAGATGTCTTTCAGCACGTACGCTTTCGCGCCCGCCTTGAGCGCTCGCGAGATCTCGTCGTCGGTGTCGTAGGTCGTCAGCACGATCACCTTCGCGCGCGGGTCGCGGTCGCGGAGACGCCGCACGACCTCGACGCCTTCCATCACCGGCATGCGCAGATCGAGCAAGGTCACGTCGGGGTGATGCCGGTCCCACGCCTCGAGCGCCTCGGCACCGTTTCCCGCTTCGGCGATGACGTAGAGGTCGGACTCCTGGTTGATGATGTTCGCGACGCCGGTGCGCATCAACGCGTGGTCGTCGACCAGCATGACACTGGCGCGCGCCGGCGCCAGGGGTTTGTCGTGTCCGGCTTCCTGACCGCCGGAGCCCCGAGCGGAGTCGAGGGGGCGAAGGCGGTTAGCCGGACCGCTTTCAGCTGAAGGCATGGACCTG